>Ga0209515_10004220_pt1 | contig 19618 bp, 14 predicted proteins | sample Subgroupgradi54m_FD_187454 | JGI IMG/M metagenome (GOLD analysis project Ga0209515, IMG submission 187454) | Subsurface groundwater microbial communities from S. Glens Falls, New York, USA - GMW60B uncontaminated upgradient, 5.4 m (SPAdes)... ...
ATCTAATGGAAGACTTGAAAAACATACAAAAACCGGTTTTTAGCCGCGAACTTTTGGCGAATTTTCGACGGCGTGAGTACTCGTGACGCAGCAATAACACGCGGCACAACGACAACTTCTTCGATGCTGTCCATGGAAGCCAAGGCAACTAGGAGATCTCGGTTGTACTGCGCAATCCCGCCCAACCCTCCGAAGGCGTCTGTAACCAATGCAAGGATACGCATTCTATTCAATCATCCGCTTATCATAAGTGAAATATTTCTTTATCTTTCGTAAGCCCCGGCCGATCGAGGCATTTGGGTCCAACTTAAAACTGTAATATCTAAACCACTGCCTCCACCACCACTGGCATTTTTCTCGTGTCTGCCTTCGAAGTTGAATTTTCTGTGACGTATTATCATCGAACAAATCTAAAAGGAATGGGTTTACAAAAACATCCATGACCAAGTGAACTCTAGGCTTAGGCCACGCATTGTACAGTCGATGCGGAAAAGAAAAATCGCCCGCCCACAGTTCTCCCGGCCGCCAATAGCAGTCCTCATGTGATAACTGAAACTGCACCGCCGGATGGGTAACAATCGGAATGTGCAGCCTTATTCTGTTTCCATCCAGCCGTTCATCGGCATCGAAATGCCAATAAATGTGACTGCGCGGCATCAATTGCATCAACCGAACGCGCATTTTTTCGCAGGGAAACGAATCTAAAATGCTTTCAATATAAGGCGCGTATTGGAGAACGGGCGTTTTACGATAAATCCCGGGAAGTCCGCGGTCTTCCAATGGATCACCATTGAGAGCGATCAGCCCAATGGCCATCCAGCCGCCATCATGATAAACATCGTATTGCCGTTTCGGCTGGTAATGCGTCAGGATACTTTTTAAATCTTTTTCCAGAAATCCGGAATCAAACTCAAGTTTTAATTTATGGGAGAGTTGTACGCGGTTTTTTTTTGTAATCACCTGCCAAGGGTAGAAGTGGCTATAGGTCATATATTTTTTATTTTTCAGCCTAAAAGCGCAATATTTTTTAACCAGATGCGCGCGGTCAGCAATCGCATGAAAAACAACGCGTCCTTTGCGCTCCAACTCTCAATGCTGATAGACCATGGATTGTATCCGAGAAGGTCTGTGAACACATCGATTTCTCTTTGAGAAGGATTCGACCAAAGCCGGGAAATGGACTGACTGTGCGATATAAAATAAGACCAGTTTGGCCAGGAACCTGATGTTGCCATCGGAGATTCTTTATACCCTAAAATCCGCATTGTCATTTTATGGTATTTGTATTTCAGCACCCGAAACACATAATAAACGGCTCTTTGAAATTCCGAGGCGTCTACAGGCGCCCCATAATTATTGTCCGCTATTTTTCTCGCAGATTTTCCGGTGACGCTTCCAACGGCGCGGCCAAAAAGAACGCCGTTGAGTTTTAGTTCGGGCGCGATTCTTCCGTAAACATCGAGAATATCTTTATCGGAAAGGAGGTGATCCCACCCAAATGCGCGCCAAAGCGTCAGCCGCCCGCTCACGTCCGCTTCTCGGGATAGGGGCCGTAATCTTAAATCCTCAACACGAAGAAGATTGGCTTGGTACCGGCTTCGAATCTCATAAGGGAACCTTTCTTCGAGGCGTTCTAGGACACGTTTCTGCCAGGTGCGGCTTAATGCCACATGAGGCATATAAAAAGAAAAATCAAAGTCTGAAAACGAATACAGCGGCAACTCTCGCCCAAATAAAGTCTTTCGGCGGCGGTTAAATGCCAATCCCTTTAACATATAATCTGCGTAACAGCCCGTTAGGACCGTATCCATGCCTAACGCGTCGACTTCTTTCCGGAAGCCGTAATGATGCGCATCCATGATTGACCAAATTCCCCCCGAAATCCTAACAACCTCCTCGGCCTGCTCGCCATAATATTCAAACTTTCGTTTCAAGGCATGGTGCTTTGCGCCGGCACATTTGGCAAGCCGGCGGGCTGTTTTCAACTCGTCGTTGGGCTCGTCATAGAAGGTTATTGTCTCGATGCGTGATGGGTCCTCGGCGGCAAAAAGAATAGTCCTTGAATCGAAACCGCCGCTTAAAAATAAACCCGCCTTACCAAGAGCGGGATGGGTTCTCCGGCGTACGGCTTTTTTAAACGCGTCCGCCAAATGCCCCACCAATGGTTCGCTATCCCGCGATGGCTCCTCAATAAGGTATTGAGGCTTCCAGTATTCACGCGCATCCAATACCGTATTTTCTCCCAAAAACGAGAATGTGTGATGAGTGGAAGGGGCTAACTGGCAGATCTCCTGATAGTAGGTGTAGGGATGCACGGAAGAACCCGTGCCGATAAATTCCGCAACCGTCGAAAAATCCAACGCAACCGGTCGTCCTTGCCTCCGAAGAGCGGCTGCCAAAACGTCCGGATGGGTGCATGCCACAAAAGGCTCGTTCCGGGAACAATAAACGGGGTAGATCCCCATTCGATCCGTGATCAAATGTAATTTCTGCTGGCGAGGATCATTGATAATGACGCAAAATGCGCCGTTTAAACACTCCTCGATACGAGAAGCGTTATCGAGCCATCGCTCCAAGATTAATTTGCATGCCCTTCCGCCGTCAAAAGGCAGACCGTTTGCCCGCATCCAATCCTCAGCCTCAAATGCGACCCGCCCTCCCAAAGCCACTCCGACCCCTGTTTGGTCGTCATGGGCCGGTCCCCATAAATCCATGGAGTCCACACGCGTGACAATCAAGCGGGTCTTTTTAAGTTTGATAATTCTGTTTTGGGTTTTGGGAGTGAAAGAAAGCGCCTGGGCAATATTTTCAGAATTATTGTCACCGCTGAATGAAAGGTGGAAACCGCTCATTCGATCATCCGTTTATAAATCGTGTAGGCCCAGCGTCTGGACCAATGACAATGAGGGTTAGTCAATTTCGGGATGTTTTGCCACTCCCCGATACTTTCCTCATCTTTGAGCCATTGTTCCACCGGCACTGAAAAACCCGTTTTCTTCCGCTTAACGACTTCCTCCGGCAGCCGGTTTCCCACGCTGTCGGCCAAAAACCTTTTTCTGTTTTGTGATCCTACGGAAACCAGAAGGGGCGCCAGCGCCTTGAGCAATTCTGAATCCACCCAAGGCGTGCGAATTTCGAGTGAATGCGCCATTCCGGCCCAATCCGCATCACGGAGCAGCTGATTGCGCATGTAAAAAGACGATTCGAGAGTAGCCACGCGGGCAAACGGTGTTTTAGGATCAGGCTCCAAGGTATCGGCGATGAGTTTCTGCAGTTTCAGACGTTTGAGGCTTTCGTGAAGCAACTCGTCTTTCAACACTCCTTTTAATTCCCACGGCATAAAAATTCCCCGCCTTAAGAAATAAGCTCCTTCATAATCTCCGCCATATTTGAATACGCCGGAAATCTTCGGATAGGGCAAACCCAACAGAAAGTGGGCTGTGGAATACAAGTATCTCCATGCGTCCGGGACAAAAGGGATTTTTGAAACAATCGCCGAGGCCTTGACGATTTTAGGAATGTCTGTGAAGGACGGGTAGCCTCCGAAAAGCTCGTCACCTCCCAATCCTGATAAAACCACTTTGAGACCCATTTCTTTGGCCGCCAAACTTACAAAATAAGCGTTGATGCCGTCCGTGCTGGGCTGGTCCATGCTTTCAAGAAAGCGTTCCATTCCCCTTTTGAATTCAGGCTTTGATAAAACTCTCGCGTGGTGTTGGACACCGTAACGCGCGGTTGTCATTCGAGCCAGCGGAAGCTCGTTTCGTTCATCCCCCTCGAATTCTTCAAAGGCCAGCGTCACGGCACGGAGCTCTTTTCTATCTTCTGAAGCGAGCGCTAAAATGGCATTTGAATCAATCCCCGCGGATAAAAACAGGCCCGCCGGAACATCGGCCACTAGATGATAATGAACGGATTTCTTTAACGCCTCTCTTATGTTTTTTAATAGATCCTCCCCGCTCCATGCCTGTTTATTCTCTGCAGCCTCCAAGTAAACCCTGGCGATAGAGAAATACTTCTTAGGCAGCGAAGGCCCTGTTTCGTCGATCCACATAAAGCTGCCTGCGGGAAGCTGACGAATTTCTTGAAAAGTTGTGAAGGGTTCCGGCACGCTTCCCGTGAGAAAAAATCCCACAATCCCGGCTGGTTCTGCGTTTTTTGAAACCCTTTTACTTTGAAGTAAAGCCTTCACTTGTGAAGCAACACGCACCGTCCAGCCATCATCTGCATAATACAAAGGTTTTATTCCGTAAGGGTCGCGGGCAAGAAATAATGCCCGCCGTTTGTTATCCCAAATGGCAAACGCGAACATGCCGCGCAAGTCATGCACCATGGTTTCCCCTTTTTCCGCATATAAATGAAGCAAAACTTCGGTGTCCGAACGGGATTTAAAAATGCGTCCTTTCTTTTCCAAATCCGATCGGAGCTCATGGTAATTATAAATTTCACCGTTAAAGCTCACGGCTAAACTTTCATCAGAGTTTTTCATCGGCTGCGCGCCATTTTGAGATAAATCGATAATGGCAAGACGCCGGTGCCCCAAGGCCACGCGCCGGTCTTTTGAGACCCATTCTCCAAAACCATCAGGACCACGGACTGTCATCGAATCGCGAATTTGCCGCAGTTCCTCCAAGTCAACCCCGGGGGCCGCGTAGTGATATGAATAAACAACCGCTAGACCACACATAAACTATTCGAGCGCCTGCAAGTTCCAATAAGTGTGAAAACGGCCTTTTTTTAGCATCAATTCTTGGAAATTACCCTGTTCTATCACCTCACCTTTTTCTATTACCACAATGTTGTCCGCGCGGCGAATAGTCGTCAACCGATGAGCCACGGCGATTACGGTGCGCCCTTTCATAAGAAAATCCATCGCCTCTTGTATGCGTTTTTCTGTTTCCACATCCAAGGAACTTGTAGCTTCATCAAATATAAAAATTTCTGGGTTTTTAAGCAGGGCCCTGGCCAATGCGATCCTTTGTTTCTCGCCCCCCGATAGGCGTACGCCTCTGTCACCCACTCTCGTGTCGTACCCTTGGGGTAAACTCATGATAAATTCATAAAGATAAGTTTTCTTAACCGCTTCATCCAAAAAATCAGAGGAGATTTCTTTCTCCAACCCGTAGGTTATATTCTCTCTTATGCTCATGTTTAAAATCGCCGGATCCTGCTCCACGAAAGCTATTTTTCGCCGCAGAGATTTCAACTCAAATTTTCTGATATCGGTGTCGTCAATAAGCAATTCACCCGAGCAAAGATCGTAAAAACGGGGTATTAAACTAATCAAGGTCGTTTTGCCGGCCCCCGTGTGGCCCACGAGTGCCGTCATCTTTCCTTTTTTAAAAACCAGGTTTACGTTTTTTAGTATTTCCCGGTCATGGTGTTTAAATCTTGCGTTCCGCAGTTCGATCGAATTATGAAAACCCGTGAAATTCAGGTGTCCACCCTTGATAAACTGCTTATCTTTGTCGTCAAAAATCCACAATATTCTTTGAAGCGGCACAAGCGCTCTCGAGAAGTCAATAAAAGACATATTCGCGGCACTTACAGATGCGGTAAAGCGCCTGAGAACGATAAAAAACGATAAAAAAGCCGTCATCCCCTGGATTTGACCCCTAAGAAGTACAAATGCGCAGACCGTGAATAAAACCGCAATGGCAATGGTCATGGTAATTTCTTGCATATGCGGTGCGAAAAAAAGTTTTTTCCATATGCTGAATAAGGCTCCGCGATTGACGCGGCTCAAGGAACTAAAATTTTGGTTCTCCCTGCCCTCACAGGAATACGACCGTATGAGAGACATATTGCTTAAGGATTCGTATAATTGCACGGTCATCTGTTGATTGATGTTAAACCGACGCAGTGAAGAAGCCATAATTTTATCCGTTATCGCTTTCGTCAAGAAGGGCTGCCAAGGCAAAATAAGAAGCGATATCAAGGTCAATTTCCAGGAAACCATGCAAAGAAGGCACATATAAACAACCACCATGAGGCTGTATTGCACAAAGGTGTGTAAGTGATGAAAAAGGTCGCACGTTAAATCAACTTCCGTAATAACCAGTTCACTCAAGTTTCCGATTTTATTGTTATCAAAAAAAACCTTGCTAAAACTAAGGTATCGCTCAAATAATTTTGACCTTAAAATATGCTCGCTATCGCGCGTTATTTTAGAAATGATCAATTCGCTTATGTATACAAAAAAATTCTTTATACAAACAGCCCCCACTATCCCGAGGATTAAAAACATGTAAATGTCTCGGAGGCGCAAGTTGGGAATCGCTTTTATGACATAGCCCACAAAAGGCAACTTAAACAGAGATGAGAAATTACCCCTGTTGACCGTCATATTCATTAATGGAATTATAAGTCCTATGCCAATGCCTTCAAGAATTGAGGCTGTAAACAGCAGCGCCAGTGATATCAAAAAAAGTCTCAACCGGGGCCTCGTCAATAGCAGCAAGGAGTTTATATTTCGTAAGTGCGTAAGAAAACCTGTTTTCATATGGAATTGTTCTTCTTTGAGTTTCGCATCTACAGCTCCGCCCTCTCAGTCCCATCACAAGTGACAAGGCCTACGAGGGTTGTTAAAATCAGGTAAAACTAAACTTTTTCGACCAGGCACGAATCCACTTCCATAGACACCGACGCCATTAAAGCATCAATGGAAATGACGAGCCTGCACCGCTTATCATTCTTGCGCAGGATGTAACCTTCCATCCCTTTAAAAATTCCGGATTTGACAAACACACGGTCCCCTGGGTTGAGATACGGAAACGGGTCCAGCGCGATATTATTTTGAACGGCGTTTCGAAGCGATGAAATGACGTTTTCTTGGATCGGGACAAGACGGCTGCCGGCGCCTACAAACTTCACGGCGCCTTTGGTTTTGAGCACTTCCCCTGTATTTAGGAAATGGGTTCTAACAAAAATATAGCTTTTAAAAAGAGGTTCCTCGACAGTGACAGTTCTGTCCGACCAGCGGCGTTTGATGCTTCGAAGGGGGAGAAAAGACTCGATGCGCCGTTTTTGAAGTTCGCAGTCTATAAACTTCTCATGCCGGCTCTTGGTGTAGAGCGCGTACCAATGAAGTTCCGCTAAAAATTTGGGTGATGGATTTTGCATAATAATACTTACTTTTACTTAAATTATTATATCATATATTTAAGTAAAAGCAAGCATTAGTATATAATTTTAACTACTGGTTTTAAACCAATCAGGCATCTCGCCGATACCCGCTTTGGCTGATGGAAGGGAGGACAAAAACATATGACTAGACGCCCTTTGGAAGGGTTGACATCCGCCGACGCTTCCCATTCAAAGTTCCCACAAGGACCGCTATTTTTGGGAGTAATAATTTTTGTAATGGCTAAAATATTTATACCGATACCCCTCTTTCTCGTAATCCGCACGGTTGATCACGGCGCCGATAAAGGGATGGCCTATCGATTCAAATTTTTCCACGATGGATTTCACAACTTTCTTTTGGACCATGCCGGCGCCGCAAATCAACACACAGGCGTGCATGTGTTTGGCCACGATAAGGCCGTCGGGAATGTAAAGAACAGGCGGTACATCGATCACCACCTTGTCAAACAGGCCCGAGACACCTTCCAAGAAAGCCTGAAAACGATCGGATGAAAGAAGTTCGGAAGGGTTGAGTGTCTTGTTGCCGCCCACCACGATGCTGAGGGTGCTTCCCGGTACTTGGCGAATGACCTCAGGTAAATCCGCGCTCCCTACCAAAAAATCAGTCAAGCCCTTATCTTTTTTTAAACCAAGATAGCTGTGCAGAAACGGCCTTCGCAAATCTCCGTCGACAAGCAGCACTTTTTTGCCAAGCGTCGACAACGATAGCGCCAAGAGTATCGATACGGTGGTCTTGCCTTCGTTGGGGACCGCACTGGTTAAGAGGATGAGCTTTGATTTTTCGTAGGGCGTTGAAAAAAGAATATGGGTTCTGACGCTCGCGACCGCGTCCGACAAAATAGAATTCTTATGCCAGACATCTATCAAAGAGGGTGAATTTGTAGTAAAAGCTGCTTGTCCTTTTTTTTTCAAAAATTCCTTTGCGAACGGGATATACCCTAGAAAAGGAACGTGAATGCTGCGATGGAAATCCCTCTCGGTCCTGATTCTTTGGTTTACATATTCAAATAATATGACGCCCAAAACGCTTAAGAAAAAACCCAAAAATGTATTGAAAAACACCCCTTTAAAACGCTTGGGCGAAGAAGGGCTTCGCGGTATGGTTGCTTCTTCCAGAATCTTCACGTTTGTGGCGCCGATATTCTCTTTCAGACTTGCTTTAATGTTATTCAGTATTCTGCTTGTGCGGCTTTGTATTTCATTGTCCATATAATTCAATTTATCATTCAGCTCCTTCATGATCGGGTGCTGGGGTTTGTAGCGCTGGGACATTTCCTGTATCTGACTTTCAATCTCGATCTTGGCGATCCTCATCTTCTGAATGGCCGGGTCACTGCCAACGCTTGCAAGAGAATTGGCATATTCTTTTTTGTTGAATCCCTCAAGCGGAGCAGCGACGTTATTAGCTCCCACCGCCGTATCGGTGTCTTCGGGGATCCATTGCAAAATCTGTCTCGCCATGAAAAGATTTTCATTGGCACTTTCTTTTACGTAAACCTCGGCATATTTATTGGCAACCTTGGCCGCCATTTCAGGATTCCGGTGAGTGACAGAAAGCTTAAGGATACGAGTCTTTATAAGACGCATCGCCTGAAGATTGTAATCGGATGTGCCAATCTCGGATTCCACCGTAGAGGCGATCTTGCGGCCCGTCAAAATCGCGATCTGCGTGCCATAATAATCGTCCTCTCCCCTGAAGGCCGACATCGTAATCTCCTGATAAGAAGTCCGTGGATTATCCATCTTTTCAACAAGAATCTTGACATTAGCCGTATAAAGATCAGGCAGTGTCGAATAATAAATCACCGAACACACCGCCACGAGCCCCGTGACAGCCAGGATCACCCAGAGATTGTTGATGAAGATCTGCAGATATTCGGAAAAGTCGTTCGTTGACGGCTCTTCCTCAAGCGGCAGATTTTGTTTTAGGGAGCTGGTTTCTGGCATAACTTGTTATTTAGAAAAAGGACTCGGGAACAAAAACGAGATCCTCCGCTTCCAATTTTACGTCCTCCGTTTTCCCGTCTAAGATCGCGTCCACATTCACGTACATCGTAAACCGTTTCTTATCCTTGCCAACCCTCACAATCTTCACGCTGTTAGGAGCCGCCAAATTCGTAAACCCGCCGGCCTGGGAGATCAGCCGGATCAGCGTAAGATCCGGAGTCAGGCTGTAATTCCCAGGTTTGACGATTTGCCCTAAAATAGACACGGACATGCCCATATTTTCGTCCTTGTCAACAAAGATCATATCGCCCGAAGCCAGCTCAAGATCCTGCGCTTCCCCTCGCATGACTTTCGACACGTCCACTTGCATCGGTGTTTTTTTGCCACCAATATCCCTTACAACCTTGACGTTGTTTGAAGCCGCTTGGACCGTAAATCCGCCGACCTGTGAAATAAGGTGCACGAGCGTCAAACCGGGAGTGAGCGTATAATTGCCCGGTTTAGCGACCTGCCCCAGAACCACGATAGACTTATTGGAGCTTTCCACAAACTCAATGTCAATCTTCGGGTCCACAAGAAAATCCTTACCCAGTTTTTCAACCAACAGGCTCTTCAAACCTTCAAGCGAAAGACCTTCAACATAAACATCGCCTAAAATCGGATAGCTGATCGAACCGGAAGCATTCACGGTGAAAATTCCCGATATATCTTTTTCGCGGTAAACCTGTATATCCAGCTTGTCTCCAAAATGAATGAGATTGGGCCCTGCCTTTGCGCTCTTTTGCGGCGGAGCTTCCGTGGGCGCTGCATCCAGCGCCCAAGACGGTGTTTGGGCAAGTGCCAAAACAAAAATTAAAAAGATAAAGCTGTATGGTCTCCGCATGACTCTTTAAAACCTTAGGCTTCCAGTTGCCGTAAGGCGCTGGTCGTCATATTGAAAGCCCTTGAAGGTTCCGCCGTGGTTAAAATATTTGTAGCCAATAAAAAACTCAACGAAAGGCCTTGGATGCCAATTCAGGTTCAAATTCCACTCGTAGAAATGGGTTTCTTCCGGCCGTGTAAAAGTAAGCGTGGAATTTTCAGGATCGACCTTCGTAAAGAGCCCTTGTCTGGAATTAAACCCGGCACTCGCGCCGCCGTCGAGCGTAAGATGGGGGTATAAAAACCAGGTGAGGTTGAGCCCGAAAAATTCCACCTCTTGGGACGTAGACCGGCTGCCTTGGATACTAAAATCCTCCTGAGTATCTCTAGAATAGGACACCGTGCCCGCAATCTTGGGTAAAAATCTCCTCGATACCGCCGCACGAAAGGTATAACCCTCAAAATTTCCAAGTGAAGTCTCATTGTATTTCCGGGTTTTGTAGCCAAGACTGGCGCTCAAGCCGGTTTTAGGGGTGATCTTGCCCGCCACTCCCACGGTCGTGCTCATGGCTTTTGATGCAAAACCGCCGCCTTGAAAAAAATCGACGATCTCAAAACCGTATTTGGCGAAAACGCTTGTTTTGGGTGTGATCTGATAAAAAAGTCCCGGCGTAAAAATATGCGTTTGAGAGCTGAACGAATTGGCGGCTAATGAGTTGCCCGAGACCGGGAAGTAAAAAATCTTATAATTCCAATCAAAATCAAAACTTGTTTTGGGCGTGATTTTATAATTTATCTCCATGTTCGCGTCATCGGTGTAAGTGATGACTTTCGAGGTTTCGGCCGCTTTCAATTCCGTGCGTTCACCAATAGCATAGGCGGTGTTGGGCTCAAAAACGTTGGAGACATTGATGGACAACTTGTCGGTCTTGTATTCCATCTTCGTGGTGTTCTTCTGGTTCGGACGGCTCAACTTCTGATCTTCGACATAATCGACGTAGGACAGCGTGTAAAAATTTTCAATATAACTTTTGTGACCCTTGCGTCTCACGCCAAGGGTCGGCGAATAGGTGTAAAAAATATCATCTTTGGGGTCATTGCGGCTGCTGAAGATGTTGGAGTCATAAGTAAACCCTACCGAAATATCCTTTTTGAACTGCCAAGTATCCACCGTCGATAGTTGTTCGGTTAGCAAAGGCCCATAGGCTTCTCTTAAATGAAAATCCTCGGCAAAACGTGTCTCTTGATAGCCCGCGCTAAATGATTGATCCGCGCCGCTGAATGCGTCGATTCGCTCAGAAGCCTGGCTGTTTCGACTCATACAAATCATAAAAAGAATAGATATACAAAATCCATAATATTTTAACTTTTTAAGACAAAACAAGTTATAACAATCCCTCTGTCATTGTTAAGTCTCCTGACACATCTATCATAAGACACATAATTCTACAACATTTTTATCAGATTTTAAACAAAATATAATTAATTAAACTGGCCATTTACTTACTATGCTTTTTTATGCAAATCACCCCATAGCGACAGGATCAATCTTTCATCGAGCTCTGATAGCTTATAAGCTCCCCCGTTCAAATAGCGATGGTCCGCTTGAGTCAAAGGAATCGGTAAATTTTGAGCTTTTTTAAGCCAGCCCAATGCTTCCCGGCGCCACTTTGCTTTCATCCCATTTTGAGGGGCATTCTCGGAAGCCCTGAGATAAATACAGATAAGATATAAATAATAATCCCGGTCGTAAGGCGCCCACTCGACCGCCCGCGCCAATTCTTTGAGCCCTTGAGAAGTCCGTCCCAGTGTTATTTTCTCCCGTCCCAGCGCCATGAGATAATCCGGGAAGGTGGGCGCTTTTTCGACGGCGTGTTGATAGGCATGCATCGCCCTGAGAGGCCACAGCTTAAGATATTTTTGCTTTTCGGCTTTATCCCGGTACAAATTGCCCAGCATAAACCATATTTTTGGATTATCGGGAGAGAGCAGGGAGGCTTCTTTCAAGGCCTCCAAAGCATTCGGATCGCTTGGCGTTTTCTTGAAACGCGCGGTCCCAAGATCAAGAAAATAGCGGCCGCCCTTATTCAATAAAACTTCCGAGCGCCATTCTCGATAAGAATAAATAGCAAGACCGACAAAGAGCTGCAAAAATGCGGCAAACAAAATAAAGTGCATGGTTTTCTTGAAAGACGACTTGTCCGGCAGGTCATCCAATTGAATTTCCGGAGCGGCCACATACATCGTACCGCACCTCACAAAAAGAGCCACATAAAACACAAATAAAAGAGCTATCGCCGGTGTTTTTAAATAATAATCCACCGTCGAGAGCACCACGAGGAGCCCCATCGCGACAAACGATGAAAAGCCCATGATACGGCTCCAGCGTGAAGGGCTTTTTAAACATTTTTTGACACACAGGGCGGACCAAAAAATAAATGCCGGCAACCATAATAAAAAACCCACTATGCCGGTATCCGTCATCAGCTCAAGATAATCATCCAAAACATGAGGCTTGAAAAAAACAGCCGCCCCTGTGATTTGATAGGCCTTGGAAATCCACTGGTAAGTTCCAAGTCCCGTTCCGAAGAAAGGAAAATCTTTCAAAATACCCAGCGATTCTTTGCTGAAAATAAGCCTGGACTCTAGATTCTTGGGCAGTTCAGAAAAAGATTGAATATAGTGCATGGCCACGGACCGGGTCAGAAAAAAGGCGATAAATCCGAACGCCAAAAAAGAAAAAAAGAAAATAAAAAACCTTTTGCGAAATGCCCCAACCAAAAGATAACCCGTGAGAACCGCCAGTTGCACAACAAAGGCGGCCCTTGCGCCCGCATGAAACGCAGAAACCGTGATCGCCGCAAGAATCACCGACAAAAAAATACTGAGTACAAAAAAGACACTTGATTTAAGCTTGAGATGGGATTTTTCAAAGTAATAGACCAAAGAGCCTAGAAACAAGGGGCTGACCGCGACCAGATAACCGCCATAATGATTGGCGCTGATAAAGGATGAAAAAAAACTTTTTTCGTGTTCCACGAGATACCAGCCGTATATCTTATGAAAGCGCTCAATGCCGCTTAACTCCTGGTAGTAACCCAGCGCCACTAAAAACACCGTTTGGACCACCAAAATCGCGATGATAAAATGAACCCGCTCTCTCCTTTTCAAAAAATCCAGACAAAGCACGAAAAAAATAAAATAAAAGACAAGCTGCAAAAAGTTTTCTTGGGTTTCAAAACTTTGAATGGTGCCCGGTAGAATTTTTAAGAATACGTTTCTCCCTCCTTGCCATTGAAAAAATACATAAATAAGAAACAAAAAAAAGAATATTAAGGGAATTTTCAGGTCCTTGGCATCACTCAGTAAAGAACAATCCCTGAAAAGAAAAACCTTGATAAGGTAAATCAGGAATCCAGCAAGAATGAGAACCCGGATAATAAAGAGAGCCGTCGCGTCAACGCCGCCAATGAGAGGCGCCGGCAAAAGAATCAGGAGAAAGAAAAGGACAAATCTCGATTTATTGAGCGTTTCAAGAAAACTCATCCGTATCCATCACGGCGGGGTAGAAGGAGTGGAAGGCTCTTCTTCAGTGGAAAAAGCAGTGGAGGTTGCGTCTGTTTTACTTTCGGGCAAAGCATTTGCGGACCCCTTCGGATTTTCGGCTGTTTGAAATTCCTTGTCTTTGAGCGAAAGCTTAAATTCATACCAATCGGCCACCAAATCGTCCGGCACGTTGAATTCCCGGCCAAATCGGCCGACATCGAGGTGAACGCCCTTGCCTTCAAAAATGTCCCGGGCTTGACTGCCGGAATTTATGACATGCGCCGTCCCTTGGATAATTAATACATCCGACATCGTTTGGCATAAGCCTCCATTGCTTATGGAAAGAACTGAATTAGGCGTCCGAACCTGGAAAAAAGAGCCCCCTTCAGGATTTTTACAATACACAAAAATTTTGCCGCTTAATAACTTCACGCTGGGGTTGTCGCTCGGTGAAACACTGATACGGGAATCGGAAAACAGCCGAGTATAAGCTTGCATTTTTCCTTTCAATCCAAACAGACATGAAGAATCCCGGCCCGTAATCAACTCCGCTCCTTTTTCAACCTTGCCGCCCTTCACCGCCGGACGTGATTCGACGACGCCGGGAGCCTTTATTTTGACATCACCCTCGATAGAAACAATTTTCATCAGTTCTGCGGTTTGAGGCGCACCTAAAACCTCGCCGGCAAATGATAAAAAAAGAAACACTAAAAAAGAAATAAGTAGAAAATTGGGGAAAGCTATTGCGCCGGGTTTTCTAAAGAGACTCGAAGGATTCATGATGGCAGTTTAACATCAAACAACGTCGAGGTCAATTTACATGGATTATTGCGGGTCATAAAAAATTCCGAAAAAAACCCAAACGCCTTAAAAAACTGCCACTTGGCGTAAATAATCAAAAGCTGCAGTTTATCGGCCCATGATTTGGTTAAACCAAAAAGTTGGCTCTTATTTTTATTTTTTTCTTTGAAAATAAGAAAATCGCTTTTTCTTCCTGCTTCAGAGGCAAACTGAGTGATGAAATTTGGAAAAGGCGTTTTTAAAGATCGTGACAAAAAATTCATCCAGCCAATCAGTTCAGACTTTAAGGGATTTTTTTCAATCTGCGCGCGGAACCGGTCCCAGTCCAGTGTGTTTCCATGAACTCTCACCAGGGAGTCCGTATCCAGAAAATACCGCGAAAAACCTTGACCCTCTTTCACCATGAGAAACAAACAATAAAAAAGTTCATCTTCTTTGTTGAGGCACCAAAAATCCAAAGCGGCGCGCCTCGTTAAAACGGCCCTTTCAAAAAACGCGCGGCTGTCAATATGAAAAAGGTATTTCTCCTCATGCCAGGAAAAAAGACGGTAATGCAGGTCCACTCTCGGCTTATAAGGGCAGATGAACTCACATTCCTGCCCATAATTCACCATGACGCCGCGACGGATGGAAAACTTCGGTTCATAACCCAATTTTTTTAAAATGCCGCGGGACTTTTCAAAATCGCTTCCCTGAATAAAACAGTCAAGGTCCGATGCGGCCCGAAGGCCCTCTTCGGAATAAAAATCGGTCAGAAACGACGCTCCTTTGATCGGTACCATTTTGATATTTTCTGTTGAAAATAACCGCGCGATCTCAAAAAAATGCTCTTTCAGAATAACCGCATCTTTGACGGCCGCAAGCCAACCCTGCCGCAACGGGTCGAGCAGTCCGGCGGAAAACTTATCTTCGAGACGCTGTTTCTTGATGTTCGAGTAAAAAATAAGAGGCAGACGGCATTTCAAAGCGATCCGGGCCGCCTCTTCCCAATCATCAAGCATCAGGCCGGAGCTGTCCAAACAGGATAGATCCGGTTCTATAACCGTCAGAGCATAAAAAATTTCAACTGCGCGCGTTGTTTTTTTCATTTGTCAGTTTTTGCTTAGCGATCCTGCCATTCTTAGAATATACTATGTTTGAGGAGGTTCTGTGCATAAAAAAACGCCCGTTTGATCCCCCACACGGTCACTCAAGAGGGTTTGCTTTTAAATTATCTTTTCAACCATTTCCCAAAGCTCAAAAAAACAAAAATCCGCCAACTTTTAAAATTCGGTTCCGTAGCCGTGAACGGTCTCATCACCACAAGCCATAATCACCCTCTGCACGTCGGCGACACGGTCACTTTTTTATCCAAGGAATCCGCGCGAAGCGAACAAGCCAAACGCCGGCTTTCTTTTCCTATCCTTTATGAGGACGAGTTTCTGATCGTGATCGACAAGCCCGAAGGGCTCCTCACGATGGGCACCGAAAAAGACAAGATCCACACCGCCTATTATGAACTGACGCAGTATGTCAGAGAAAAAAGCATAAACGGCAGGGGCCGTGTGTTTATCGTCCACCGGCTTGACCGCGACGCATCGGGGGTTGTTGTGTTCGCTAAAGACGAGAAGACAAAAATATTTTTGCAGGAAAATTGGAACGAAGCGATCAAACGCTACTACGCGCTTGTCGAGGGAGTGCCGGCAAAGCCGTCGGGGAAAATAGAGAGTTATCTCACGGAGGATAAATTTAAGCGGGTCTACAGCACCCCTGAACGTTCCCGTGACGCCAAACACGCGGTCACGCTTTACAAAGTCCTGCGCGAATGCGGACCATACGCGCTTCTTGAGACCACGCTCGTCACGGGCCGCAAGAACCAGATCCGCGTACACCTGGCGGATCTGGGACACCCAATCGCCGGTGACGAAAAATACGGAAGCCGGACAAACCCTGCCGGAAGGCTGGGGCTTCACGCTTGTCTATTGGCGTTTAAACATCCCAACACGGGTGAGCCTAAGGTCTTCGAAAGCCCGCTGCCCGCCGCCTTTGCGAAAGTGGCGCGCTAATTCTTCTTACTTTCCTCTTTTCTGTTAAACAATCTAGAAAAAATGAAAAAATAATCTGTGACGCGCGTCACGTTCATTAAAACACATTTTTAATAGAATGTACGCTATTATTTGCTAAAATAATGGGCCAAACAAAAGGTCCAAAGTCTTGCGTCGTACAACCAAAAAGAAACCAAAAAACCATAACTTCCCGAGTATCATCAAAACCTTGGGTTCGCTCACCTTCGCTGTTTTTCTGATTGCCGCGCTGGCCGTCATTTTGATCCTCTCCACCTCATTCGAGTCGTTCTACGGCACGCCGTTCGCTCAAAAAATCTTTTACAATGCGGGCTGGTTCGATGTATTCCTCGGGCTTCTGGCCGTCAATATCCTGTGCTCGGCTCTTTCACGATTTCCCTATAAGAAAAAACATACGGGATTCCTTTTGACGCACGCGGGGATTTTAATTCTCTTGACCGGCGCTTTTATGTTCCGTCTTTGGGGCATCGAAGGACAGATGACCCTTTATGAAGGAGAGAAAAAAAACAGCATCCTCCAAAATACCTACGAACTCATCGTCCATGACCCTTCTCATCAGGTTCGCCGCTTTGATCTGGCAACGCGGCCCGGCCAAACCAAACGGCTGCTTTACGATTTGTCTGACAGTTCCCTGAAACTTTACCTGCACCGCGTGACCTCGGGCGCCCTTGTTAAGACAGAGATAGATGATTTGCCTTCCGCGCCGGTGAATCACGCGGTCAAGCTCACGCTGAAAAGCCAAATGGCCGGCCAAAACGAAACGCTGTGGCTTATCGAAAAAAATCCTCTGGATGCGGGCTCAAACAGCATCACGATGGGCCCGGCCAGAATAGAGCTCATGGAAAAACCCAGACAAGAGACAAAAAAAGAAGCGCCGCCCAATGATTCCAAAAGTCCGATGCTGCGTATTTATAAGAAAGACACCAATCTCGATCTGTCGATTGATCTTCAAAATATTCCCAAAGGCGACATTCCAATCGGCAAAAGCGGTCTTAAGGTCGCCAATCTCCTCTACTATCCCGATGCGAGAGTCCAACACAACAAACTTGTGAGCATTTCGAGCCAACCGAAAAATCCGGCGGTGGAATTTGATGTTTACGACACTAAAGGCGCGTCCGAACACACCGTTTACTTTTTGCTCTTTCCCGAATTCGAGTCGCTTCACGGCCGGGATTCGAAAAAAAGTTTCGATTTAAAAACAGAGTTGACGGCGCCCTCATTCTCTCCCGAGCAGAAAACGGGCCCTTCCCTGCTTCTTTTTTATTCTCCGGACGGACATTGGAGCTATGCTTCCCAATCTTCAAAAACCAAAACGGAAGGCGATCTTGAAGCCGGAAAAACCTACGCGACGGGATGGATGGATTTTTCTTTCCGCGTTGAAAAACTCTTCGATCATGCCGCAGTCTCGGAGATCGTTGAAGAGGCCGAAAACGGGGCCAAGGGCCAAATTGCCGCTGAAATTTCTCTCGTTGAAAATGGCAAAACATTTTTTAAAAACTGGGTTTTGGAAAATTCTCCGAAAACGTTCGAGGGTCCTACTGGCCTGGTGATCATAGCCCTGCGGCCTAAAACAGCCACCGTTCCTTTTTCACTTGAGCTTAAAGATTTCAGAAAAATCGATTACCCCGGCACCCAGCAGGCCTTGTCCTATGAAAGCGACGTGACGCTGCATGACCCGAAAGAAAATCTCTCCATCAGCAAAACAATACGCATGAACAAACCGCTGGACTACGCGGGATACCGCATATTCCAGTCGTCGTACATACAGGACAATTCCGGAGAAGCCTCTATTTTCACGGTGGCTAAAAATCCCGGGATCATTTTTATTTACACGGGCGCGTGCGTGATATTCTTGGGGATATTCCTGGTTTTCTTTGTGCCGCCTTTTTCATCACTGATAAGAGAGGACTAAAATGAGGCTCAACCGATTTCTGACATTCGCGCTGCTCGCCGTATCGGCCGCGATGTTTTTGACTTCCTGCGAAAAAAAACCGTCTGCGGCGGACGCCGCGAAATTCATTCCGATACAGCACAACGGCCAAGTCAAATCCTTCGATTCCTTCTCGCGGCAAACGGTTGAGCTGATCACGGGAAAAGAAACCTGGCAGCATCAATCCGCCGTTTCCGTCATTTTAGAAGTCCTCCGGGACAAAGATTCGGCGGCCCATATCCCGTGGATCAAAGAAGATTATAAGGCGCTTTTGGAGCAACTCGGACTGCCTCCCGATAAAACTTACTTTTCCTATGACGAGCTTTCTGGGTCATTTGAAAAAATCGAGGCCTTGGTCAGAAGTTCGCAGTCCAAGCGAGACCAGGATATCCGTCCTTCCAAACTCGAACAAAAAGCCGAAACGCTCTTTTCCAAAATCTACGAGGTTAAACATCTCATTTCCGGCAAGAGTCTGCTTGTCATTCCGCCGAAGGAAGGAGGTCTCTGGCTCTCCCCTTATAACGCCGATGCGCTCCTATCCGTGCATTTTAAAAAGATCGTGGAATTGTTCAACGATAAACAATACGGTGAATTTGATAAAAAGGTGCGCTGGTGGACAAACCAGATCAACAAAATGACCGGTCAAAAATACCGCCAAAAAATAGCGCTTGAAGTGCAATACTACAACACGCGGCCATTCCAGCTGGCATGGATTTTTTATCTTTTGGCTTTTGCGGCCTTAAGTTTGTTCAATAAAAAACCTGTCTTCCGTTTGCCCGGCGCGATTTTTTTGGTCGCCGCCATTTTTTTTCATACTTACGGCCTGATCTTGCGTATTCTCATTCTTTCGCGGCCGCCGGTATCCAATATGTACGAGTCGATGATTTACATGAACTGGGTGCTCATCGTTGCGGCCGGCGTATTTTCCATCGTAAAAAGAAATCTGGCGGTGGCTTCCGTCGGGTCGTTGATCAGCGCCGTTATCATGATCTACGGAAACCTTCTGCCGATCGACCCCAATCTGGGAGTGCTGGTGCCGGTCCTCCGGAGCAACTATTGGCTCACGATTCATGTGTTGACGATTACATTGGGTTACGGCGCTTTTCTACTCAATTGGGGAATTGCGCATATTCTTTTATATTCGTTAGCATCTGGGAAAAAAGCGGAAACAACGAATCAATTAGTAGAGTACCTATACCGTTCACTTCAAATCGGGGTTGTTTTGCTTTCAGCAGGTACCATCTTGGGCGGCGTATGGGCGGCTGATTCATGGGGACGTTTTTGGGGGTGGGATCCTAAAGAAACTTGGGCTTTGATTGCGGTT
>Ga0209515_10004221_pt1 | contig 19618 bp, 20 predicted proteins | sample Subgroupgradi54m_FD_187454 | JGI IMG/M metagenome (GOLD analysis project Ga0209515, IMG submission 187454) | Subsurface groundwater microbial communities from S. Glens Falls, New York, USA - GMW60B uncontaminated upgradient, 5.4 m (SPAdes)... ...
CGATGGTGAGCCGGCCGTCGGCGCCGACGGAGATCGGCCAGCGGCCCAGGTCGGTACTGGTGGTGATGACGGCGACGGCGCAGCGGCCGGCGGCGGCCAGGTCGCGGTCGAGTTCCTGCAACGCGGTGGTCTCGTCGCCGGTGGGGTCGGCGGCGAGCAGTACCTGGGGCATCCAGGAGTCGGCGGCGATGTCGGCGATGCGGCCGGTGAGCGGATCGCCGACGTCGAGGTGGTCCAGCGCCTGGATGACTTGTCCGGCGCGGCGGCGAATCCGCGCGACCGCGGCGCCGATGCTGGCGGCGGCCTCCATGCGCTCGCCGCCCAGGGCGAGCAGCTGGGCGGTCTGATCGGGGTCGAAACCGGCGACGGTGACCTCGACGTCGTCGCTCCAGGCGTTGCAGGACAGTTCGGCGGCGAGGTAGCGGAGGAGGTCGGCGCAGCGGCCGGGGTCGCCGGTGAGGGTGAGCAGGCCGAGGCGTTCGAGGTCGAGCAGCAGGTGGGTGCCGGGTTGGGAGCCGACGGTGACCAGGGCGGGCAGCGGGGCGAGTTGCCCGTCGACCGGTGGTATTTCCGCGTCGGCGGGCAGGGTCCAGGTGGCGTGCTCGCCGCTCCACGGGGCCGGCGGGTTCGGAGAAGGGCTGGTGAGGATGAGGTGGACGGTTTCGCCGTGCAGCCAGGCGCCGACGATGTCGGGCATCTGGTCGGCGGGCCGGTCGACCAGGGCCTGGCCGAGTGCGCGCAGCGCGTGGTCGAGCCGGTCCACCGCCGCGGGTTGGGCCACGACATGCAGGTCGGTTTCGGTGTGCGGTGTGGCAGGTGCGGGCAGGCGCCGCCCAACGGGGCGGTGTTGGGCCTGGCGGTGCCGGCGGCGGCGCAGCCGGGTCAGTAGCAGTGTGGCGAGCAGGCCGGCGGTGGCCAGGGTCGCGGTGACCGGTACCGCGAGGTCCAGCCCACTGTCGCCGTTCGCGGTTGAGCTTCGCGAGTCGCCCGGCCCAGCCGCGGTGGGTGGGGCGCTGGCCGCTGTGGTCGTGGCCGATGCTGGTGTGGGGCTCGCCGCTGGACTCGCGGCCGGCGTGGTGGCGGCCTGGCTGGCCGTGGTACTGACCGCAGGGCTCGGTGAGCTGACGTTGTTCGGTGTGGCCGCCGGTGTTGGCTGGCCGGCCGGGTTCGCGGCCGGTGCTGGGCCGGCGGGTGTGGTGGCGCCGTTGGTCGGCGCGGCGGTGGGCGGGGTAAGCAAGCCGCCGGTGGCGTGGGCTTGGGTGCCGGTGTCGGTGGCGGTGGTGGGTAGCTGGATGCGCTGCCCGGGTTCGATGTGGTCGGGGTCGGTGATGCCAGTGGCCGCGGCGAGTTCGGGGTATCGGTTGAAGTCGCCGAGGTAGCGCTGGGCGACGCCGCCGAGGTAGTCGTCTTGGGCGACCTCGTACACCGGCCCGGCGCCATCGGCGACGACTTCGGGAAGCTGCAGCCGGTCGGCCTGAACCGTGTACACGGCGGCCACTGCGGGTGTGGTGTGGGCGACCGGGGCTGCGGTGAGCGCCGGGCCGGCCGGGCCGAGTAGCGCGATGCTGGCGACCAGGGAGGCGGCCATCCGTTGCTGCAGGCCGAGCAGCGGCAGGCGGGGGGTGGGGCGGCGCGCCAGCTGGGCGGGGATTTCGACGAGGACGGACAGGGCGAAGCTGGTCCAGCCGGCCCAGGCGAGCAGCGCGAGGGTGCGCAGGAACAGCTGGCCGTTGTCGCGGCTGGTCAACAGTTCGCCGACCTCGCCGAGGCTGGGCAGGTGCTGCGGCAACGGGTTGCCGGCCAACGCGAGCAGCACGATCGGGGCGCCGGCCACGAGGGCGAGCAGGGCGATCAGCGCGGCGAGCCCGGCCAGGATGTGCCTGCGCCGCCGGGGCGGTGATGTCAGCTGCCATGCCATGACGTGTCTGCTTCCTTCTGCTATCCCGTGACCAGGGTGGCGCTGGATTGCCCGGTGACGGTGATCCGGTCGATGCCGATGAGGTTGAGCATTTTGGTGTCGTAGCTGATGGTCACGATGACGGTGATGCGGCGCCGGTCGCTGGCCACGCTCACGTCACCGGTGGCCCCGGCGGCGTCGAGGTAGGCCTGCGCGGCGGCGACGGCGAGGGCGGGGTCGACGACCTTGTCCCCGCCCGGGATGGCTTGCGGGCCGTCGATGGCCTGCCCGCCGGCTCGGGCGGCCTCGGCGGCGATGTTGTCGGCGCGCTGCATGGCTTGGATGCGGCCGCTGCCGTCGACGGCCAACCCGATGATGACCACGATCGCGGTGAACGCGATCGCGACCCAGACGGAGACCCGCCCGTCGTCGCGGCGCAGCCGACACAGGTTCACCGGCCATCACCGCCGAAGGCCGCACCAGTGTTGGGTTCGGCATTGCCGAGTCCGAGCGTTCTGGTGCGGTACTGGTCCAGCGGCGAGGTGAACGTCGCCGAGAGTTGCCGGCTGCCGGGTACCCCGGGTAGGGCCACGTCGGCGAACGAGACCAGGCACGTGACGGTGACCCGGACGGCGGCGGGTTGGCCGACCGGGCGGGTGAACTGGCTGGTGTCGACCTGCACCGTGAGGCTGGTACAGGCGAGCCCTTGCTGGGCGACGGTTTGCTCGGCGGCGGTGTGCGCCGAGCCTTGCGCCCCGGCGGCGGTACGTGACAGCGACGCGGCCCGCGCGCCGTCGTGGGCGGCCAGGTCGATCGCACCCTGCGCGATCGCGGTCCGGCCGGTGACCACGGCCAGCACGATGAGGACAAGCAGGCCGGGGGTCAGGATGGCGACCTCTACCGCCACCGACCCGCGCTCGGTCCAGTGGCGGGTCATGGGTCGTTCTCCGTGGTGAACCGTTCGGCTTCGGCGTGGGCGACCTGGTGCACCCGCCAGCGCAGCCCGGGAACGATGGTCAGCGCCCATCCGTCCACTGTGGTGGTGATCTGGTTGCCGGTGTGGGTCACGGTCACCGTGGGCTCGGTCAGCCAGTCGCCGCTGCGGGCCAGGAACGCCTGGGCGCGGACCTGCCCGGAGCCGGGGGCGGCGTTGTAGGTACGTTCGGCCGTGGCGGCCTCCTGGGCCGCACCGAGGGCGACGTTGCGGGCCAGGAACATCGTGGCGACCTGGATGGAGCCGAACGTCAGCAGCAGGATGGCCGGCATCAGGATGGCCAGCTCGACGGCGGCCGAGCCGCGCTCGCCGGGCAGCCGCCAGCGCCGCCGGAACCGTGGTGTGGTCCGGCGGGGTGCGATGGCTGCCCGACCCATGCGGGTCAGGGGTTGCCGGCGCCGGGGGCGCTGGCCATGTAGCCGTTGGCCTTGGTGACGGCCCACGCCACGACGGCGGCGGCGAGGATGGCCAGCCCAGCCACGATGATCGAGGTGGAGACGGGGCCTTCGCCACGGTCGTTGTTGAGCTTGCCGCGCACGTGAAGCCGGCAGATGGTCCAGGTGGCGGCGAAGCGGTGGGGGTGCATGGGCGGTACTCCTTGTCGGGGTGGGGGTTTTTCGGGGGGTCAGACGCGGGTGAGCAGCGGGTAGAGGACGAACAGCACGAGGGTGAGCAGCAGCGCCGCGGCGGGGATTTCGAGTTTGGCGGTGACGGCTTCGGCGCGGCCGAGTGCGTCGGTGCGGATCTGGTCGCGTAGCGAGTCGGCCCGTTCGCGCAGGCTGACGCCGACCTGGGCGCCTTGGGTGCCGGAGGTGTGCATGATGGCGCCGACGTCGCCGAGTTCGGGTACGCCGATCTGCTCGGCCAGGTCGCGTAGCTCGACCCAGGGTGGGCGCATTTGCAGCTGGGCGCGGAGCAGGGCTTCGCGGATGCGGGCGAAGACCCAGCCGTGGCAGGTCTGCGCGGCCCTGTCGAGGGCTTGGACCGGGCCGTGCGCGGCGGCCAACTGTAGGGCGACCAGGTCGAGGTAGGTGCAGACGGCGCGGGTGAATTCGCGGCGGGCGCGGGTGGCTTTGGCCAGCACGTCGCGGTGCGCGATGACCACGAACACCCCGGCCAGGGCGGGCCCGGCCGCGATCGGAATGACTAGCGGGATGCCCGCACCCATGGCCGAGATGAGCAGGGTGGCCAGGGCGGGCAGGGCCAGGCCGATCAGCCCGGAGGTGAGCAGCGACAGGGTGTACTGCTCGGGGGTGCGCCCCAGCAGGGCCAGCGCCTGGGCCGGTACCCGGATCCGGGTAGCCAGGCCCGCGAGGACCGTGCTGCGCTGGGCGGCCATTGTGGACGGTGGCTGGTGCAGTCGGCGCAGCGCCGGGCCGAGCGCGGGGGTGGCCGGCAGCAGCTGGCGGGCCAGCAGGAACACGCCCAGCCCGGCGCTGGCCCCGCCGGACACGGCGAGTGGTAGCTCCCAGCCGGCGCTCATCGGGTCGCCTCCGATGCGTCCAAGAACCGGGGTACCCGTGGGGGTTGGCTCATCGAACGGACCCAGACCAACAGCGCGACGAAGACGCCGCCGAGGGCGAACATGACCAGCTGCCCGCCGGTCGTGGCGTAGGGGCGCATATAGAGCGGGCGGGCCAGGCCGTAGCCGAGCACGGCCAGGGTCATCCCGGTGAGGAACCGCACCGCGAAGCGGGGCTGGCTACGTTTGGCCTCCACCTCGCGGCGGGTGCCCACCTCGGCCGCCGCAGCGGCGGCGATCGAGGCGAGCACCTCGCCGAGGCGTTGGCCGCGGTCGGTGAGGTGCAGGATCAGCGCGGCGACGATCTGGTCGGCGACCGGGTCGGCGAGGGCGTCGGCGAAGGCCAGCAGCGCGGTTCGGGGACTGGTTCCGGCCTGCAGGCCGGCGGCCAGCGCCTGCGCCTCGTCGGTGATGGCCGGTGGGGCGGTGGCCGCGGCGGCGACGATGGCCTGCTGCAAGCCTTGGCCGGTGCTGGAGAGGTCTTTGAGCCGGCGTGCCCACTCGCCGACCGCCTCGATGCGGGTGATGCTGCGCCGCTCGGCGGCGCCGACGTGAAACAGCCACGGCGTCCCGGGGATGGCCACGGCGACCAGCAGTGCGACGACGGGCATGCCGGTGACCAGCCAGCCCAGCGCCCCGCCGATGCCGGCGGCGAGCAGCAAACCCTGATGGCGGCGCTGGTCGGCGCGGCTGCGCCCTTCACCGCGCCACACCCGGGCCAGCCAAAGCACCACAGTGGACGGTGGGCGTGGCGGGCGGTTGGTGCCGATCACGGCGGCGACGCCGAGTACCGCCCCGGCGGCGGCGACGACCCCGCCGAGCGCGGCGATGAGGGTCCAGGTCATGGTTGGCGCCGCAGCAGGCTGTTGCGGGGCCGGCGCCACACCCCGGCGCCCGCCTCGATGTGGGGGGCGAGCACCCGCGAGTCGTAGCCGGCCCGCAGCAACTGCTCACCGACGCGTTCGGGGAGGTGCCTGGGCACGGCCCGCCCGTCGACCCCGGGGCCGAACACCGTCGTGGTGGCGATCCGGGCGCCCTCGCCAACACCGATGACCTCCTCAATGTGGGAGACGAAACGGTGCTTGCGCCCGCCGATACCGGTCTCGTCCTCCAACGTCACGTACACGATCAAGTCGAGGGCGTTGCCGGCCATCCGGGTGGCGTGCTCGACGGTGGCCTCCCGCCCGTGTGACAGGGCCAGCTCGATGATGCGTTCGGTGACCGCGGCCGGGGTGCGGGCGTGGATGGTGCACAGCGACCCACGCGAGGTGCCCATGGCCTGCAGCATCGGCACGATCTCACGGGAGCGGACCTCCCCGACAATGATGCGCTGCGCCCCCATCCGCAGCCCCACCGGAAACAGGTCACCGATGGTCAGCTCCCCGGCCGGGCGCCCGTCCGGGCCGCGCTCGCCGTGGCCCTCGCGGGACTCGAAGCTCATCACCCACGGGTGGCTGTCGCTGTTCTGAAAGCCCAGCTCCCGGGACTCCTCCAGCAGCACGAACGGCTCCAGCTCAGGGATCTCGGCGGCCAGCGCTCGCAGCACGGTGGTCTTACCGGCGCCGGGCAGGCCGGCGACCATGATGTTCAGCCCGGCCCGCATCGCCGCGCGCAGAAAATCCACCAGCAGCGCATCGAGCATCTCGTCCAGGTCGGCCCGGCTACCGGCGATCTCGTCGAGGGTGACGTGCAGGGTGTTGTGCCGGCGGATCACCGCATACGGCCGGTGCGAGACCACATACACCGCGGCCAGCCGGCTGCCATCGGGCAGCTGCAAATCGAGGGTCGGCTTGGCCGTGGACAGCGACCGTTCGGTGGCCCCGGCGCGGCGCGCCACCCCCTGCAGGAGTTCGACCAGTTCCTCGTCGCTGTCGGCGACCGGTTCACCGACGTCGACGCTGCCGTCGCGGCGGGTGATACGCACCCGGTCACAGCCCAGGATGTGCACCTCCTCGATGCTCGGGTCGGCCAGCAGGGCCTGGATCCGGCCCAACCCGACCAGGTCCGCGGCCACCGCATCGGCCAGCGCCTGCTCGTGCGCCCCCGACAGCGGGGTCCCGGTCCGGCGCGCGCTGTCGGCGTACTCGGCCACCAGCAGCCGCGCCAGGCGTTCGCGTTCGCCGCGCTGCTCGTCGTCGGGGGCGTCTCGGCCTCGCAGCCACTCGGCGAGCGCCTCGCTGACGTGGCGGCGCAGCGTCTTGACGGCCTCGTAGTCCACCCGCGGCCGCGGCGCTGCGACCTGGGCGGCTGCGGCGTCTGCCCGGGTCGGGGCCGCCACCACGGTGACCACCATCGGACGGCGCGGGTCGGCGCCGGGCGCGGCACCGTTGGTCGGCTTGGCGTTGCGAGCGTTGTCGCGGCCCCCGCCGCGCGGGTCGACAAAGACCGGTTCAAACGCCATCGCGTACCTGCTTCCCGGCCGGCTGCGGTACCCGGGCGCCCGGATGGGCGGCGGCGAGGGCCCGGATCGGTGTTTCGGCGGCGGCAGCGGCCCGCAGCAGTGGGGCGCGCAGCCGCACCTGCCCGCCGTGGCCCAGTACCGCCGCGGCCCGCGGGTCGTCGGGCAGCTGCGCGGCCAGCGCCAGGCCCAACCGGCTGGCCACCTCGGCCCCGGGATAGGCCCCGGCACCGACGAGCAGCAGACCCAACCGCCCGGCCCCGCGCTCGCCCAGTTGCCGGCGCAGGGCGTCCACCGCCGGGACCGCCGCCGCGGCGGAGGCCAGGGTGGGCCGGGCCACCAGCAGGACGGTGTCGGCGGCGTGTAGCAGCGGCCATGGCGGCTGCGCCACCGCTAACCGTCCACAGTCGACGATCACGTCGAAGCCGGGCTCCTGGTGGGCCAGGTCGGCGAAGAACGCCGCGAAGCGCTCCCACAGCGGCGCGACTGTGCCGACCTGGGCCGGGTCGAGCAGTCCGGGCAGGAGCAGGGCCCGCCGGTGCGGGGCGTCCAGGTCGACGAGCTGGCCGAAGAACTCGGCCTCGAGTGCGTCGGCGCGCAGTTCGGCCACGGCGAGGGGGACCAGGCCGCGGTGCCCGTCGAGCTGGCCGCGCAGGTACCCGGCCAGCACCGACCCGCCGGCTGGGTCGCATTCGGCGAGGATGGTGCGGGTCTGCCAGGACAGGGTGCAGGCCAGTGCGGTGGTGGTGACCCCCGGTGAGCCCTTGGCTGAGCACAGCGCGATGACGGCCATGTCAGTTCGCCGGGGCCAGGATCACGGCGATGCGCCCCTGCGCGGCCAGGCTCGCCACCGTTGGGGCGTCGCGGGTCGCCACGGCGACGTGGACCACGATGTTGCCGTCGGCGCCCAGGGCGGTGGTGGAGACCACGGTGGCGTCGTAGCGGGCCGGCTCGGCGGCCGTGGTGGTCTGGGCGCCGGGCACCGTAGCGGTCGGGCTGGCGGTGGCGACCAGGATCAGCCGGTCTCCGGGCTGCAGGCGGGGCGCGGGTAGTTGGCTGGGTTTGAGCCCGATGCCGACCTGCACCTGTCCGGGGCCGGTCATCGGTGTGTCGGTCAACGCGGCCCGGGTCAGCAGGCTGCCCGCCACCAGGGCGACCGCGGCCCGTTTACCCACCACAGTGGACACTTCGCTGGCTGGGATCGGGGCCAGGCCGGGCGCCGTGGTCACCTCAACGGTGACCAGGTCCGCCGCGGTGAGCGCGGTGCCCACGGCGACCGGGCGGGCCACCGCGAGGTAGGCGTGGGTGGTGGAGACCGCGGCGAGTGCCGCGGCGGCGGCCAGGCCGCCGACGGCGACGAGCAGCACCGCCAGGCCGAGCTGGCCGAGGCGGACCCGCCGCTCGCGCACGCCGCGCGGGGCCGCCACCGGCTCACCAACGGTCAGGGGCTTGCTGGTTTTGACTGCCGTCTTGGTCGTCATCCGGTTACCACCTGGAGTTCGTCGATGCGGATGGTGGTCTGGGCCGCCCGGGTCGTGACAATGACGCCGGTGCGGCCCCCACCGGCGTCCCAGTCGACCCGCCAGGTGGTGGTCGCGGTGATCGTGTACCGGCCGCTGGGCTGGGTGCGGCTGGGCTGGGCGTAGATGTAGCCACAGGTCGGGGAGGGTTGATTGCCGTAGGCGCTCTGGTAGGCCGTGCCCGGGTTGGCGCACACCACCTGATGGCCCTCGCCCATGTCCCACACGATCTGCACCGCGCGGGCGGTGATGGTCACGCTCAACCCACCTGAGGAGCTGCTGGCGGTGTTGGGTCCCCACGTCTGCGCGTTCACCGCGGTCCAAAGCCACACGGGCAGGCCGGTCAGGCCCGCGCCGGCCGGGTCCGGGGCCACCCCGATCGCGGCGCCGCGCAGCGTGATGGTGGCCAGGGCGCGGCGGGCCAGTTCCTCCGGGGTGGGCCCGGCCGGCGGGTACCAGCCGGTCAGGGCGGGGTCTTCGCGCACCCGCACGCCGCCGACGACGCAGTAGGCGAAGTAGAACGCCCCACCCGGGGGGTGGCCGTCCCACAGGGCGTCATCGGGCGGCGGCTGCGGATCCCAGGCCACATAGTCGTAGGACTCGCAGAACTGGTCCCCGCCCCCGCCCCCGCCGCCATCACCCGGGGCCCCGGGCCGGCCGTTCCAGACGTTGCAGTCCGCCGACCCGCAATCCCCGCCCCCACCGCCCGGATCGGCGATGGCCGGCGCGGCGACCGAGCTCGCGGCCAGCGTCATCGCCAGAGCCAATCCGGCCAGCCGGGCCGCCCGGCCGGGTAACCCGGCTAGCATGGCCGGTCCCGCACGATGGTGGACTCGTTGAGCAGCCAGCCCCGCCCCGGGTACAGGGTGGCCGTGGTGACCACCAGGTACTGGCGGCTGGTGTCACTGCCGGGGACCGGGGAGTTGTTGGCCTTGTACACAAGCCGCCAGCTGCCGGCGTCGACACAGTCTTCGATGGTCGCCTTCGGCGTGCCCGGCCCCAGCCGTACCTCGGTCACCTTCGGGCTGTTGGTCGGCGCGCCCACGTAGAGCGCGCCGTGCAGCTGCATCTGCCGGATGTTCTCGACCAGCCGCCCCTTCAGCGGATCGGCCAGGTACTTCAACAACTCGGGCGACTGGTAGTCCGCGGTGGCGTAGGCGGCCACCTCGGCGGCGAGATACGCCTTGTACACGCCGATGACCTCGGCGCTGGCCGCCGCCTCGGAGGCGTTGACCGTCGCGGACCCGGCGGCCGACACACTGGGTCGCACCGTTGTCGGCGCCGCTGCGGCGATGCTGGCGGCGGGCGCAGGCTTACCGGTCGAACGCCACAGCGCTGCCCCGATGACGGCGGCCACGACCAGCGCCACAGCGCTGGCGACGACGACCAGCATGCGGGTGCGGCCCGTGTGTGGGCCGGTAGCTGTCTCAGTCATCCGCGGAACCCTCCCCCGTGATGGCGTGCCCTCGGCTGCGCCGCTACCATTCGGCACACGCCAGCACCACGAGCGTTGAGCGGGCGGAAGCCGGCTCACCACTCGTTACACGAACGAGCGGTCAGCATAAAACCGCAGGTCAGGGGCTTGTCAACAGCCGTTTGGCGATGAGATTAATAGACGACAGCCGTATTTCCGCTGCTCACCCCAGGAGCGCAGTCATGGTCATCGATCACGCCGAGGGCGCCCAGCTGCCCCTGCGGGGCACCCTGGCCGAGAAGCTGGAGTACCTCTTCGACAAGATCCGACCCTGCGGCGACGAGCTGGACCCCGCCGACGAGCCGGGCCGCAAATACACCAACAGGGAGATCGCCGAAAAGATCAACAAGGCGGCGGCCGGCTCCGGCAACGGCGTGACCATCAGCGGCGCCTACGTCGGCGAACTGCGCCGCGGCGTGGCCACCGACCCCCGCGCCTCACACATCGAGGCCCTGGCCACCGCGTTCCGCGTCGACCCGGCCTACTTCCTCAACACCCCGGCCACCACCCGCATCCAGGAACAGCTCCACCTGCTCGACCAACTACGCGCCACGGACGTCCGGCGGGTGGCGCTGCGCCGGCTCCTGCAAGACGCCGGGCTGTCCAAGGAAAGCGCCCGCCTCGTCGAGCAAATGGTCGCCCGCCTGCAGGCAGTGGAAAGCCAGGCCGCGACCGGTTCCGGCAGCACCGCCCAGCAAGGCGCGTAGCCGCTACGCGCCGGTTGTCAGCGGCGTCCCACTCGGCGATGAGTCGGGGCTGGCCGGGGTCGACAGGCTAGGACTCCACCTCGCCGGGGGCCGGATAGTGCAGCACGGTGGTGCCGAACCACGACCGCTTGACGACGGTGAAGCCGGCCCGCTGGTAGTAGGCGACCAACGGCGCTGGCCCGGTTTTGATGACCAGGGTTGCGCGCTCGTCGTCGGCGAGGCGTTGCAGGAAGGCCAGCAGACGCCGCCCCGAGCCGCCCTGTCCGAACAGGTCGGTACCGGGCCACTGCGCGGGCTGACCGGCCTTCGGTCGTCCCGGCTTGGTCATGCGTACGGCGAGCTGCCCGTCGGGGCCTTCGCACCAGTGCGCCACCCAGCGCGAGCCGGGTACCCAAAGCCGCCACCACCGGATCGCCGTGCCGAGAGCCTCGCTGGCCAACACGAATGCCACGACCACGCACGCCGGCAACAGCAGCCAAACGCTGACCGTCAGCACCACGGATCCGCGAACACGTACCGACAGCACCGCCGCGAGCGCAAAGACCGCGAAGCCGACCGCAGCGGCCCTGCCGGCGGCGCCGCGCCACCCGTGACGGAACAGCGCCCACAGCGACCGACGAGTCATGAACACCAGCAGGCGCCGCCGCTGGGCGCGGGTCGGTGCGCCGACGTGAAACCGCCAGCCATCGTCCTCGCCGCTCACCCATGTCCCCCTGCGTGCACCGGTACCGCCACGCCGACCCCGGCTGGGCCGTCCAACCGGCGCACGGTCTGTGTCGCTTCATCTTGTCCGGTCGGCAGCCGACGTGATCGGGTTTCCTGGGAGTGGAGTCCTCACGCCTGGTCCCCGTTTCGCAGCGTGGCCGGTTCGCTGAGCGGCCCGGCGTGCTCGGCGAGCGGCTACGCCGAGTCTACCGGGACAGCCGCACCGGTACGTCCACTGTGGACGTACCGGTGCGGCTGTCGGTGCCTGCGATCACGTGGCCAGGGCCGGCCCTTCTGTCGGCTGGTGGGTTGGTCCGTCGTCGCTGGCGCGGTACAGCCCGGACTCGCGCAGTAGCCGGCGAGCCCGGTCCGGGCCGGTGCCCAGCGCCCGCGCCGCGCGGCGTACCGGTACGGTCCCGTCGGGTTCACGCGGTACTTCATCAAGGGCGGCGAGCAGCTGGTCGTCGTTACGCGCCCGCCCGGTGCGGGTAACGGAACTGCGACGGCGTAGCGGTACCCCGCGGGTGGGCTGTGCCGCGCCGGCATCACCTGCCCCCTGGTGCAGTGCCACGGCGGGTGCGCCACCGGGCAGGACGCCCGTACCGTCGACCAGGCCCGGCAGCGTCGGGTACCGGTACCCCGCGTCCCCGGTACGGGTACCGGTGACCGTGTCCTGGGCTTCGCGGATGCGCCCGGCCAGCTCGACCAGGCTCACACTGGCCACCACGACCAGACCGTCAACCGAGCACGGCACCAGAAACGGAGTGGCGCCGGTCTCGCCGTACCGGCCCACCACGGCGACCATATGCCAGTACGACACCCAAGCCGCGATGCCGGCGATGCCCGCGGTGGCGACCAGGCGTACCGCCGCGAGGGCCCGCCGGTGTACCGGTACCCGGCTGATCAGCTCCACGGTGAGCAGTAACGCGACCGGCGGCCAGCCGGCGATGGCCTGGCTGATCGGGTTGTTAATGGCGTGCAAGATGTTGGCCGCGACGCTGGCGGTAACGCCGAGCAGCAGGACCAGGCGTACCGCCCAGCGGATGCGCACCAGGTGAGGCAGCGTCATCGGAGCGCCTCCCCGGCCCGCAGGTCGCAAAGCGATGCCTGGCACGAATCGGTTGGCGTAGCAGTGGTGATACTGGATGACATGGCGGAGTTCCTCTCCGTCGAGGCCCCGGTCCGGTGTTGCTGGCACCGCCGGGGCCCAACTGTGGGTGGGGTTGACATCAGGCATCCGGCCGGGGGCGGCGCCGCCCGGCGGCTTGCGTCGAGGCACGTCTCTCGTCGTGAACGGCGGCGGCTACCAGCAGGCGGCTCGTCGAGGTCGGGGCTTCCCAAGCCGGACGCGGCGGTACCGGCCCAGAGGTCGACGCTGGTGGTGTTGGCGATGGTCGCCAGCCGGTGCAGCTGGTGGCCCAGCCCCGCGTACCCGTCGAGTGGGCGTAGGGCGTGCGGCCAGACGGCGGTGACCATGTCGGCGTAGGCCTTACCGGCCAAGACGATGACCTCGCCCGCGGCGAGCAGGCCCAGCTCTTCGGCCTGGCGGCGCACGGTGTCGGCGTCGACCGCGCCGGCCTGGCCCAGGCGCAGCTCGTACGGGCGGATCGGGTCGTCGAGGGCCAGCAGCCCGTGCTTGGCCGACAGGATCATCACCCGGTCGCCGGGGCGCAGCAACGCGTCGGCGGCCCGGCGGGCGGCCCGGTGGTAGGAGCCGATGTACATGTTGCCGGCGTCGCTGATCGTCGTGCGCTTGCGAGCCCCGCACCCGACGATGACCAACCGGGCCGGCGCCGGCGCCGGCTCGCCCAGCAGCAGGCGCTGTCCGCGGGAGTGGGCGAGGTGGTCGGCGATCGTCCAGTTCAGCCACGCCCATCGGGGCAGCCACTGCCAGGTCCACGGATTGGTCAGCCGCTCACCGCGTCCGCGGGCCTCCTCGGTAGCCACACGACGGTAATCCGGCTCCAGCAGCGTGTTGGGTACCCGCCGCTCGCGCTGTTCGCCGCAGACCCGGATCCGGCTGGCCTTCAGGCCGATGGCGAGCACGTCGGCCAGTGGCTGGCCGTACGAGGCGGGCAGCGCGCCGGGCCGGCACTGCACCCGGATGCCGGGTGCGACCAGGCCGGGGCCGACCAGGGCCAGCTGCAGGGACGGGATCGAGCGGGGCACCTGGTTGCCTCCTTGGTGTCGAGGTGGGCGGGTCTGGTCCGTGGCTACGGCTGGCCGGCCAGTTCGGCCGGAGCGGAGCGAAGAGCCGACCATTCGCCGCCGGCCTCGCCGCCGATCGAGGCGCCGCGCGACGGGCAGTCCTTGCGAAAGCCACCGGAGTTGGTCAGCACGATCCCGCAGACGTCGACGCGGCCAGCAGCGCGGCCGAATACGGCCCGCGCGTAGGTGACCTCGATCGCGAAGGTGCGGGTGAGTAGCTCGTCGCGTGCACCTCGGGCACCCTGCCCGCCGTGGATGGTGATGCGGTGACCGACCCGGATGTCGCTGGCCTGTCCCGGCGGCAGTGCGGCGCCGTACAGCGCACTGGTCATTTCCTCGGTGTCGGCGAGTAGGGCGTAGCGGTGCACCGCCATCGCGACGCTGGGTTCCAGGCTCACCCCGCACCGGGTGGCCAGGTGCGCGGCGAGCAGATGCTGGGCGTCCGTGCTCTGGTGGCGGGCCTCACTGGGGCCGAACAGCGCACGTGCCGCGGCGTACAGGGCGCCCCACACGTCGAAGCCGATCCCGGTGTTGCGGTGGTTGTCCAGCCTCGCGCCGGCCAGGCGCAGCACGGTCGCGGTGTCGAACCGGCCCGTCCGGTACGGACAGTGCCGCTCGCAAGGCTGCCCGAAGCTGCCGCCGCAGCCCACGCATTCGCCGCTGGCGTCGTAGCAGACCGGCGCCCGGTGGGCCGGTGCGCTGGTCGCAGCCGGGTTGGTGTTCATGAATCCTCCCCTAACCTTGTATCCGTTACGTCTACAAGGTTACGGGGAGAACGTCTATATGTCCATCACATCTACAAGGTTTTACTGTGGAAACGGTGACTCAAAGCCCTCGCAGGCGAGTGCGGCGAACGGCCAGGTCAGTCACTCAGCCGGGGTCGTCCGCCGCCGACACCTTGGCCAACGCGCCCGGCGTCCCACTGTTTGATCTCGTCCTCGCGGTCGCGGTCCCAGTACGGCGAGCGTCCAATGTGGCCACTCGGCGCAGGGAACGGATGGTTGGCGTAGCGACCCGGTGGACGCGACTCGACCAGGTACTGGCTGATGGTCTTCGGTTGGACGCCAAGTAGGGCCGCCACGGCGGCCCTGTCCAGCACGGGTCGGTCGACCACGCCACCCCCAACAAACTTCATGTCCCTAACTGATACCAGGTTAGAGGGGAGGTCTGCCTTGCGGCAACCGCTCGGCGGTGGGGATCGAGCGCTCCGGAAAAGGGTGCCACACCCGAAGGCGCACCGACGTGGCCGCCGCGCACCGGCAGGCGACCGGGTGCGTGCCTCGCGTCGACGAGTCGCGGCACGCCGCCGGTGTGCAGCGCTACGGCGAGCCCAGCCACTGCGAGGATGCGGGCCACCTCGGTGACGAAAATGGGGTGCCGGGCCTGCGCTGCTCGTGTTGGCATCCATTGACGACACCGAAGGTCCCCGGCTCCGGCTCGCCATCTCGGGCGCGCGGCCCCGGGGGGCGCCGCGGAGGCCGCAGCGGCCCGCGTCCCTTACTCGGCTTCGAGGAGGCGAAGGATGGCGGGGACCGGCACGACGTAGCGGCGGCCGATCCGCAGGACCGTCACCGGGAACGCGCCGTCCCTGGCGAGTTCGTAGGCTTTGCTGCGGCCGATGCCGAGGATGGCGCCGGCGGTCTCCACGTCGGTGGTCATGCCCAGGTTGAGCACGGCCTGGATCGTCCAGGTACCGGTGCCGGCGGGGTCGGTTGCCTGGGCGCTGCGGTGGGTGGCGAGGACTGTCATCGTCTTTCCTTCCGGGATGGGGTTGTCGGTGCTGTCCCGGCTCAGGCGAGAGCCTGGTCGGGCGGCAGGGCATGGGGCCTGGTCGGATGCGCAACTTCGGCGCGCGCGGCGCTCGTGCCCGCCGCGTACGGACGCCGATGGTCGAGGTCGCAAGGCGCCCTGGTCGGTTCCGGTGCTGGCAGATCGCGACCGTGCCGAGTGCGGCGGTCGGTGTGCCTGCGGCTGCCTGGTGGGCGGGGCGGGTAGTAGGTCATGCCGGCGACGATGGCGGGTGGCCGTTAGCGGCAGCGTTAGCGGCGTGGCTGGGGCCGCCGTTAGCGGGTGCCTGCAGCAGGCCGCCGGCAGGCCCGCGGTCTGCTCGCCGTGGCGGCCGGCACCAGGAGCGTGGGACCGGCACCCGCTAACGCTGCCGCTAACGTCCCGCTAACGGTCCCGCTAACGGTCCCGCTAACGCTGTTGTGCTAAGCGGCGGTCGCGTTCGTTGTCGTCGTGCCATGAGGTAGGGGCGATCTGTCGGATGCGGGCCGTGCGACTTGACCAGGCCGCGGGCAAGGAACCCGATTCGGTGAGACTGCCCGCCGCCCGGTCTGGGCGGGCCAGAACCGGCGCGGCCGTGTCCCGGCGTGGCCGGGCGACCACTGGCGGGCGGCGGTGAAGCTTGGGCAGGGCCAGCTCCGGGGCGAGGTGGGCGTCGCTGGACCAGATGGTGCCGCCGGCAGCGCCGCCGCGGTGATCGGGGTTGTCGCGTCCGACTGAAGGTTGCTGCGAATGACCAAGGCGCTGACCAGCAACTCGCAAGTAGGTCCGGACAATCGCGAGCCGAGTTGTCCGGACTACATTGCGGATTTCTGGAGTTGCCGGCACCCCGTCGGACTCGTCGGGCGATGTGGGGGCACGGCGGGCTTCACGCCAGCGGGGAGAGTACCGCCGAAGCGATCTTGGCAGCGATCTCCGCGACGTTGTCCTCCGCGGTGGTGAACCCGGCCAGGTCCTGCAGGATTGCACTGAACTCGCGAACGTCGGCGAACGTGACGTTGTGCAGCACGGGGATCACGGTGTCCTTGTGTAGCAGGGCACCCAGCTCCCGCTCGGTCCAGAAACGACCGGCGACGTAGGCCGGGGTCAGCACGACGACGCCAGCGCGGGCCAGGCGCAGCCCGTTGTCCATCTGTCGCGCCATGCTCTTGCCGGGCTTGATCTCCGCCTTGTCGAGCCAGACGTCCAGATCCAGCGCCGTCAGTTCTGCGTACAGCTCCTCGGCGATCGCCGCACCGTCGATGCGCGCGTAGCTGCAGAACAAGTCGTGCTCGCGGTCGTCGACGGGCAGCGCGGCGTGGACCCGGTCGACCAGTTCCTGTTCCGCCGGGGTGTAGCGGACGACGACCTGCGGCCGCGACGCTGCGGCGAGCCGCCGGTTGATCTCGCCGATCACCTGCTTGTTATGCGCGTCGGCGCGGCGGTTGTGCTGCTCGACCGCTCGGTTGAAGTTGTTGATCGCAGTGCGGTTGCGGGCCTCGATCTTGCGATTCTCCGCGGCGATCTCCCGGTTGGCGGCGTCTATCTGCCGCCGCATCTCCCGCTCCACCTGCTGCTGCGCCTGTCGGAGCTGACGATTGAACGCGCTCGCGCTGAACGTTGCCACCGCAACCTTTCCTTTCCCCTCGTTGTGCGGACCGAAGCCCCACGTGGTGCCAACCAGTACACAAGTCCGCGCGTAGGCACCTTACGGAGGGGGTATGACACTTCCGCGGACCTCGCGCACTGGGACGGAGACGCAACAACCCAGGTCCGGACTGCTAAAGATCATCCTCAAGGTGGGTCTAGATTCCGCAAGGTTCCCGCGCGGACGCGGCGACAACGGACATTGCTGATCCTGGCTGCGTCCGGACGGAGATGATCTTGGCTGAGCAAGTTATGCCGCCAGTAACCGGATGTCTCGTCCGGGCGCGGACGAGCCATCGGTACTGGTAGGCGCCGCGTGGCGGCGCGGGTGACCCGCTAACGGTGCCGCTAACGGGTGGTGCGCAGCGTGGCGGCATGGATGATCGAGCACACGCCGCGACGGCGACACGGCCGGTCCTGGCGCGCGGACGTGACCGCAGCCATCAGGGGCCGGCCCGGCAACATCGGGTCAACGTGAGGTTCAGCGACGGCGAACTCGCCGAGGTCGAGGCCGCCGCGGCGGCGGTCGGGATGACACCGACCGGGTTCTGCGCGCAGGCGGCCTTGGCGGTCGCCGGCGGCCTGCCGCTGACGGTGGTCGGCGACCCTGAGTGGGAGTCGTTGGCGCAGTTGCAGAGTGAGTTGTTCGCCGCCCGGGTCGCGCTCAATCGGGTCGGGACGAACCTGAACCAGGCGGTGGCGGCGCTCAACGCCACCGGTGAGGCGCCGGAGTGGATGGACCGTGCGGTGGCCCGGTGTGTGCGTTTCCTGGAGGCCCTGGACGAGGTGGTGTCGCGGATTCACCGGCGCTTGCGGTGATCCCGTCGGTGCACCGGCGGGGCACCCGGGTAGGCGGGTTGATCCGCTACCTGTATGGGCCGGGCAAGCGCGAGGAGCACCACAACCCGCGGCTGGTCGCCGCGTGGGAAGGCGCGGAAGCCCTGGCGCTGCTGGCGCCGACGGTCGGGCCGGGCGGGCAACTCGATGTGTCGCGTCTGGTGGAGTTTCTGGAGCAGCCGGTGCGGGCGGTGCGCCGGCCGCCGGCCAGGACGGTGTGGCACTGCTCGGTGCGCAACCACGCCAGTGACCGCACGCTCAGCGACGAGCAGTGGGGCCACATCGCCCGGGAGATCATGGCGCAGGCCGGGCTGGCCCCGCACGGCGACGGCCAGGCGGTGCGCTGGGTAGCGGTGCGCCATGCCCACGATCACATCCACATCGTGGCCACCCTGGTGCGCCAAGACCGGCGCATCGAGCCGGCCCGCAACGACTGGATCCGCTGTCAGGCCGCTGCCCGGGACCTGGAACAGCGGTACGGGCTGTACCGGCTGGGGCCGGCCGACCGGACCGCGACCAAGCACGCCCACAGGGTCGAGGTGGACAAGGCGGCCCGGCTGGGCACCGGCGAGCCGGCCCGCGACCGGCTGCGTCGGGAGGTGCGCTACGCGGCGGCGGCGGCCGGCTCCGCCGAGGAGTTCTTCGACCTGCTACGCGCCGCGGGCGTGCAGGTCAAGGTGCGCCACAGCACGATGCACGCCGATCAGGTCACCGGGTACGCGGTGGCCTGGCCGGGCTTGCGCACAGCCCGGGGCGAGCCGGTGTTCTACTCCGGTGGGCGCCTGGCTACGGACCTGACGCTGCCCAAGCTGCAAGCCCGATGGGGCGAGCCGCGCTCCGGCGGTGCGGCGCCGGCCGACCCGGGGACCCGGGCACAGGCGTACGAGCACGCCGCGGCGCAGGTCCGGGACGCGGTCGCGGAGATGCGCCGCCTCGCCGGGTCCGATCCGGGCGCGGCCGACGCGCTCGGGTACGCCGCGGCCGACGCGCTGACGGTGACCGCCCGGCTGGTGGAAGGCGGGCGGCGCGGGCCGCTGCACGCCGCGGCCGAGGCGCTGGACCGGGCCGCCCGACAGCCGTCGGGCCGGCAGCCGCCGCGCACCCCGCGGGTACAGCAGATGCGGGCCATGTCGCGGCTGCTGGCGTTGATAGGCCAGCTCGCCGACGACAAGGGTGTGTTCGCCGTCATGCGACTGGTGCTGGACCTGGCTCTGTTGGCCGATGCCCTGGCCGACATCCGCGACAGCCAGCAGCGGCTGCACCAGGCCCGCGCCGCCCGGGTCAGCGCCCGGACACTACGCGCGGTCGCCCGCCCGGACGGGCCGCCCGGCCACCCGCTAACGCACCCGCTAACGCAGCCGCTAACGGACCCGCTAACGCCTCGGCGGGATCGTCGCCGACAGGATCCGCGTCCCCCGCGCTCTGGCCGGGGCCGGTAGCGCGGTCCACCGAGCACCGTGGGAGGGGCGATGAGCCACGAGGAATGGCGCGGCGAGCATCCGGAGTGGAGCTCCGAGATCGGCCAACGCGCCGGGCAGGGCCTGGCGGTGCTGGCCACCCTCAGCGAGGCCGGCGCCCGGGTCTACGCCGAGGAGAGCCGCCGCCGGGAACGCCGGCAGGAGCAGGCCGAGCAGCGGGCCGAGGCCACCCGCACGGCGACCGAGCACGCCGACGGGCTGGCCCGCCACGCCGCTGGCCTGCGTGCCCAGCACGACCGGCGCACCGTCGCCCAGGCCAGCGACCCGGACTGGATCGCCCGCGCCGACCTGCTGGACCTGGCCCGGGTGTGGCGCACCGCCCGGGTACGGGAGCGCGAGTTCCCGGAGGCCGGCAACGCCGCCCGGATCGTCGAGGAGCGGCTGCGGGAGATGTACCCGCGGCCGATGGACCTCTACGACCAGACCGTGACCAATGGCGCCTCGCCGGCCGCGGCGATGCGCGTCGC
>Ga0209515_10004224_pt1 | contig 19612 bp, 26 predicted proteins | sample Subgroupgradi54m_FD_187454 | JGI IMG/M metagenome (GOLD analysis project Ga0209515, IMG submission 187454) | Subsurface groundwater microbial communities from S. Glens Falls, New York, USA - GMW60B uncontaminated upgradient, 5.4 m (SPAdes)... ...
TGATGAGAGACTCCTCCTCTGTGAAGCCGCCTCCCACAGCCGTCATCACCGGAACGTCAGTCATCATACACCTGGCTGAGGCCATTTTGCAAAAGTCCAGTTAGTAAGTAATTACGTCCTGGCCACGCTGTCAAGGCCAAGCGGGCAGGCGCGTTACAGCGTCGGGGCGGGGAGGGCGGGACGCTCGATAACGACCGCGGGACGGAGCAGCGTCACCGTGATCGTCGTTCCCGCCCCCACGGTGCTGGCCAGCTCGATCGCGCCACCATGGAGCTCGACGTAGCGCTTGGCCAGCGTGAGGCCGATGCCGGCCCCTTCATACGCCCGGTTGAGGCGGCGGTCCACCTGGTAGAACGGCGCGAACACCTTCTCTTGCTCCTCCGGCGGGATGCCGATACCGGTGTCGGCGATCCGGATCATGACCGCCTGGGGCAAGCCGGTCAGCTCGACGTTCACGCGACCGCCTTCGCGGTTGAACTTGATCGCGTTGTCGAGGAGATACTCCAGCGCGGCCACGCACCGGCCGCGGTCGATCTCTACGGGCAGCGGCCCGTCGGGGACGTTCACCGTGAGCGCGACCGAACGGGTCGACGCCTTGGACGCCATCGCCACCGTCGCCTGCTGGACGAGCTCCTGAGCGGTCATCACCTGGCGGCGCAGGACGATCTCATGGCCGTGCATGAGGTCAATGAGCTGCTGGAGGAGCCGGTGCAGCCGCTCGTAGGCGCCGATGAGGACGTCCAGCGCACGCTCCTGTTCGCCGGAGAGCGGCCCCAGCGTCCCGTCGGCGAGCAGGTAGATCCACTCGCTCATGAGGCAGAGCGGTGTATTGATTTCGTGGGAGAGTGCCGCCAGGAACTGGCTCTTGAGGTCGTTGATCTCGGCCAGCCGCCGGTTGAGCTCCTCCAGCTTCATCATCCCCTCGCCGGCCGTGCGCAGCTGCCGGCTCAAGGTCACGCGCTGCTGGCACCGGTAGAGGATGGCCTGGATTTGGACGATGTCGAAGGGTTTGGTGATGAAGTCGCAGGCGCCGTGCTGCATCGCCTCGACGGCGCCCTCGACGGACGGGAACGCGGTGATGACCACGACGTTCACGAGCGGATCGAGGCGCTTGAGCTCACGCAGGAGCTCGATGCCGGTCAGGCGGGGCATCTTGATGTCGGTGATGATGACGTCGGCGGGGGCTGCCTTGAACTGGGCGAGCGCATCGAACCCGTCGGCGGCGAGCCGGACGGTGCAGTTCCTGGCGGTCAGAATCTGCCCGAGGAGCTGCCGAACTTTCGGTTCGTCGTCCGCGACGAGGACGTCCAGGGGAGAGGGCATCGCTTACGCTCGGCCGCCGCGCGCCTGTCTGCCGTCGCCCGGCGACAGGCATGCAGCGCACCGCCATGAGGGAAGAATGGCGCCGGGTCCCAGACTTGCACTGGGGACGCGCGGCTTTTCAGGCCGCCGCTCTACTACCTGAGCTAACCCGGCAATGGACCGCGTGTCACATGAAGGGGGAATGGGAATGCGTGCCTCCCGCGCGTCTGGCTGAGGGCAAGGCATTATAGGCCGGCGCCGACAGGAGTGTCAACGCGAGGGGAGCCGCTCGAGAATCTTCGTATAGATCGCCTGGGCGACGTCGACTTTCGGAAAGAGCACGTTGTCGCGCGCCTTGACGCGCAGCTCGACCGTCTTCTTGGTGACCGGCTTGACGGTCACCGTCACCGTCGCCCCCTCCACCGTGGCCTTGAGGAGGCCGTTGCGCGCATCCTCAACCGTGATGAGCCCCTGCGCGCTCACCACCTCCCGGCTCGCCCGGAAGACTGTCTCGACGGGCAGGTCGAAGAGGTTCTGCACCGAGTCCTTGCTGATAGCGTAGCCGCCCGCCGCCCCAGCACCCACGAGCAGCACGGCGCATCCCGAGAGCCCGATCCCCACCGTCCCCGTCAGCAACCACACCGCCATCGTTCGTTTCATGTTCGTCCCCTCCTGCTCACCGCCAGCCACCCCGCAGACACTGCCAGCCCGACGTAGGCCCACAGCGACAGCCACAGCCCGCGCTCGACGGTGATGACCATGAGCGAGCCCGTGGTCTCCACGGTCAAGAGCCTCCAGAAGCCCAGCGCGGCGACCGCCGCGCAGAGCAGTGCGACGCCCCACGCCACCGCGGGCCGGTGGTTCCACCGCGTCACCAGCAGGCCGCAGGCCAGCGCGACTGCGGGAACCAGGAAGACCGCCCTCCCGTTGACGGCCAAGTGCTGACGCGTGTCGGTGAGCAGCTCGAGGAGCGCCACCGCCACCTGCGTCTCGTCTTGACGAAGGAGCCGCGGGATCTGGATGCCGCGCACCCGCCGCGGAAACTCGGCCGCCGACGGCAGCGTCGCCTTGAGCACCTGCCCGTGTCGCCGGAGCTGGAGCGTCACCTGCCCCACCGACGAGGACTTGGCAAGCGCGGCGAGCTCCGTGCCCCGCAGGTCGAGTCTCACCCAGGGCAGGAGGAACCCCGCCAGGCACGCCGCGACGCTGGCCCAGGCCACGACCAGTGCTGCGCGCTGTGTCGCCTGCGGTCGTCGTGGCAGCGATGGTCGCACAGGGACTGCGGCGCTCACCGTGTCCTCACCGGTTGCGGGCATCACGCAAAGAGGTCGTCGGGGACCGGGCCGGCGACGCGGGGTGCTCGCCTGGGCGCGCGGACGGCCGTCGCAGGAGCCGCGGCCAATGGTGAGCCGCCCGGGTCGACGGAGGAACGGAGGGAGAGCCACCGGCAGAACGCGCACGCCGGGGCGCTGGGCGGCAACGGTCCGGTAAGACAGTGGGTCGCCTCCGCGAACACCCGGTAGGCTCCGTCCGGATCGGTCTCGACCGTGTGGACCGCCACGCCGAATGGGAACCCCTGGTGCAGCGCCCCCTCGAGCGGGAAGTAATAGACCACGTGAGCGGTACGACTCGTCCGGTGGCCGTTGCGCTCCAGGAGCAGCGTGTAGACGTCCATCTGGAACTGGTAGTACGTCTGGGTATAGCTGAGATCGTCCGGCGCCGAGGCTCGCGTTTTGTGATCCAGCGGAGCCAGCCGTCCGTCGGGCCGGATGACGCAGTCGTCGAGCTTGCCCCACAGCCGCGCATGGGTCTCGAGGTCGTTGAAGCCCAGCGTCAGCGGATGCGTCGACAGCGTTCCGTTCAGTTTCCCGGCGATGAGCGGCGGCAGCACGCCCTGCTGCCGGTACTGCTCGAAATAGCCCTTGAGGACACGATCGATGCCCGACGGCAGCGATGGGAACGGCCCGCGGGGCCGCTCAACCTTGCGGGTGATGTGCAGCCAGAAACAGCGCGGGCATTCCTGGAAGAGCTTGAGGGTGGAGGCGGACAGTTGCGGCATTAAACAAGATGACACGGATTTCGAAATACGATGACACAGATGTCCCTCAATAGGTGCGGCGAAAAAATCCGTGGAATCATCTTTTCGAATCTGTGGAATCATCCAGGCGTTTTCGCCTGATATGGGCCTCAACACAGACGACGCCCTCGGCACCGACGACGGCGCTGTGCGGCGTCTGCGGCGGCAGCTCCAGCCGGTCGCCCCGCTTCATGGTCACGACCCGCTCGTGGCGCTCACCTGTCTCCTGCATGGGCACCATCCCTCCCGCCCCGGCCCTCAAAGCATTTGAAGGCGGGCCGGGGAGCGACCCCGCCGGCTCCGCTTGGCGAAGCCAAGCGGGCGGGGGAGTCGAGAGGCCGTCCTTAATCGTGAAGGCGATGCTCCCCGAGACGACGACCAGCACCTTCCCATAGGGATGCGCGTGCTCGCCGTAGACCGCGTCCGGGCCGTTCGCCCAGCGCGTCGGACGCAACCCTTCGCGCACAAACTGCTCGCGCCACTCGTGCCCATCCGCGCTCATGTCACCCGCTCCTCTCCGGCGGACTCCGCCAGGAGGCGTCCCAGCCGCGCCACGAACACCGAGCGCGGGAGCACCTCCGTACACCCGACCTCCAGCGCACGCGCGCGTAACTCCTCCTGGATGTGGGCGCAGTAGCCGATGATCGGCGCTCCGGGCGAGGTGCTACGGACCATCCGGATGAGCTCTAGCGGATCCTCGAGGGCGTGGTTGAGATCCACCACCAGGAGAGGTGCCGAGTCACGCCGCATCGCCTGCACCGCCGCGGCGCTGTCCCGTGCCAGCGTCAGGGGCACGCGGAGTCGAGCGGCAGCGGCTTCCACTTTCGCCCGGAAGATGAGGTCGTCGATGACCGCCACGAGCGCCATGGAGTTATTGTACGACAGGAGCTGCGGGAACAGAAGGACGGAAAGATACACCGGCGGCTGGCTGGCCATCGCACAAAAACGGCCTGCCAGCGTCAGGCCCCGACCACACGCGGAAGATGAAGTCGTGGGAGCTCGATAAGGCGCGACCAAAGCGCCCTCAGAAGCTTCGGCAGCTAAGCCACCCTACCGGGCTGGCAGACCATGAGGCGCCTCTCTGGGGAGTCCCCATGCGCTTCTCCAGCGCTCGCCCGCTGCCTTGCCACGGCGTAGGCCTTAAGCTTTGCGACCCCGCCTTTCGACGGGTGTGCCCTTATCGGCTCCCAACTTGAGAGATTACCATAGTTAAGATTGATTTTTCAATGGTCTGTGATAATTTATCATACCAGACATTCGTCTCGTTTACACCAGTGGGCCTGGAGGGAAGGCCGCCATCGCTCGAGTGATTCTCGCGACACTGGCCTCCAGCTCGACGCGATCCAGACGGCCTTCTTCGTAGGCGCGCCTCAACGCGTCACAGGCCTCATGGGCCGCGCGCAGGTCGGAACAGATCAGCAGCACGTCATGGCCAGCCTCAGTGGCCCGAACGGCCGCCTCCCCCATCGTCCCCAGTGTCCGCGAGGCGCCCATCTCGAGATCATCGGTGAGGATGAGCCCCTGGAACCCCATCCGGATTCTCAGGAGATCGTGAATGAGGTGGCGGGAATAGGTCGCCGGCAGGCCGGCCGGCTCACCCAGGCCGGGATAGCACACGTGGGAGGACATCACCATGGCCACCCCGGCGCGGATCGCCGCTTCGAATGGCGGCAGGTGGACGGCTTCTATTTCCTGCCAATGGAGGGGGATCGAGGGCAGCGTGCTGTGCGGGTCGCGCGGCACCGCACCCAGGCCCGGGAAGTGTTTGGCGCACGCGGCGACCCCGTGCGACTGGAGGCCGCGGATGCGCTCGACGGCGAACCGCGCCACGCGGTCCGGGTCCGAGCCGTACGACCGCGCACCGATCACCGGATCTGAGCCCTCGACGAGCACGTCGACGCATGGCGCAAGGTTGACGCTAACACCCAGCCGCCTCAGCTCCTCGGCCTCCACCGTGCCCTGCCGATCGACGGCCTCGGGCGGTTGCGTGTTCCCCACCGTCAGCGCGTCGGGAAACCGCGTCACTCCGGAGCTGAAGCGGACCGTCCGCCCGCCCTCGTGATCCACCATCACCCAGAGCGAATGCCCGAGGGACCCTTGCAGCCGGCGCAGCAAGCGCCGGAACTGGTCCGGCGTCTCGAAGTTGCGGCTGAAGACCACGAGGCTCTGCGCGCGGATTCTACGAAGTCCCTCGATGATGTCGGGGGTCGCCTCGCTACCGGGAAATCCAACCGCGAGCCGCGCGCCGATCAGCTCGTCCAGATCCATGCCACCACTGTACCGAAGCCGCCGACCTCCGTCCACTCCGAGCGGGGCGGCGCTTCCGGCTGTCGTGCGGCCACACCTATGGTATACTTTGAAAAGGACTATTGTGAGTTTAGCTGCATGGAACCGCGGATTGAATCTACTCAGAGGCAGGAACAGCGGCTGGCGTTGACGCCGCAGGTGCGGCTGTCGCTGCACATCCTGCAACTGCCCCTCCTTGAGCTCAAGGTATTCGTTGAGCATCAACTCGAAGAAAACCCTGTCCTTCAAGAGGCGCCTGCCTTAAGCTCTGATCCTTCGTTACCGAGCGCAGGCCCTGATGAAGCTTTTGGGCGGGTGGGCGTTGCGGCCATTGAGCAGCTTGAGCAAGATGAAGAACCAAAGACGTTTGAAGAGCAAGAGGAAGCTCAGGAAAAGCGTTCCTTTCGAGAACACCTGCTTACGCAGCCACTGACCTTGAGTGAGTACCTCCTCAGACAACTGCACTACCTGAAGCTGACGCCTGCTGAAGCTGCGCTTGGAGAGCAGGTGATCGACAACCTTGACGAACATGGCTATCTCGAAGTCCCGCTGGAGGAACTGGCAAAAGCAGCCGGAGCAACGCTTGCAGGCGCCGAGCGAGTGCTTCGTCTCATCCAGGAGTTGGATCCCCCTGGGGTCGGCGCAAGGGATCTGCGCGAGTGTCTGCTCATCCAGCTACAGGTTCGCGGTAAAAATGGCCTGACACTGCGCATCGTCCAAGACCACTTGGAGCTGCTGAAGAAACGGAAGTTCACGGCCATCGCCCGACAGTGCTCTGCTTCCATCGAGCAGGTCCAAGAAGCCCTGCGCGAGATCAGTTCGCTTGATCCGAAACCTGGGCGAGCTTATGGAGGCGCCTTGGCCCCTGTCCTGATCCCTGATGCCATTATCAACCGCGAGGATGGGACCTACGAAGTAGAACTGCGTCGGGAAGAATTGCCGCGCCTGCGGATCAGCCGCTACTACCGAAAGCTCCTCAAAGACCCCGCGGCTCCTGATGAGGTGAGGCAATACCTCAAGGAAAAAGTCGATGGAGCCCTCTGGTTGATGAAGGCCATTGGTCAGCGCAACCTGACGCTGAAGGAAATTGTGCGATGCATCGCCTGCCTTGAAGCAGAGTTTCTCGACAACGGACCCTCACATCTGAAGCCCTTGACCATGGAGCAGGTTGCTCAGCTTGTGGGCAGGCACAAATCAACGGTCAGCCGCGCGGTTGCGAACAAATACGTCCAAACGCCGTGGGGGATCGTTCCGCTTGAACGCTTCTTTGGCGGGGGGCTGAGGCAGGATTCAGGGACGCCCGTGGCTGAACAGCAGATCAAGGCAGAGATACACACCCTGATTGAGGCGGAAGATCTACACAAACCCCTGACTGATCAGGAGCTTGTTGATGAGTTGAAGGCACGCGGCATGACAGTCGCCAGGCGCACAGTCGCAAAGTACCGCGCAGAACTCAAGATCCTCCCCTCACACCTCCGAAAATCCCTGCGCTAGCCAGTTTCCGACGGGAGTGGTTTCAGCTTGCTCAACTCCTCGGCAATCAGCGTCTCAATCGCGTGACGGGCTGACTCAGCAAGTTCGACAAATCGGATGCCCACCAGGTAATATCCCTCGTAGACATCGCCCAGGTGCTTGCTCCAGGCCACTTCCCCTGAGACGTTGCATGCGGACGGTTGGTTGGGAATGGAGAGTTCCAGCTCGACCCGTTCGTTGGAAAGAACCCGACCTGGCAGGAGCAGTTGGATGCCTTCGGTGTTCAGGGCCCCGCTCCGGAGTGCCTTCTGGCGCGTGCCGTGGCCGTTGATCTGAAGGCTGACAGCGAGATCAATGTCCACTCGGATGGCTTGGCGTTGTTCTTCCATGGTCTCTTAGGTCTTGAGGAGACACCGCGCCTTGAGACTATCGTGGATCACGCGGATCACTTTTCCTCGCTGAAGCGGATCGATCTCAGTAAAGCGCACTCCCGCCTCATAAGGCCGGTGTTGATTCAGCCTCCCGGACCAGACCACCTCGCCCTTGGCCTGCACTGGCGCAGGCTCACCCGGTAACATCAACTCAAGCTCAAGCTGTGTTCCAGGCTGAAGCCGCTGGCCCGTAGCAAAGCGCACGCCCCCGCCACTGATCTCTCCTTCCCGTTTCGGAATCGTTCCTGTCGCAGAGGAGTTCGCAGTTTTGTAGTGGATGCCTATTGCGGCTTCCAAGCGCACGAATCGGCGTTGCTCTTCCATGGCTTCGCAGTCAATCTATCGACTATTCACTTGTCGTCTTTCACCTTGAACTCCGCATCGACGACTTTGTCGTCTGTGCCGCCAGAAGACTTCTGCGTCGGCTCTGCCTTCTCCTCAGCACGCTCTGACTTCTGACTTCTGTCTTCTGACTTCTGCGTTTTCTTATACACTTCCTCCGCCAGTGTGTGCGAGGCCTGCGTCAACGCCTCTATCCCGAGGCGAATCTTGTCCACCTCATCGGACGTGAGGGCCTCTTTGAGATCCCGAGCCGCCTGCTCGATGCTTAACCGATCAGACTGACTGATCTTGTCGCCGAGTTCCTTCAGGCTCTTCTCGGTGACGTAGACGAGCTGATCCGCATGGTTCTTCGCCTCGGCCAGCTCCCTACGTTTCTTGTCGGCCTCAGCAAACTGCTCGGCTTGCTTGACCATCTTCTCGATCTCGTCCTTCGCAAGCTTCTGGGGTGCGGTGATCTTGATCGACTGCTCCTTGCCGGTCCCCAGATCCATAGCCGAGACACGGACGATGCCGTTCGCATCGATGTCAAACGTCACCTCAATCTTCGGCACTCCACGCGGCACCGGTGGAATGCCGACCAGATCAAAGCGGCCCAGCTCCACGTTGTCGGCTGCCATCGGCCGCTCGCCTTGGAGCACGCGCACGGTCACCGCGGATTGATTATCTTCAGCGGTGGAGAAAACCTGGCTTTTGCGCGTGGGAATCGTCGTGTTGCGCTCGATGAGCTTCGTGAAGACTCCACCGAGCGTTTCGATCCCAAGCGACAAGGATGTGACGTCCAACAGCAGCACGTCTTTCACCTCGCCCTTGAGCACCGCCCCCTGGATGGCCGCGCCCATCGCGACACACTCCATCGGATCGATGCCGCGCTCGACGTTCTTGCCCACGGTCTCCTCGACAAACCGCTGGACGATCGGCATGCGCGTCGGGCCGCCTACGAGGATGATGATGCGGTTGATGTCGGACGGTCGCAGTTTCGCATCGGAAAGCGCCCGCTCAACCGGCGTACGACAGCGGTTGATGATCGGCTCAATGAGCCGCTCAAGCGTGGCGCACGTCAACTTCATCGTCAGATGTTTGGGACCACTCGCATCCGCGGTGATGAACGGCAGGTTGATATCGGTCTCTAAGACGTTTGAGAGTTCAATCTTCGCCTTCTCGGCAGCCTCGCGGATGCGCTGCGCCGCCATCTTATCGTTGCGCACGTCGATGCCGGTCTCTTTCTTGAATTCGCCAGTGATAGAGTCGATGAGCGCGTTGTCCATGTCGGTGCCGCCAAGCTGCGTGTCCCCGCTGGTGGATTTGACCTCAAAGACCCCTTGCGCCATGTCCATGATGGTCACATCGAGTGTGCCACCTCCGAGATCGAAGACAAAAATTTTCTGCTCCTTGCCAGCTTTGTCCAACCCGTAGGCCAGACACGCCGCGGTCGGTTCGTTGATGATCCGCAGCACCTCAAGCCCGGCGATCGCGCCGGCATCCTTGGTCGCCTGGCGCTGGTTATCGTTGAAGTAGGCCGGCACCGTGATGACGACCTCCTTCACCGGTTCGCCCAAATACGCCTCCGCGTCTCGCTTGATCTTTTGCAAGATGAACGCCGAGATCTGCTGCGGCGTGTACTCCTTGCCATAGATGCAATACACGTGGTCGGTACCCATCTTGCGCTTGGCCGCCATGACGGTGCCTTCCGGATTCGTCGCTGCTTGACGACGCGCCGGCTCACCGACGAGCAACTGCCCGTCCTTCGTGAACGCCACGTATGAGGGAAACGCCTTACCACCGATGCTGGTGCCTTCCGCCGAGGGCACAATCGTCGGCCGGCCCTGCTCCATCACCGCGCAGGCTGAGTTGGATGTTCCTAAGTCAATGCCAATCACCTTTGCCATTGTCACTGTCATTTGAGGAACTTAAGGATCAACTCGGCGGTTTGCTTCCTGAGGCTCAAGAGAGTGTGGCAGGCTTCGGTCAAGAGATTGCCAGAAGCGTTGTGTTCTTTAAAGACGGCCTCAACCTTTTCGATGAGCTCTCGCGCATGCGGCGCTTTCTCAGCAGGGGTCTTCGCCTGGTTAATCTTGCGGTTGATGGTATCGAAGTCTGCATTGGCTTTTCGGCAAAGTGCACAGACAATCTCGTGACCCTGTTCCATCGTCGACCCTCCCAATTAGCCTGCAACCGCTGTCTGGACGATCTGCACGATTCCCCGACGCATCATCATGACGGCAATCGCAGCCAGCAGCAGCCCAATGATTCGAGAAACCGCTCGCGTGCCACCGGCACCCAGTTTCTGAATGATCCGCTCGGCCTTCGTAAACATCCACCCCATAAGCGCCATGTTCAGGAGCAGAGAGAGCATGGTCGGCAGAATGCCATGGGCATCAAGCAGGATCAGGACCGTCGTCAGCACAGCTGGGCCAGCGATCAGTGGGGTCCCCAACGGCACCACGCCGACTTCCTCCTTCGGCCAGTGGCCGATCCGTTCAAAGCCCAGCATGAGAAGGATCGCTATCACGAGCAAGAGGACGCCACCCGCCACCAAGAAGTCAGGTACCGAGATCCCCAGCGTCACAAAGATGCCTTTCCCGACGAAGAGAAAGGCGGTCACGGCCAAGCTCGCTGTGATGATGGAGACCCGAGCCACGTTGCTGCGCTGTTTCTTCGTGAAGCCCTGGGTCAGGGCGATGAAGGTCGTGACGTTGCTGAAGGGTTCAATCGCGACAAAGATGGGAATGAAGGTGAGCACGAGCGTATGGAGGTCGAGGCTGCCGACGGTCATTGGGATTTCCGCCGAATGATCCTGATCTCAAGGCGCCCTTGCTGGTTGATCCACAAGTTGAGGAGGTAGCTGATGACGCTGAACACCAGCGCTCCCCAAAAGGCGGCCCAGAAGGTGTGGATGGTGAAGCCCTTCACAATCTTGGAGACCATCCAGAGCAGGAAGCCGTTAATGACCAGGATAAAGCCGCCGAATGTTGCAATGCTGAAGGGAAGCGTCAGGACAATGATCAGTGGTCGGAAGAATGTGTTGATGACTCCAAGGATCAACGCGGCGACGATGGTCGCAAACAGGCTCTCCACCTCGATCCCACGAATCGTGTGCACGACGATAATCAGGGCGAGCGCATGCACAAACCACCGGACCAGGAAGCCTTTCATCGCGAGATGCCCTGCGTCACGAGTGGGCTTCGCCCAACGAGTTCATAGGTTGGTTGCAGTCATCAATGTGGTAGGCGAAAAGCTGCCCGCAGACGCACTTGCAGTGGTTCAGGGAACGGCCGGGGGATTGTGGATCTCTTCGGAAGACGGTGAACTGGGATTGCCGACAAGTTGGACAGGTGACTTCCAGTGTGACGGGATCAACATGAGGCTTGACCATGGCTTACGTAAAAGCTCTTCGTTCCTTTAGGGCTTCGTGAATGCGGCGAATAATCTTCCCGCGGTCTAAGGGGTCGATGTGGGTGAATCGGCAGCCGACCTCGTAAGGCCCGTTGCCCTGGAAGCGTGCGCACCAGATGACCTCAACCTGCGCCTGAATCGGAGTCTCCTCCGCAGGAAGTGCGAGTTCCAGTTCCAGCGTTGCTCCTTGAGGAAGCCGCTCGCTCACAGGAAATCGGACGCCGCCCTCACTGATGTCCTTGGCCAGTTGGACCGTCTCTTCCGCTTCCCGCCCGACGACTCGATAGGTCACCCCAATTGAAGGAGGAGCCAGGCGGACAAACCTTCGTTGCTCCTGCATCGTTGACTGAGGCACCCTTACACCTTCGCTTTAGCTTCTTGCGCGGCGACCCGTTCGCCGCACGTCGGGCAGAACTTGTACTCATAGAAGAAGCGCCATCTGCCGCCGCATTTCTGACACTCAATGGTCCACGGCGTGCCGCAGTGTGGACAGAAGTCCACACCCCCAGACGTGGCGGCTTGGCATTTGGGACACTTAAACGAGCCCATGGCCTCTCGCCTCCCTTCTTCGCTCCATCGAGTTCTGTTATGCCTCAACCGTATCGCAGCGTTTCCGAAGCTTCACGCGGCTGAAGTCCACGATTTTTCCATGATCATCCACCTTCACCTCATAGAGGCCCAGGACATCCATGCTGTCCGGGATCGACTTCTTCTCGAGCATCTCAATCGAGACCACCCAGCCCTCCTCTCCGTGCGAGACGCCGATCACCCCTGAGGCTTTGAGGTTCGTTAGCGTAGGAAATTCGGTTAACACGGTCTTGACTGCCTCAGACACTTCCATCGTGCGACCTCCTCGTATGGCCTGGCTGCTAGGTGATGACCCAGACGACGCCTTTACCCGAGCATTGGTTGCAGGGAAAGCGACTTCCGCCTTTCGTTTTGCCAGTGCCTCGACAGACGGGGCAGCGTTCAAGCGGTTCGTTCACGCTGACGGCCCCTTTGCCACGGCAGACGGTGCAGACCATCCTGGCGTCAGAAGGCGCATGCCCAGTGCCTGCGCAAAAGACACACCGGCGAATGGGCTCGGGGAGCGTCACCACCTTGCGCCCTCCACAGGTCGGACATCGCCCGAACGCCTTGAGATTCTCCCCTTGCCCCTTGCAGAAGGCGCAGCGCAGACTCGCCCATCCGTCCTGCGATTTGAGGACTTTCGTCCGGTAGAACCCCTCATCCTGGAGGTACTGGGTGAGCGACAGCTTCTTCCACTGCATCGAAGGTCAACTGTGTTTCTCAATCAATACTTCAAGCAACTGGCCTGGTTGACTGGCTTTGACGTGTTTGGCATCAACAACATGTTGCTGACCAGTCAGGACATGGAGACAGACTTTCTTAAAGAAGGGGTCTTTCTTGGAGGGGTGCGTGCCTTTTGCTTTCAGGATCTTGGCAATTTTGATCGATTCCCGAATAGAAGGCGGTTTGTTGTGCTGGCCTTCGTCCCTGAACGAGCGTACCAGATCGACGATCTTCTGGGCATCGGCTAAGGTGATGCCGGAACGGCTTTTGGTGATGGCCACCTCGGTTTCCCGGTCAAAGTGGCCGACCTGGATGGTCACCAACCGATCCTTCAGCGCATCCTGGGCCTTGTGGATGCCGGCATATTCCTCAGGGTTAGAGGTGAAGATCGCACGAAACTCTGGGTGGACAGCCAGGTAGTTGTCTTCGCTGCTTCCAGCGGGCAAGTCGAGCATCTTCTCCTCGAGGATCGACAGCAGCGTATTGTTCGCCTCAGGCCTTGAGCGGGTGAACTCGTCGTAGACCAACGTAAAGCCATGCTTGCAGGCAATGGTCAACCGGTTATCCACCCACTGTTTCACGATATCCTCCTGAACCTTGGTCACCGAATGGATGTACTGATCCCGCAGGCGCTTCAGGCGAAACCCGTATTCGGCTCCGACGAGGTCTGCCGTCTTGAACTCATCATCCCCGTGGATGAGCACGATGGGGCGTTTCAGCTTCGCGGCCACGTGCATGGCGAGCGCCGTTTTGCCTGTGCCGGCAGGGCCACAGAAATGGATCGGCAAATCGGCCTTCAGGTAGGTCAGGGCATGCTCCGCGAGATCCGCGATGTAGGGGGTCACGACAAAACTTGCATCGAGATCCGGCTCCAACAGGGTCAACAGACCTTCTTCAGCCATCGGCGCTACTTCTTTTCTTTCTCTCGCGATTCAACCTTGGCTTCCAACCGATCCAGCCGCTCCTTGAGCACTGTATTCTCCGCCTGCATCTGCTTTGCCTTCGAGGAAAGATTGGCGTCCGTCTCCCACCAGTCAATCCCGATCTCTTTGGCTCGCTCAACCGAGGCGACCAGCAAACGAATCTTGATGGTCAACAGCTCGATATCGGTCAGGTTGATCTTGATGTCCCCGACAATGACAAGCCCCTTGTCGAGGATGCGCTCGAGGATGTCCGCCAGGCTCGTCGCCTGGACCGATTGGGCAATTTGTTCAGACATGTCCGCCTCTCTTATACACCATTGATCACATGAGCTCGCCTAGCGGACCCAGATCGAGATTGAGGTCTTCGTCCTCAAGGCCGAACACCCGCTTCAACTCCACCATCTTGCTCTCGAGCCGTCTGAAGGCTTCTCCGAGCTGCTCTAACTGCGAACGGTTGAGCGTGCCACCTGCCATCTTCCGAATGGCCTGCTTCTCCATCAACCGGCGGATGAGCTCCACCAGCGTCAGCACCAGCTTGGCAAGACCTTGTTCAACCTTGGCAGGCTCGAAGTCGATTCTTGGCCGCAGACCCTCGCCACGCGGACCCTCGGGGCCTGTTCGTGGTTGGGCAAGCGTGCCTGCTTGCTCCACCACGCCGTGGGCCACCCCCGCCACTTTGCTTCGTAAAGCGAAGCGTGGGAGGTGGGGCTCAACAGGTGCGCCTTCTTGTTCCGTATCCGTGACGGCAGAGACGGCAACCCGGTCTGGAGAGACATCCGAGTCCGAAGAGGAGCCCAGTGGATAACCTGGCGGATCCTCGTCAGGAGGATCAACGACGTGGGCTCCACTGCCGTTACTGTGCTGCTCCAAAGTCGCTGAAGAGGCGAGGACCATTTTCAGGCCCAGGTGGACGAGGTCAATATCCGCCACGGATAAGTCGACCTGCCCATCAACAACCACGCCGGTTTCGAGCAGCCGATCAAGCAAGTCAAGCAACGTCATACGCTTGGATTCGAGCAGCACGTCATTCATGGATGACCCCTTCAGGCCTGTCTGCTTCACTACGTTCGGCGCAGGCGGGTAGCTGACTGAAGTTATAGGGTGGAAATGGCCCAACCATCTCCAACTCAAAGCCGTGGGGAGCATAGGCCTCGCGCAATGCCCGCACTCCTTCTGCGAGCCTGCTGACGGATGTCTTCTCGAGCAAGAGCGCTGCGTTCAGGACCATCTCGTGCTTCCGGTTGGTCAACTCATGAGGGGTGAGGAGATTGAGCCGGGCCTCATGTGCCAACGAAGAGAGGCGTTGGTAGATCGATTCGAGATGGCGGCTCAGGCACTGATCGGCTTCTCGCGCGACCAATTCCTCAAGCTGCTTCTTCATGAGATAGGCCGTGCCGGGCGGCTGCCCAGCGAGCTGGGCCTTCAGTTGTTTGATCTGTTCATGTTCGGCTTCGGCGGTCGCCTGGATGTATCGAAGATCACAAAAGGCCTTGACCCCCCACTCCTCCTTGCCCTGAAGCTTTCCACACAGTTCACGCAGCGTTTCATACAACCCTAAAAGGCGTTCGCACAGCCGTTCCTCCGTCATAAAGATCGTCGCGAATTTCATCGGGATGACGGTGCCGACTCGCATGAACGTTTCGAGCACCCACTCATGGTGCCGGATACGACGTTCCAGCCACTTGGGATCCTTCAGGCGCGTTTTCAGCGCCTCTTCCTCAAACTCCTCCATCGACACGTCACTGATCAGGGCTCCTAGCTCCCCGCCTGCCTCGCGATGCTCCTCGGGGCGGGCAGGTCGAATGGCCAGGCAACGGATCTGCTGTATGTCCTCGAGTTCCCCAAGGACAGCCTGGTTGTCAGAAGGATCGATGACGCCATACAGGTACAATGCCTTCGATGAATCCATAGATTAGCCGGTAGTTGTCCCGCGCCCTTGTTCCCGGAGCTTCGCCACTTGGAGTCGCTCCAAGAGCTTCTCTTCGGCTGTGCGCAATTCCGCCTCGTTGATCACCCCAGAGTCGAACTGCTCCTGCAATTCGGCCAGCCGCGCTTTGATCACCGCAGGGTCAAACAGCTGGTGATTCGTTTCCTTTTGGATCTGCTGGGCCAGCCACGCCACGCCTTTCACCGGCGCCAACAGGATGTCATCGAGCAGAAACATCGCTGACCTCGCTCAGTTGGATGACAATGGTCACGAAGTCGAACGGCGCTACCCTGTGGTTCACCTTCATCTTGAACCGCCCGTTGGATGCGGCACGCAGCTGTGCCACGGCTTGGTCAAACGTCATCGTGTTGTCTTCCTCAACCAAGAACGCGAGATTGCAGATGGGTTGATCGCCGTAGAGCTTCTCGCTGTTATCACGGAACTCGCAGGCGTGGGGTTTGAGCGCCGAGAGAATCTGGCTGGCTGTGTCCCTTCGCGTGTCTTTGAGCTGGGCCTCCACAAGCTTCCCGAGCTCGATGCGATCGTAATAGGTCGCCGCGGCGGGCTTTCCCGCAATCTTGGCCTTGAGGGCTTGGAGCGATGGGCTCTCCTGCACCAGTTCCTGAAAGATGGTGTCCATAGTGACCCACGAGGCTCTCACTTCAATGGCTTCCTTGCCGGAGATCCAAGCCAGCAGCCGCTTAAACTCTTCATAGCGCGGCTTCAAGACCTTCTCGATGATCTCCTCATTGCTCTTGGCAATGGTGGAGAATCGGACTGGCAGGACGGCATACGCTTGCATGACGCGCTCAATGGCTTGATGGTGGGCCATTGTATGCTCTCGTGTCACCGGGTACTCCATGATGAGGGAGTGACTGACCACACAAACCAAGTCTTGGTACGGCACGCTGACGAGCTCACCCCCTTGGCCCCCGATTCCTAGCGGTCCGAAGGTCTTCTGATCGCTTTCCTCGATAATACAGTACAGATAGCGTCCTTCTTCCATGTTACAGCTTCACCTTCACATCAACAAAGTGGTAGGGTGGCAGTGGCTCCGTATACTTGAAATTGACACGACCGTCATACCGCTTGCCCAGCTCAGAAAGGCTGCGCTCAAAGTCGGGGTAGAGCTCACGCTTGACGAGAAAGGCACCCGTGAAAATCGTGCTATCGACCAGGGGGCGTCCCACCTGGCAGGCATCACTGGTGCCTTTCTTAAGAGTCTTGAAGAGTTTCTCCCCTTCCTGCCGCTTCTTGATCTCCAGGGCCTCAGCGACCATCTGGCCGATTTTCACGCGGTCCTGGTAGGTTTGATTGAAGGGTGTTGCCAGAATTTCTCGCCGATAGTGCGCGATCATCGGGTGTTCCTTGACGAGTTCCTGGAAGATCACTGTTGTATCGCGCCAGACGGCAGTCACATGGACCTCGATCTTTCCCCGCAGCTTGAGCAGCGCACGCAGCAGCCGCAGATAATTCGTCCGCAGGAGCTTCGTCAAGCTTGCTTCAGTGGGCGCGATCGTCCCGAACTCGAACGGAAGCACCGTCTCGGTCTTGATGAGCTCACCAAGCGCCCGCTCATGGGACAGACAGTTCTCCGAGGTCGCTAAGACCACGTCCCGAGCCCAAGGACTTGTCACGACCGCGATTTTCTCGAATGGAACGGCGCGAATCTCTTGTCCCTCAAGCCCAATCGCGCCCCAGCGCTTTTCTTCAGAGCCCTCGATGACGCCATACAGGTAATACCCTTGGGACCCCATCTTGATCTCCGCTCCATCCTGTGACACTTGCCTTTAGTGGATGGCTAGACGTTGACAACGTCAGGCAACCGTTCCTGGGGGATCACGACCATGGTCTTGCCAATCCGTTCTTCAGTGAAGGGGATTGCCTGATCAGGGTCGTCGCCAACGGTCTCCCAGAAACCCAGCAACAGCCGGTAGCTGACCGCGAGTTTTTCAAATCGTGCCTTGGCTTGTGGGTCGTTCGGATTCTTGTCTGGATGACAGCGCACCGCGAGGCTGCGATAGGCCTCCTTGACGAGGGTGAGGCTTGCGGAATCACTCAAGTCCAGAACCTTCCGAGCCTCATCGACCGCCTGGAAATCGACCATCATGATGTGCAGGTTGACAAAGCTGTAGCACGGGAGCGGGCCAGCATAGCGAAACTTCAGGAGGTTGCCGAGCTGATCCCCCAGCCGATAGATCGCTTCCTCGAAGAGCTTCATCCGTTCCTGGGGAACGAGGAAGGCGGCGTTGAACACCGTCTCCTTGGTGCGAGCTTTTAGGGGGCTTGCCCGATCTGATAAGGGTTTCAGGGCCTCTTCGATGGTCTGGCTGACTTGCGCCTTTCGCTGATTGATCGCCTCAGCGACCATCATCCCCATGGCGATCTGCTCATTGAGCCCCGCCGCCTTGCCAGCGGCGGCAATGCGCGCTTTGTGCTCGCGGATCTTCTCATTCTCTTCGGCGATGAGCTTGAAGATCCCATCGCCATGCCACTCCGCTTCCACGTCAACTTCAGCTCGTCCCTCAAGTTGCGAACACGCCTCCCGTAATGGACGAGACGCCTTCTGGAGAAAGACCCTGACCTCTGCTTCACTCTTCGCGACCGTCCCCAGGCGCAAGGGCAGCACCCAAAAAGCCTTCATGACCTCTTCCAGCACCTTGTTATGAGCCAGGAGATTCTCTTGAGTGGCTTCATAGATCGTCAGGGTTCCATCGCTTACCACAGCGCTCAAGCCATCCTGACCAATGGTGTAGACCGCTTCTGCACCGCTGATCCCAGAGAGACTCCATCTGTGCCCCTGGTCGTCCTGAATGATTCCATAGAGGTACACGCCGCTTCCTTTGCTGTGAAGCTCAGCCATCACTCGTCAGTCTCCCTGAAGCACCCCCGCACCCAACCCGATGTCCTCTGCTGGCTGGGTGCGGGGCCTTCTGCATTACGTGAATCGGCGCTTGGGTGAGGGCGCTACTTTGATATTAAGCAACCTCAATGCCAAAAACTCACAAGCCACTCTGATAGTCAGAATGGCCTGTGTCATAGCGAGTTAAGACGTTGTCCGATCGACCGTCGTTTTCAGCTGGACGTTCCGCCTGTTTGAACTCACACAGAGCTGTGCGGTTCTACACATCTGGCTAGAGGAGTCCAAATTTTTTCATCCTGGTGCGAAGAGCGAAGCGACTGATCTTGAGGAGCTTCGCGGCTTCTGTCTGGTTACCTCCGACCCTTTCCAACGCCTCTTGCACCAACTTCTTCTCTACCTCTTCTAAGGCGATCCCTCCTGGAGGCAATCTGATGTCCTCCACTTCAGGCCACCCAACCCCGCCCAAGGAAAGCATCTGGGGCAAAATGAGTTCGCCTGGTTCAAGAATGACAGATCGCTCGATGACATTGCGTAGTTCCCGAACATTCCCTGGCCACTCATAACTCATGAGTCGTTGCTGCGCCGCAAACGACAGGCCGTTGATCTGCTTGTGGAACTCGCGATTAAACTGCTCGATGAAATGCTTGGCCAAGGGAAGCAGGTCTTCCTTGCGCTGCCGCAAGGGACTTAAGCCGATGTGGAAGACATTCAGCCGAAAGTACAGGTCCTGGCGAAATCGTCCCTCCTTGATAAGGGCTTCGAGATGTCGATTGGTGGCTGCCAGGAAGCGAACATCGACGGCGTGATCCTTGATGCCCCCTAATCGCCGGAAGCGCTTCTCCTCCAAGACCCGGAGAAGCTTTGCCTGAATGGACGGCTCCAGATCGCCGATCTCATCGAGGAAGACCGTCCCGCCTTCTGCGACTTCCAGCAGCCCCTTCTTTGAAGTCTTGGCATCGGTAAACGCCCCAGCCTCATAGCCGAACAGCTCGCTTTCCAACAGCGTCGCTGGAACCGCCGCGCATTCGACCACCATGAACGGGTGATCCGAGCGTCGGCTGTTGTAATGGACCGCCCTGGCCACCAGCTCTTTGCCTGTGCCGGTTTCGCCGGTGATCAGGACCGTCGCAGGATCGGCCTGGATCGCTTGGGCAATGGCAGCGCGAAGGGCGTGCGTCTTTTCGCTTGTCCCAACGATCTGCTCAAAACGGAAGTGGCGCTGCGCGTGCTCATCGGCTCGCCGCTTCTCTTGCTTCAGCCGCTGGAGCTCCAGGGCGTCTGTGATGGCAATTTTGACCTGGT
>Ga0209515_10004226_pt1 | contig 19608 bp, 15 predicted proteins | sample Subgroupgradi54m_FD_187454 | JGI IMG/M metagenome (GOLD analysis project Ga0209515, IMG submission 187454) | Subsurface groundwater microbial communities from S. Glens Falls, New York, USA - GMW60B uncontaminated upgradient, 5.4 m (SPAdes)... ...
TGGAAATTTCACCAGTTGAGACGCCAGTCTTTTCGGAAACGAAAGCGAGGACATCATTTTTCAAAAGAAGGTTTATCTTCTTTTTCACTGCCCAGGGTAAAATTTCAACCAGTAAATCGACTGCTTTACCAGGCATTTCTCCATAGGTGATATAGCGGTCGGCAGATTCGGTAATAGCCAAGATGGCTGGATATGAAAAGAAAACGCGATTCTCAATTTGGCGAGCCTTTTCCAAAACAGCCGGCAAGGAGGCAGTTACCCCCTCTTCTTCCGGAATTATTCGCTCAAACATCCTGATTAGAGCAGTGTTGGTTTCAATAAAATAATGAAAGTCGGTTTTGGTAGCATGCGCTACAATCTGAAGGCTCCGAGAATGCAAAAATTCTTCTAAAAGAGAGGGAAGATTGACTCCCTGTTTCTTCACGCTCGCCATAAATGACGGCAAGTTGGAAATATAAATTATAATGTTCCCAGCCGTTTCCGCCCCACGAAGCAATTTTAATATTTCGGTTTCCAATTCTGCCTTTTGCATTTTATCTGCTACGAGAGTATTGCAGTCCAACTCGATAATGTTTTTACGTCGGAGAGAAGGGTTTGCCTGGCCAGCGCGCAATTTTTTCAAAAAGCGGAGCAAGATAGCGCGGGCAACAGATTCATCATCATCTATAATAAGCGCGTTCGCTTCTTCAGCGCGAGAGAGAATATTTTCGAGAGCTATTAGTTCTTTCTTGCGATAGCCGTCTTCGAGATCGACAGAAGAGAGACTTTGTCCTCTTTCTATCGGCAATCCATATTTGGAAAGCTCATGCGCCATCCCGTAGTCCAAACTTATGCCGATAGAAGAGACGGAGAGAAGAGCCTCCCGGCTCCACCACCTTTCTCTCTTCGTCTCCAGATGCAGTTCACGGCCGATCCAATCTGCGGCGCCCGCAAATTCTTCCATATTGATCGAGTGTTTGGAGAGAAATAGGGAAAGATTTTTATCAGCCTCATATAAAGAGACCGCTAAATCTCGAAATGTCGCAAAATTTAGAGGCAAATTGAGATTGCCGCCCCCAAAGGAACTTTCTATTTCGGAAGAATTAATTCCAAGCCGGAAAAATAAAATCTTGCCAGGAATAGAGTTCAAAAATGATCTTGTCAGACCTTCTTCTTCTGCGGTAAAAAGCGCCAGAGCCACGGCATATTCACTTTGAGTTTCGGCAAATTTGGAGGAATTATAAAAAGCTTCAAAAGCGAGAGTAATTATAAAAAATGAGATAAAAAGAAGAGCAATTCCGTCAAAAATAGAATCAGTGCCAAACAGCGAAGTTACAAAGGAAGCAACTGATATTAGCAATATAGATTTGCGTAGCCAGCTTCTTTTGTTGATCCCGAAAATCCGATCAATCCGGATCGAGACAGTTTGAGGTTCGATGGATTTTTGGAGCTCGGTGAAAGTCATATTGATTTTAGGATTAGAGAAATCGATACTGCAAAAAGTATAACGAGAAGCAGTGGCAGAAACAGCCAGGCAATAACGAGCAGGAGACCCAAAACTCCTCCAATAACCAACAAAATTACTCCGATTATTATTATAGAGATGCGAGAAACAAATCCCACTCCTCTCATAATAATATTTACAAGCAAAGCAGAAAGAAGAGCCTCTGGATCCAAGCCCCTTTTATAAGCTTCGTTCATTCTTCGCCAAGGGTGAAAAAGAGTTTTTAAGAGAAGAGGCATAGAAAAAAAATGCAGGATGAAAAGAAAGAAGCTTGCGACAATCGAGAGAAGTTCTTTCACCCCCTCGCCATAATGCCATTTAAAATAAGTTAGGATCATTAGTATGAATTATATGGTATAATGCTTTTTATGCAATTGGATAATTTAAGAAAAACAGCCGAAAAGCTAGATATTGATCTGATTTTGCTTTTCGGCTCAAGAGTCGATGGAAGCTTTCGCAAAGATAGCGATTTTGATATTGCCTATTTTTCGGAAAAGCCGGTTGAGTCATTTGGTGACATATTTCAACCTCTTATGCAATATATCGGCAGCGATAATTTACACATCGTTCATATTGACCTAAAAAAAGTTAAACCACTTTTTCTATATCAAATAATGAATAATTGTAAATTATTGTATGCAAAAAATACAATGAATTTCTATAATTTACGAGTGTATGCCATCAAACGATATCACGATGAAGTTAAACCATTATTCAAAATTAAATTTGAAAGGTTAAAAGCTGAATATTTATCTAAATGACAATTATTAAAGATTTTGTAATAAAAAAGATAGAACTTGCCAAAAAATATTTGGGAGAGGCAAGAGAACTTTTCAAATTGAGTGATTTAGAAATTATAAATTCTTCTAGTAATTTACACGTCGCAGAACGACTTTTACAATTGATAGTTGACGAGATTATTGATATAAATCAACATCTTATCAAGGAATTAAATTTGGAAACAGCAGAGGATTTAAAAGGCACATTCGATATTATTTCAGACTATGGAATTTTAGAAAAAGAATTTGCAGGACGAATAGGAAAAGTTGTTGGATTGAGAAATCTAATAGTTCATCAATATGAAAAAATTGACAATAAAAAATTTCTAGCTGATTTTAGAAAACACAATAGCGATTTTGATGAGTATTTCAAATATATTACCGCCTATTTAAATAATTAAACAAAGGTTCTTTTATTAAAGTATCACAAACCACGGCCCAGTTGAGTCATATTTTTCGTCACATTTTTCCTTGACAAATACCTCTCAGCATGCTATCCTTTCGCCAGACCAGGGTACCTTTAAAACAACAAAAAGTATTGCGGAAAGCGACTTGGTTATAACTTATTGTAACTAGCTCGCTTTCCGTAAGAACTACGGAAGACATACTGACAAAAGGAGAGTAAAAAAGTGAGAACAATCATTGAAGTAGCTTTTGAGAAGTCGGACCTACGGTCCGCGATTGAAGGGTTTTTCTATGCTGCTGCACGCGGCGGCGCAGAACATCCAACGGAATGCTTGCGCAGGTGGCAAGCAGCTCCGAATTTAGAGACCGAAGCCGATCTACGGTCGGTGATCACTGACTCATAGGAAGCTCTCCCGGAGTCTGGAGGCGACTACCAGGCCGTGGAGTTCAAATTCCCGGCGCTGGAAAGAGCGCGGTACGAATCGTGCGAAGGAACACTTATGACACTTTCGATCGAGAGACGTTCTAGCGAACTGCGCGTTTACCTAAAGTTCGTTGGCCACACGGAGTCAATCGAGCGGCGCTTTAAAGCCATGCCGCAAGCAATCGTCGATATGGCCCCGGTTCGAGAAGGCTGGGAGCAGCATTGTCCGGCCGATTGCGTGAAGTGTCTGAACGCCGTTTCCACGATTTAGTCTTTTCCAGGAGGCCCGGGGTACGGGTGGGGTAAAGGATATGCCGTATCAGTGGTAATTCTTCGGTTGTTTTCCTTCGTTTGAGCAATGGAAGAAGGATCTTGTTGTATGGATCGACCCAACTTCGATTGAAACCCCTCCTGGTCCACTTTTGTTGAAGCAGTACTTTTCTAGGCGCGGTCCGTGGCTAACACAGCATGGAACGCGCCTTTTCTTATTTCAATTTGTAAAATATCTTATTGCCATAGCGGGCATCGATGTATTCAAGATTGGGCAGGCTACCTCCATTTTTGGCTTTTAAATTCTCTATAAAAATTTTGAGGTTCTCGAGAAGACCCTCGCCAGCCGCTCTCGGCAAGAATTTTATATAAAAGCCTTCTTGCAATTGCATCTCGGCAGAATTCTCATCTATAATTTTAACCTTTTCTACCGGAAAGCCGAGGGTCTTGATAGATTTTGCAAATTTTGCCAGTTCTGCAAAGTCTTGGCTGAACTTTTTGCCCACGGGATTGCCGAGAATCAGCCCTTCGTACTTTATAAACGATTGATTGTCTCCCGCGGCAGAAGCGAAAACCGAGCCGGTGTAATCCATGTTGTAGCAAGCACCAGAGCACCAAAGAGCCACTGTCACCTTCTCCTCGGTTGCCACATACAAAGTCTGGTTTATGATGGAGCCAGTCAGTTGGAGCGAAGAGAGGGAAGGAAAATTTTGCTCTAGATTCTTCCGAATCACACTTTTGGGATAGAAAAAGAGGCTGTCTTTAGGAATGATGTAAAAGAAATTGCCGGATATTTCATTTTTGATTTCATTCTTGATTTTTCCTTGATTTACCGTTTCCAATTTGGAAATTTCTATCTTTTGGATACGGAAAATTTGGAGTCTTAGCGCGGCAAGGCCGAGAACCAGAATGAAAGCTACCAGAAATAGCAAAAAAGAAGTTTTGAACTTTTTCCTTTTTCTGCGACGCGTGCTCAAATCCCCTTTATTTACTTTGGATTTTCTCTTTTCCATTCATATATTTTCTTAGCACTTCCGGAATCGTAACGGAACCGTCTTCGTTCTGATAGTTTTCCATAATAGCGATGAGCGGTCTGCCAGAGAGAGCGGTATTATTGAGTGAATGCACGTACTTCATTTTTCCATCATCATCTTTGTATCGAATCCCTAATCTGCGCGTTTGGAAATCATGAAAATAAGAAGCAGAACCGGTTTCTCGATAAGTATTTTCTGAAGGTAGCCAGACTTCGATATCATACTTTTTGACCTGACCCAGTCCTAAATCTCCGCCGCAATTGATCACCACATGATAAGGAAGTCCTAGGGCTTCTGTGATTTCTTCTGTATTTCTCTCTATCTCTTCGTGATGTTTGACAGACTCTTCATGATTAGCTTCGCAGAGAATTACTTGTTCAAATTTCATAAATTCGTGGACGCGTAAGATACCTTTAGTATCTTTGCCATGACTGCCCGCTTCGCGCCGGAAAGCCGGGGAAAAGCCAAGCATCTTAATCGGCAAATCTTTTTTATTCAAAATTTCGTCCATGTAATAACCCATCATAGCCACTTCCGCAGTACCAGCAAGATATTCCCCATCTTGAGTTCGGTAAAGATCTTCTTCGCCTTGAGGCAAATATCCAGTGCCAAGGAAGGTTTCTTTTTTAATAAGAGACGGGACTATCATCGGAATAGAGTCGGGCTTGTTACGGAAAAAATCTTGCACGAATTGCCAGAGAGCAAACTGAAGCAAAGCCCCATCATTCTTCAAAAAATAACCTCTGAAGCCAGAAACCTTGACTCCCCTTTCAAGATCGAGTATATCTAAGTTTTGCATCAGCTCCATATGACTTTTGGGAGTAAAATCAAAATTCCGAATCTCTCCCCATTTTTTAATTTCTTTATTATCGGCATCATTATCTCCATCCGGGACTGATATATCTGGCACATTCGGTACAGCGATCATCAACTTCTGCCACTCAGCCATTACCAGAGCAAGCTGCTCTTCAATCTCCCTCATTTCCTCTTTCAGCACAGTCATGCTTTTTAAAATTCCAGTCCTTTCGTCTTCCGGCAGAGCAAACCTGTTCGCTAGCCGAGCGCTTTCTTTGTTCTGAACAGATTTTCTTTCTTCTAGGTTTTGCAAGAGGCTTCGGCGACGATCATCCACTTCGAGCAATTTCTTCACATCAAACTCAATGCGCTTCTTCTTCGCCGCTTCGGCTACAATCTCGCTGTTTTCTCTGATAAATTTAATGTCGAGCATATTGAAAATTGTAACATCTGTGACAAATATATGCTATAATACCCCTAGAACAGAAGCTTCAGGAAAATATGGACTACGATGATGTGTACTTCTTAGGAAACGCTTCCACCCGCGCAAAAATGGAAGCGTTGTACCTATCTCGGGATTCGACTAGAGCACGCGATTTCATAAAACGTGCTCAAAGTATTCTCTTGAAAGCCGAGGGAGAAGGTCTGCAGGACACCAAAATTTATAGATTTCTTAACCAGGCCTTGCAGAATAAACTCGCTGAATCCTATCTTACCAAAAACGGCTCCACTTAGACGGAGCCGTTTTCGTGTTAAAATTTTGGGAAATGTCTTACGAGATTGCAAAATTGGAAGAGCGGGATTGGCCACCGTTGCTCAAAGAGATTAATGATCCGCCGAAACAGCTTTATTACGCAGGTGCTGTGCCAGATCCAGATCAGAAATTGCTTTGCGTTGTTGGTAGTCGAAAATATAGTAGCTACGGCAAAGAAGCTTGTGAATATTTGATTTCTGGGCTTCGTGGCCAGCCAATCACAATCGTTTCTGGATTGGCTCTCGGGATTGATTCGATCGCGCATCGGTCAGCCCTCAAAAATAAATTGCAAACTATAGCAGTACCCGGTTCCGGAATTGATACGCGGGTTCTGCATCCGCAATCGCACGTCGAACTTGCGAAAGAAATCGTGTATTCGGGTAGCACCGTGATGTCCGAATTTGATCCCAAGTCAAAATCGGCTACCTGGAACTTTCCGCAAAGAAACAGGATCATGGCCGGGATGTCGCACGCCATTTTAATTATTGAAGCTGAACTAAAATCGGGCACCTTGATCACTGGGAGGTTTGCGAGCGAATACAACCGCGAACTCCTAGTCGTCCCCGGCTCAATTTTCGCTCCAAATTCGGAAGGACCCAACATGCTTTTGCGACTGGGCGCGACTGTGATCAGAGGGCCGGAGGATATTTTAGACTCTCTCGACCTGAACACCTCATCCGGACTGACGTCTCGACTCCCGCCTGACTCGAAGTCATTTCGGGCAGGTCCCCTTAGCAAGGGGAAGCAAATCAATGCTCCACGCAACTACTCCGACTGTTCGCCAAATGAAATTAAAATACTCGAATTCCTCACAACACCCCTCGAACGTGACGAACTCGTCCGCCGATCTGGTCTCAAAACTAGCGAAATCCAAACCCTTTTGACCCTCCTTGAACTCAAAGGCCACATCCACGAACACTTAGGTGAAATCGGGTTGGTTTAAATTTTATACATATGCTATAATAGCTCCATGTCAAAGGAATTTGAATACAAAATTGAATATGAAGCAGATAAAGAAACGGGAGAAGTAATGGCAACTATTCCGGAGTTAAACCATGTTTCTTCTTTTGGAAATAACTTCGCGGAAGCTGAAGCTAATGTAAGAGAAGCGGCTCTCGGATATTTAGAATTGCTCCAAAAAGAAAACAAGGAAATACCTATGCCAGCCTTTCATACTGAAGGAACTTATCTAAAAATCCTTGTGCCAAATTCAGTTTAAATTTAAATTGAAATGGGCAAGCTTAGCCGAATTCCCGCCAGAAAAGTCATTCAGAAATTGAAGAAAGCTGGATTTGTCGAAACTCATCAACGAGGTAGTCACTTATATTTTAAAAGCGAGGATGGTCTAAAAACTGCAACAGTTAGTCCATGGTTCGAAAAACATTCCCATCGGGACTTTATATAATATCGTTGTAAGACAGGCGGGGTTATCTGTAGAAAAATTTAATAATTTATAAAGTTTTAATAACTCAAACACTAGTGTTTGACCCATTACTGACCCGTTAGATTTATAGCTGGACTAAATAAAATAATTGTGCTATGTTGAAAAATAGGAGGCAGTACAATGTTCACGATCGTATACCTTGGTAGTCTACATGGTCGATTTAAGAGCGAGAAACTGGCAGAAAAAGCCCTGATAGAGCGAGGGTGGAAATCCAGCAGGAGAAAAAGAGGGTACGCACTCTACACACGAGGACTCAGCACCTTGAGACATCTTGGAGCCAGAATTGAAGAAATACCAAAACTCAAAATTAGATCGGTAAACAGGTTACCGTCAGAAGCCCGTCTCAAGAGGCTGGCCAAATCGAAGTAAAGATAATTTCAATGCAGCCCCGACGCAATCGCGCGTCGGGGTTTGATATTTACAAGAAATGTTGCAGGCGACTTGCCTTTTCGTGACCACGCATTTTTTCGAGAGCTTTGGCTTCGATTTGACGAATGCGTTCGCGGGTGACGCCGAATTCTTTGCCGACATCTTCAAGAGTGTGGTAAATGCCGTCGTTCAGTCCGTTTCTCATTTCAATAATGCGGCGCTCTTTTTCTGGCAACTCTTGCAAAATTTCCATCAGCTGATCACGGATAATGCGCCTATTTGATTCTTTGTCCGGAGCAAGGATTTTGTCATCCGCGAGAAAATCCACCAGAGTTGATTTGGAATCATCGCCTTCGTCCCCGACCGGAGTTTCGAGAGAAATTGTCGCCTGATCGATTTTCTCGATCATATAAATTTTCTCCGGCTCAAGGTTCATCTCCACCGCGATTTCTTCCGGCAATGGATCTCGGCCCAAATCTTGAGAAAGTCTTTTGTAAACTTGCTTGTACTTTGCTATTGTCTCCACCATGTGCACAGGCACTCTGATAGTTCTAGACTGGTCAGCCAGAGCGCGAGTGATCGCCTGCCTGATCCACCAGGTAGCATAAGTGGAAAACTTGTAACCCTTGGTCCAGTCAAATTTGTCCACTGCTTTAAATAAACCCAGATTCCCCTCTTGAATCAAATCGAGAAGCGTGAGATCGGCGCTTCGGCCAACATATTTTTTGGCAATAGAAACTACCAGACGCAAGTTGGCCCGAGCCAAGAGAGTCTTGGCTTCTATTTCTCCGAGAGCAATGCGCTTCGCAAGCTCTTTTTCTTCCGCCCCAGAAATGAGCGAATGCTGGCCGATCTCTTTCAAATACATCTGGATCGAATCGTAAGAAGCCTCTTTATAATCGCTCACTTTAGGCAAAATACCACCTTCTTCTAAAAGGCCGCCGCCTTCGAGCACGTCGATGCCAGCAGTCGCGAGCTTTTCATAAAGTTCATCCAGGAAAAGAATGTTGTCTTCTACGGTCGGAAATTCCCGCAGGATTTCATCATAAGTAATGAAGCCGCGGTCTTTACCCTTGGCCATCAAGCGCAGAATCTTATTTATATTTTCCCGACTCTCTTTGCTTTCTTTCTTCGCCTTCTTCTCCGGCTTCTTGGCTTTTTTGGGTTTGCTTTTAGCTTTCGACTTTACGACTTTTGACTTTTTCTTCTTTATTATTTTTTTAGCTTTTTTCTTTTTCATCCCGTTAGAAATTATTTAGGTAATATTTTCCCGTAAAATTTAATTTGTATAAATTTCTAACGGGATTCATGCAAATTTTGATAGCTTTTGATTTATCTCCATCATCTCTTTCCTAGTTTCTAAAGAATCATTTACATCAAGCAGTCTGGCCAATTCCTCAAATCTTTTTTTCAAGCGGTTTTTTTCTATTCTTTCTAAAAGTTCTACCGCCACGAGAGAAACATCTGCCTCCCCCATTATCCTTTCTGTTTCAAATATCAAAGTTTCTCTGTCAAACCGCCCGTTCTCCGCAATCTCTCTCAAAAATTCTTTGCCCAACAAGTCCTCAAATTTCTTCTTAATATTACCTTCATCTTTTGCTTCGTTTTTCTTTAGCAAAATAATGCCGACCAACATCTCCTCTGGAGAGAGAGTTATTGATTCAATTGTGGATCTAGGCGCTCCCTGATCTAACCCGGATAAATCATTGTTTTTAGCCCTTATTTTGGCTATTTCGGAAGAGAGGGCGGCTTCCGGTATGCCTGTTTTCTTATTAATTAAGGAAACATACTGCGACTTTATTATATCATTTTCCAAGAGATTTAGAAGCGGAATTATCTCTGTATTCACTTTTTTTGCCAGAGCTAACTGATCTGGATTTTCTTTCTGGATTTCTTCCAGAGTCAAGATGATGGCGTCTTTAGCATTTTTGATTGCTTCCTTCCAATTTTCGGGAGAATTTTTTACAACAGAAGCCGGATCCTCGCCTGGTGGCAGGGAAACCACCTTTACCTCCATACCGAGGCCTATGGCCAGAGCCGCCGCTCGCTTGCCCGCTTTGCTACCAGCCGCATCAGCATCGTAGGAAAGGATAATCCTGTTCGATATTTTTTGCAAAGTTCTTAAGTGGATGTCTGTAAGAGCGGTGCCAGACGAAGCCACGCTGTTAGCAACGCCAGCTTGATGCGAAAGCACCAAGTCTATCTGGCCTTCGACTAAAACTGCATAGTCTAATTTGCGAATGGCCTGGCTCGCAATATTTAGACCATATAAGACTTCCGACTTCTTAAACACCTCCGTCTCTGGTGAATTCAAATACTTCGGCGCTTTTTCATTTTCTTCTAAAATTCTTCCTGAAAATGCAATTACTCTCCCCGCTCGATCGAAGATGGGGAACATGATTCTGTTCCGGAAAGTATCATAATACTTTTCCTCTCCTGGGCCAGTCGAAGGATCTGCTTTCTTAATGAGTCCTGTCTGAAGCATTTCTTCCCTTGAAAATCCTTCATTCAAAAGAAAGTCATGAGCCTCTCTCCATTCATTTTTCGAGAAACCGAGGCGCCACTTTGCAATTGAGTTTTCTGAAATGCCTCTGGCTTCGAGATAAGAGGCGGCTTTTGAATTTACTTTTAAGTTGTTTTCAAAAAAAGAAGCGACTTTTTCTAAAATAGCAAAGTTTTTCTCATTCTTCTCCTGCTGTTTCGGATTATAGTCTCCCAACTTAACTCCGGCTCTATCAGCCAAGGATTTTAGCGCTCCTCTGAAATCCAATCCTTCGAATCTTTCTAAGAAAGAAAAGATATCTCCATGCGCCTCGCAACCAAAGCAATAAAATGATTGTCGCGAAGGCGAGACCAAGAAGCTTGGAGTCTTCTCATTGTGGAACGGGCACCTCGCTTTATAATTTTGCCCCGCCTTTTCCAATTTCAAATATGATCCCAAAACCTCGACAATATCGAGTCTTTCTTTAATTTGTTCTACGGGTGTAGACATAATTAATTTTATGCGGATTTATCGAGTGTTTCTTGCAACTTCTTGATCATTTTCCACTTTTCGGAGCCTTCGAAGCCGGTGCCGGCTGGGATTAGACGGCCGATGATGACGTTTTCTTTCAAGCCGGTGAGCGGATCAGTACTGCCCTTCAAAGAATTGTTGATCAGACTTCTAGTCGTTCTTTCAAACGAAGCGGAGGAAAGAAAAGATCTTCGAGTCATCGAAACTTCAGTGATACCGAGGAGCACTGGTTCAGACTTTGCTTCTTCAATCCCCTTTTCCTTGGCCAAAATATTTTCCTCTAAGATGTCTGAATTTGGCAAAATATCTCCGAGAGATAGGGTAGTATCTCCTGGAGCCTTGACCATGCGCCTGGAAAACATCTGCTTGATAATCACTTCAATATGCTTGCGAGAAACCGGCTCTCCCTGCAATTCATAAATCTTAGTAATCTCGTCAATAATATAATTTTGGGTGGTTTCCGTTCCGGCATATTTGAACAATTCATCTAAATCGATCGAACCGTCAGTCAACATTTGCCCTCGCTTTACCTCATCGCCCACTTTGACCAGGAGCACCCGGTTGTAATTTACATTGTATTCCAAATTATTTTTGACCTTTGTAGACTCGCCTGCCTTAGGCGAAATGACGATCAACTTATCCTTGCTATCGTTCTTAATTTCCGAGACAATGCCGTCCACATGAGAAACTAGTCCTGGATTTTTTGGATTTCTGTTTTCAAATATTTCCTCGACCCGAGGCAAGCCTTGAGTAATGTCTCCTCCGACTGAAGCAGTACCGCCAGCATGGAAGGTGCGCATGGTGAGCTGGGTGCCAGGTTCGCCAATGGCTTGCGCCGCGACCGTGCCGACGGCTTCGCCTAGATCTATAATTTGATTTTTACCCAAGTCGGCTCCATAGCACTTCACGCAAATACCCTTGAGGGTTTCGCAAGTCAAAGGCGACCTGACATAGACTGTATCCTGCGCAATTTCTTCTATTTTTTTCGCATCATCCCTGGTCACGAAATGGTTTCTCTTAAATACAACTGCGCCGTTTTTATCTTTCAAATCTTTGCCCAAGAATCGCCCTCGAGTCAGCTTCGCTATAGAAACTTCGATACCCGAAGAAGTCTCTCTATTTATAGCGACAGTAGCTTTAGTTTCGCAGTCCTCTTCGGTGATGACAATATCTTGAGAAACATCAAAAAGTTTTCTGGTTAAGTATCCAGCCTTGGCGGTGTTGAGAGCGGTGTCGGTCAGTCCTTTCCTGGCGCCGTGAGTAGTAATGAAATACTCGGTCGGAGTCAACCCCTCTTTATAAGAAGAAATGATTGGGAAATCTATGGTTTCGCCAGCAGTGTTTACGATCAAACCCTTCATACCGATCATTTGCGTCAGCTGGCCATAAGAACCTCTGGCGCCAGATTTAACCATATCATAGACAGAACCAGTCTTGTCCAAAGATTCCTGGATTTTTTTACCTACTTGTTCTTTAGCTCCGGTCCAGATTTCTATATTTTTTATTTTCTTTTCTCCTTCAGATAATAGCCCGTCTTCGTATTGCTCTTCGGTCAAATCGATTTGTTTCTGGGCCTCTTCTATAATCCCAGCCTTAGCGGCTGGAACCGAAATATCATCAATGCCCCAAGTAACGCCGGAAATAGTGGCATATTTGAAACCGAAATTTTTCACCCGATCTATGATTTCCGGCACAGCCTCGATGCCATATTTTTGAGAAAGTTCATCGATAATGATGAGCATCCTGTCTCGATCGATTTCTGCATTTACAAAAAGGTAATCGGCTGGCAATACTTCATTGAACAAAATTCTGCCGATAGTGGTTTCAAAAATGCTGTTTTTAAATTCAGAATATTTTGGCAAATCAGGGGCCAGCACTTTGATTTTAGCCCTGTAACCCAACTTTCTGAAATCCCGCGCCGAAAGAGCGGCGTCGGGACTTTCAAAAACTTCACCTTCCCCCTTTTCGCCACTAACATTTTTGGTCATCCAGAAACAGCCAAGAATAATATCCAATGGCTTGTTGGAAATAGTAAAATTGCCGCTACCTGGCTTCAGAATATTGTGGTTGGCGGCCATAATTTGCTTAGCTTCAAATTGCGCTTCTTCGGAAAGCGGCACGTGTACTGCCATCTGGTCACCATCGAAGTCGGCGTTGAAAGCGTTGCAGATTAACGGATGCACCTGAATCGCGTTGCCTTCGATTAGCACAGGCTGGAAAGCCTGGATACCAAGCCTATGCAAAGTCGGCGCGCGGTTCAAAAGCACATAGCGATTCTTAATTACTTCTTCGAGAATAGCCCAAACTTCCGGAATACCATCGTCTATGAGACGCCCTGCGCCACGGACGTTGTAAGCAAGTTCACGCTTGATAAGCAGTGAAATAATGAATGGCTTAAAGAGTTCGAGCGCCATATGCTTCGGCAGGCCGCATTGATGCAGTTTCAGATTTGGTCCGACGACAATAACCGATCTTCCAGAATAATCCACACGCTTACCAAGCAAGTTCTGTCTAAAAATTCCTTTTTTACCCTTTAAGTTATCCGAGAGAGATTTCAAGGCTCGCGTTTTTAATTGAAGTGAACCTGCAGGACTAGTACCGCCATGCCTGATGCTGTTGTCAATCAAAGCATCCACCGCTTCCTGCAGAATCCTTTTTTCGTTGCGAAGAATAACGTCCGGAGCGCTGATATCTTTCAATTTCTTCAGACGATTGTTTCTGTTGATCACTCTTCGATACAGGTCGTTCACGTCAGAGGTGGCATATCGGCCGCCGTCGAGAGGCACCATCGGCCGCAGAGCTGGCGGAATAACTGGAATACGGGTCAGAAACATCCACTCCGGTCTGACACCAGACTTGACCATCGACTGCACCGTCGAAAGCCTCTTGGTGATCTTTGCCAATTCCAAAGAACCCGCCTTTTCGAGGTCGGCAAGCAGTTTCTTTTCCAGCTTCACCAAATCCAAATTCTTAAATATTTTATAAATCGCTTCCGCCCCGATTTCTGCTTCGAAGAGGGTGCTGTACTTCATAGAATATTTGTGATAAGCCACTTCATCCAAAACTTTGCCTTCTTCGATACCCTCTATTTCTTTCTTAGCCGCAAGCAAGCGCTCTTTCAAAGTATCCTTGCTCCTCTCATCAGAGAGCTGTTTTATTTTTGATTTAAATTCAGAATCGAGATCGCGCAAAATCGACTGTTTCTCTTCGGTAGAGATTTTGGTAATGATGTAGCCAGCGAAATAAATTACCTTCTCTACGTCCTGGGTTTGAATACCCATGAGCATAGCGATGCGGCTTGGCATCGATTTCAAGAACCAGACATGGGCCACTGGGGCCGCAAGCTCGATGTGACCCATTCGCTCTCTTCTTACAATTGAACGGGTAATTTCAACTCCGCACTTTTCGCAGACGATTCCCTTATATCTGATGCCGCGGTATTTGCCGCAGTAGCATTCATAATCCTTATCTGGACCAAATATTTTCTCATCAAAGAGGCCGTTGCGTTCGCTTCTTTGGGTCCTATAGTTGATGGTCTCAGGCTTGGTGACCTCGCCGAAAGACCAGCTCTTAATTTTTTCCGGAGAAGCAAGCATAAGCTTCACAGCCGAGAACTCATTGCCATCGTTCAAAAAGTTTTGTGTGTTTTGTGGTCTCATATTTTTTTATTTTATTTGGGTGGGATTAGATCGATATCTAATGCGAGGCCGCGCAAATTATTAACTAAAACGTTAAACGAAGCTGGCACATTTGATATTCTTATTCTTTCTCCCTTGACCATAGAATCAAAAGCGGCGCTCCTGCCAACAATATCGTCTGACTTTATAGTAAGCATTTCCCTCAAAATATAACTGGCTCCGTGACCGAGGAGCGCCCAGACTTCCATTTCGCCAAATCGCTGACCGCCACCCTGGGCTTTGCCGCCCAAAGGCTGTTGGGTTATGAGCGAATACGGTCCGATGCTACGCATGTGGATCTTGTCTTCGACCATGTGGTCAAGCTTCAAGACATACATTATCCCGACCGCCGTTTCCTGTTCAAACGGAGTGCCAGTGCGGCCGTCATAGAGCTGTACTTTGCCGTTTTCTTTCCAGCCGGCAGTCCGCAATTCTTCTTTTATTTCCTCTGGCGTAGCTCCAGAAAACGGAGGTACCACCGCCTGATATTTCAAAGTGTGAGCGGCAAGCCCCAAATGCAATTCCAAAATCTGGCCCAAGTTCATGCGGCTTGGCACCCCGAGCGGAGTTAAGATCACATCGATTGGCGTACCGTTCGCGAGGAAAGGCATATCTTCTACCGGCAAAATGCGGGAGATAACGCCTTTGTTGCCGTGTCTGCCCGCCAGTTTGTCGCCTACGGAAACATTTCTGATCTGGGCAATCTCAATATGAATTCTTTTCAAAATACCGGAGTCGAGCTTGTCGCCTCTTTCGCGAGAGAAAACTTGCACCTTGATCACTCGGCCGCGCTTGCCGCCTTCCATCCGCTTCGAAGTGTCTTTGATGTCCCGAGCTTTTTCTCCGAAGAGCGAGCGCAAGAGTCTTTCTTCTGGAGTGAGTTGAGTTTCTCCTTTAGGAGTGATTTTGCCGACTAAAATATCTCCCGGCCGCACTTCGGCGCCCACTCGAACAATACCGTCTTCGGCCAAGTTTTTTAGCTTGGCTTCACCCACGTTTGGAATATCGCAAGTGGTCACTTCCGGACCCAATTTTGTATCTCTGACATTAATGGTGAACTCATCAATATGAATTGTGGTAAATTTGTTTTCTTTGATTAATCTTTCAGAGAGAATAATTGCGTCTTCGTAGTTCGCGCCAGACCAAGAAAGGAAAGCGACCAATACATTCTGACCGAGAGCCATTTCGCCGTTAGATGAAGAAAGGGTATCGGCTAGTACCTCTCCCCTTTTGACTTTGTCCCCAAGAGAAACGCTCGGTCTCTGATGGAAGCAAGTCGAGGAGTTGGTTTTTGCAAAATTAACGAGTGGGTATTCAATTTCCTTGCCGTCTTTGGAACCTTTAATCTTGATCATCTTTCCATCCACATAAGTTACAGTTCCCTCATATTTAGAGAGTACCAGCCTGCCGGTGTCTCTAACCGCCTGGCCTTCCATGCCGGTTGCCACAAGCGGCGCTTCCGGCTCGATCACGGGAGTCGCCTGCTTCTGCATGTTGGAGCCCATCAGACTTCTGTTCGCGTCATCGTGTTCCAAAAATGGGATCATCGAAGTGGCGATCGAGAAGGCTTGATTGGTAGCTACATCTATATAGTCGATTTTATCTTTGTGCACAAGGCCCGGATCACCATTTTTCCTGACTTCTACCATTTCTTCCTCGATTAGGCCGTCATCGTTATACAAAGTGGCCGCATGCGCGATATTCTTGCCTTCTTCTTCCAAAGCATTTAAATATTGGATTTCTCCAGTAATCTTGCCTTTTTCTACTTTTGCGTAAGGAGTTTCTAAAATGCCAAATTCATTAATACGAGCATAAGCGGCAAGATGGAGAACTAAACCAATATTCGGGCCTTCGGGGGTGTGGATCGGACAAAGCCGGCCGTAGTGGGAAGGATGCACATCTCGGACTTCAAACCCGGCGCGGCTTCTCGAAAGACCGCCTGGCCCCAGAGCTGAAAGCATTCTTAAATGCTCTATTTCAGCTAGCCCATTTTCCTGGCCCATAAATTGGGAGAGTTGGTTAGTAGTGAAAAATTCTTTGATGCGAGCCTGCAGAGGTTTCGGCGAAATAAATTGGATCGGGAGCGTCACGTCCGTCTCGATCGTCGACATTCTGTTCTGAATATTTCTCTTAATCTGGGTCATGCCGAACCTGATCTTCTGCTGGAAAAGTTCGCCAACATAGCGCACTCGCCTACTGCCTAAGTGATCGATGTCGTCTTCTTTTGATCCTGGTGTAGTATTTAAAGTAATGATGTGATTAACGACAAGCGCCAAATCTTCCAAAGAAAGTGTTTTGCGTTCAATCTCTTTACCGGTCAGAGGTTTGCCAAATCTAGAATTAAATCTGAAGCGGCCTACTTTTTGCAGGTCATACCTTTCGGACCCGAAAAGACTCCTTACAAATTCTTTTGCATTCTCCGCCGCCGCCAAATCTCCATCGCGCAGTCTTCTATATATATCGATCCAAGCCTCGTCTTCTGTCTTAGCGTGATCCTTGGACAAAGTTTTTTCAATATAGCCTGCGGCCTCGGTATTATCTTTAAATAAAGCGAAAATTTCTTCGTCAGTTTTGGCTCCAAAAGCTCGCAGGAGAGCCGTTACGGGGAATTTCCTCTTGCGGTCAATGCGCACATAAATCGCCTTTTCCGGATCAGTTTCAATCTCGATCCAAGCTCCGCGAGCTGGAATAATTTTGGCCCCAAAGAGTTCCAGACCCTTCAAAATAGTTTTGGTAAAAAAGACTCCAAAGGAACGGGCTAATTGGGGTACAATCACTCTTTCAACCCCGGAGATGATAAAGGTGCCATGATCGGTCATCATCGGAAAATCCGCCATGAAGATTTCCTGCTCCTTCACGGTGTTCATTATTTTATTGGTGAGCGTTACATTGACCTTCAAAGGAGCTTCGTAAGAAAGCTTTTTGTCCTTGGCATAATACTCGTCGTATTTGGGCTGTTCGAGCTGGAAGCCCGTCACATTGATCTGAAATTTTTTGCCGGTAAAATCGTTAATGGAAGCAAACTCATCAAAGACTTCCTTCAAACCTTTTTCGATGAGCCAGGTAAAGGATTCTACTTGATCTTTGACTAAGTTTGGAATGGTAGCCAGAGGTTTCTTGAATTTCTTAAAATATTTTTTGGGAAAAGGCGCTTTATCTTTAATTTGCATAATTAACTATAATTAAGGTGGCTTAAAATGCACAAAAGAAAGCTAGGCAGGCAAAATCCCATCCTACTTTTCTTTTATTATTTTTTTAATATATTAAAAGGCAAAATGCTATCATTTGCACCCATCCATAACTCAATCGCAATAAGTAAGTTCTAGTATATTCCTTCCTGATTTTCTGTCAAGAGCCTATTTCATTTTGTCAATGTGGATAACTTTTTACAAAATAAAGGGGTGGGTCGTGCCTCCGCAACGTCCCCACCCCAAAACCTAAGCAAAATGCGGTTGTCTGGTGACTGTTACTTTTTCCGAATTGACGACCTCCTGGCACCCGATACAAAACTTAGCCCATGGCAATGCACGAAGCCTTTTCTCCGAAATCTCCCCTCCACATTCCAGACAAGTTCCGTACGTACCGGCCTTTATTCGCGCGAGAGCTTTTTGTGAGTCCTTCATCTTATCCTGCGCTATATTAAGTTCAAGAGCTGCTTTCTCTTTTCGACCAGTAGCTTCGGCAGAGTCTGCCATATCATGCGAAGGAGTTTCTTCCTCCAGAGCGGAGAAATCTAGTCCATCATTAACAATCTTCTGTAATTCCTCCTTGAGATTCAAAAGTAAACCTGTGGTAAATCTGTTTGAATTCATCTTCTATCTTCCTCCGTTAGGAATACTATATATTCCGCAATCAACAGTCAAGGCTTTTTTAAGTGGAGAGATTTGTGCTAAAATTATTGAGGATTAGTACTTTGCAGTAAAACCAATGGAGAAGCTCACTAAATAGATGGGCAAGAGATTAGACAGGAGGAAATTTAACGAATTTCTCCTTTGGCTTAACTCAAAATTACTTCAACAACCCGCGCGTTTTTGTTGTTCTTTAAATTTTGAGTTCACTAAACCCCGATTTCAATCGGGGTTTAGTGTTACAAAAAACAAAACTCGGCAGGTGTATTTCAACCTACCGAGCAACTGGCTTTCGCCCAATGAAAAGGGGAATCTCACTTTTTTTTCGAATGCATTTTTACGAGCAGGGTGAGATTTTTGTTCCTCTCTGGAAGTGACCCCTCGCTGAGTCTCTCGCGGATGATGTACTCGAGTTGGTTCGTATAATCCACGAAAAGTTTGATGAGCGTGGCCTTCCTCGCACACTGCCCGCAATACTTATCGTGACTATGTAGCATGAGCTCTTGGTTCGAACTTAGAGGTTCGCACAGACCTTCTGTATGACTCGGCTTTTTTGATCCACCGATCCGCGGTTTTCTTCTGTTCTGAAGCCACTTCTCGTGGGTCATCCCAGCGCTTTTGGCCAACGGTTTCTCATATCGATCCTCTACGTATGTTTGGACGATTTGATAGAAGGCACTTCTGTCGAAATCGTTACGTTCCCGACAGTACCGGTCAAAAATGGCTTCGAAATCTCTCTTCTTTTCGGCTAGATCAGCCTGATACTGACTGACCCACTTAGTGAGAAAAAGTAGAGTCGCATCACCAAGCAGGATGAACGTTGCGCGATCAAAAATTTCTACCATTATCGTCCAGGTTGCGAGCATCGATCCGTCTGGCAATCCAAAATGAGCAAGGAACTGTGGCTCCGAATGAAAGCCAAATGGTCTCCAATACTGATCCTGCCGCCGGAGTTTGTTCCAAATTGTCACCACTTCGTATATACCGCCGTTTACCCGAGCACGCGACTGAATCAGAAGTTCGATGAGTGATTTGGAGTCCGATGGTAGTTCATCGAGCTCCTTTTGTAAGGATGTTTTGCGAAGCTTGAGCCGAATCTTGCCTTTCCCATCGTTGAGAGGGATGAGGGGCCTTTGCCGTCTGTGACCTAGGACGGCATTAGTACTTGTCGTCGTATTCATGATTTCTCCTTTTCATAGTACATTCGAGTTAATAGCAAAAAATAGTTGCTGAATTTGATATACAATGGCTCTGTTAAGAGCTAATTTTCATAATATTTAAAATGCAATTTAAAAAAATGGCAGAAAATGCCC
>Ga0209515_10004227_pt1 | contig 19605 bp, 19 predicted proteins | sample Subgroupgradi54m_FD_187454 | JGI IMG/M metagenome (GOLD analysis project Ga0209515, IMG submission 187454) | Subsurface groundwater microbial communities from S. Glens Falls, New York, USA - GMW60B uncontaminated upgradient, 5.4 m (SPAdes)... ...
GATGCTACTTTCGTTCCACCAGCAGTCCATGATATGAAAACTGCTTTGGGTGATTTAGAAAAGTTTCTGCATGCTGAAGATGACTTCCCAAATCTTATTAAAGCAGGATTGATTCATGCTCAATTTGAAACAATTCACCCTTTTGTTGATGGTAATGGAAGAACTGGCCGGATGCTGATCACTTTATTTTTACACGCAGCTGGTTTACTGGATTTGCCAGTCTTATACCTCTCTAGCTACTTCAAAAAGCACCAGAAAGTGTATTACCAACGATTGAACGAATATCACGATGAAAACGCTCAAGTTGATGCGTGGTTACAGTTTTTCTTGGAGGGTATTATCGAAATAGCCACTTCTTCTATAGAGACATGCGCCAAAATTACCGATCTTCGAGACCGAGACTTTGCCAAAGTGCAACAACTTGGAACTCGATCTGCCACCACTACTTTAATAATTATTCGCCAGTTGTTCAGTCAACCAATCATCGGTGTCGCTGAAATTATGAAGTGGACCGGATATACCAAACAAGGTTCGTATAGTGTTATTGAAAGATTGCTTGATTTAAAAATCTTTGAACCATTTGGTGACTCTGCTTATGGACAAAAGTATATCTACGCTGATTACTATGCTTTATTTGATGAGGAGTTTGCAAAAAAGAGAAGCGCTAAATAAGTATTCGTGACAAAAATCTATTGAAAGATATCTAAGAGTTAGATTGAGTGTTCTTTTATCGAACTTGATAGGAGATTTCTTTTTCAAAGATGCCGTTGGTGTAGACTTTTACTTTGTAACTTCCCACGAGATGAGTGGCTCCTACTTTCTTCAATGTCCAGACGAAGCTCACATTGTTAGTAGTTAGCTTTGTTACCGGGAGACTTCCATTGTCAAGGAATTTGCCATTGAGATATCTTGTGAAAGCATATCTTGAGCCTACCTGTGGATTTTTAAGTGTCAGCACGAGATAGATTGACTTATCGGTGGATGCAAATGTTGAGGTGGGATTGACAGCCTCTCCAGTTTTAGGGTCAAGAGCTTTTGCGGTAAGAGCATTTGAGATAACTCCCGGAGCTTTACTACGAGGTAGGGTTGGTTGTGGGGTTGATGTAGCAGTTTTGGGTTGAGAAACAGCTGGAGGAGCAGTTGTATTTTTTGCAGATTTTTGCAGCATAAAGACGAGTCCAAGAACCAGAACTATTGCTACTATCAGGACGCCGACAATTGCAAATCCTTTGTATTTATATCTTGTGTTTTGTGGGGCTTGTGGTTGGACTAGCGGTTCTGCTTGAGGCTGCTGTGGCGTTTCGGCGGATGATGGTATGTTTTGGGCAGTATCTTTCATATTTATTCTTTATCTCCTGGCGATTTACTTTCTCCGGAAGAGCCAGAGTTCTGATTATCGGTTTTTTGTTCGCCTGATTTTTTACCCGAACCTTCAGAACTCGTATTGCCTCCGCTTTTATCTCCTTCACTTTCATTTTCTATTGCTTCCTGCGGTTCAACTGCTTCTTTTGGCTCTACTTTTTCGACTGGTTCAACTGCTTCTGTTTCTTCTTTGCCTTCAACATTTTCGTTATCGGCAACGTCCTTTTGATTATTTTGCGCATCCTTATCGTTGGCAGTTTCCCTCTCTCCATCTTGGACATCTTTGGCATAGTCGCTTATTACAGTTGTTGTGCCTGTTGAGTTAGGCGTTGGTGACCCGGTAGCGGGTGATGGCGCAGTAGTTCCTGACGGAATAATGGTTGGTGATTGAGCGGAAACGGTTGAAGACCTAGCCAGACTTAAAATGAGGGCAAGAACAGTTACAGTGAAGCCAAAAAGTATCTTTTTCATCTGAAAATAGTATGGCATTTAATTATCTTTATTTCAAGTAAAGTTTCGTTATTTAGCGCGCATGGCAATCGGTAAGACAATAACAGTCGGTAGTTCGCCCCTCATTAGCAAGCGAAGCTTTTGTTTTCCACTCGAACCATGCTTCAGGACTATTTCCAATCTACTAGGTGAAAATTTACTGCCTATTGCAGAGATTTACATAGATATGATAAAATATGCATAGATTTAATAATTAACCTATGCCAGATAAACTGATCTCAATAGGAGAAACAGCAAAACGCTTGGGTGTTTCTATAGACAGTCTGCGGAGATGGGATAGGGCACATCGTTTGCCATCGATTCGCAGTGGCCCACGGGGCCATCGTTATTATAGGCAATCAGGTATTGATCTTTACCTACGAAATGAGCGTTCTTTAGCCCAACAATGGGCTGCGGCACCCGTAGGAATTGCGCTGGAGCCTGATGAATATTGTCAAACGAGAGATGATTTTCAGGCACGACTTGAAAGGCTTCAATCGGTACTTAGACATAAAGTTTCACTGCAAGCAGTATCGCTTCTTAGTGCTGTGGCTGGGGAGATCGGTAATAATTCGTTTGACCATAACTTAGGTAACTGGCCGGATATTATGGGTATATTTTTTTCATACGATTTGAGAAATAGTAATATTATTTTAGCAGACCGTGGTCAGGGCATATTGGCGACTCTTAAACGGGTAAAACCAGAATTGACCAATGCGAGTGAGGCATTAAAAGTAGCCTTTACCGAAACAATCTCTGGTCGATTTCCAGAGGCCCGAGGAAATGGATTAAAATTTGTTCGATCAGTTATTGTTGCCAATCCGTTTACGCTATACTTTCAAACAGGTGATGCCTGTTTGAACTTAAAGGAAAAGGATACAGATATTGTCGTAACGCATGCAGAAACATATATGCGAGGCTGTTTTGCTGCAATAGGATTTGAGGGTGCAGTATGACAATTGAGCTTAAAAAATTTGGTACGACACTGATTTCACGTCCTTCTGGAAAAGAAGCCTGGTTGGCATATCAGCCTGTGCTTAAAGAAGTCCCGGAAAACGAAGAGATCATGGTTAATTTTGCTGACGTTGTCGTGTTGACACCATCATGGGCAGATGAGTTTTTGACCCCACTTCGTAGTCGCTTTAGTGAGAGAGTAAAATTGGTAAATACCGATAATGCCTCCGTCAAGGCCACGTTGGCAATACTTGCTAAACAGTAGTACCAATTAGAATGAGGGTGTAAATGTAGCTTGCCGAGAGGAATCTACGCAGGGGAGCTAAATTTTCTTAATCTACCCAATTAGTAATTAAGAAATTATGAATAATTTATTCATCGTAGGAATAATATTTTTAGCAAGCCTGATCTTAGGCTTAATAAAATTTGGTTCTCTACAAGCAAATGGTTGGAATTGGCAACGAAAATTTGCCGAGATTTGGAATGACTCTGTAAACTTCATTATCGCAGGATTAATTGGATATTACTTCGCTTTAGTGAGGTGGCCGCTACTTCAAAAGGGCGAACCATTAAGTACAAGCGACTTTTTCCTTTTAGCTATTTTTGCGATGGGTTTATTTGGACATCTTTGTGTTCTATCAAAGAATATTACAGATGGAATAGAGACAATTCTCAAGCGCGTTTTAGAAAGAAAGTAACTAAAATAAATTATGGACTTTACCGAGCAAGTTAAAAAAGAAGTTAAAGAGAGAGCAGCCTTTCGCTGTTGCAGGTGTCAACAAATTGGAATCCACGTTCATCATATTATTCCCCAAGAGAACGGTGGTTCTTCTGATATGGATAATGCAGCACCACTATGTCCAAACTGTCATGATTATTTTGGTGCTAACCCTCAGAAAAGAAAAGAGATAACTCAAATGCGAGATTGGTGGTATGGGCAAGTAAAAATGCAATTTCCTGATAATAGACACCTGGATAAATTGGAAGATATAAATAATAAGCTTGATAAACTTCAACAAAATCAGATCAATCTAAATGATTTTAAACAAGAGTTAAAAGAATTTACTAACAGTATGATAAATAATATAACTTTGGGAACTGCTGCAAGTACGGCTACGGGGATCGCGAATGCTTCTATATCACCGTCGGCGTCATTTTCTTCTTTACCCTCTTTGAGTTCTTCACCATCACCTTCAGCGTCACCTTCTCCTTCAGAAACGAAAGATTAACTTCATTTTTAGAGCAAAACATGGGTTATTCGCTTAATCTCAATTAGTCTCTGTATTGTTTGTTTTACCCATACAGGGTTCTTGATAACTTGTGACAAGGCATCGATCAGTGTGAAACTGGGAGCGGGAAGCAGATATACTTTGAACTTAGTTACCTTAACTCTGATCTTTGTTATTATTAAACAATATGAATTCTACCTCTCATAAAGATATTGCCGTTGATTTTTTGAAGCTTGTGACGAAAGGGAAAATTCGTGAGGCATATAATAAGTATGCAACTTAATTCACCCATATATCGTAAGTCCTAAAATGATTGTATAATTGAATTGAAGTCTAGAGTTATATTAATTCAAAGCTTGAGCTATGAAGCACGTGACCTCTGATATACTCAAAAAATACGCACGCATGTCAGGCGATAAAAAAGTACGTATTGGTCTGGATCTTTCCCGCATGGTTCGTAAAGTGCGAAAAGCTGGATCAATTGCGACAGGAGATAACACATGGAAATCGACCAAGCCCAGCTTCTTAAAGTAATATCCTCTCTTTTTGCAAAATATAAGATCCCCTATATGCTTACTGGCGCATGGAGCGTGATTTACTACGGGAGACCAAGAGCCTCGCATGATATTGACTTTGTTGTTGAATTAGAAAAAAGCGATGTCCCTAGAGTTTTCCAAGCATTACAATCATTATCTCCCGATTTCTCATATGACAAAGATACAGTACAAGAAGCGATAGAGAAAAAACACATGTTTCAAATATTGCATCTACCCACCTTATTGAAATTTGACATCTGGCTTTTACGGGAAAATGATCCCTTTGATATATCCCGATTTGATAGACGTAGAGTGATGAAGTTGTTGGGACGGAATTTGGCGCTAGCCAGTGCAGAAGATACTATTTTACAGAAATTGCGTTGGTTCAACGAGTCAAGAATTGAGAAACATCTCGTAGACGCAGCATTTGTGTACCAAATACAAAAAAGAAATCTCGACAAGAAATATCTCCAACAATGGGCAGAAAAATTATCTGTTTTAAAATTTCTCAAGGAGCTAAAGGATATAGATTTAGAAAAGTACATCTAAGAGGAGAACTAGATTTATTTCTCGTACAATTAAGGTAACTGAATAAGTCCGATGGTACAAAGCTCGAATTAAAATGAACTACGAAGCCCCGCACCGTATGGTGCAGGACGAAGCCGAAAAGAAAAAATAACTTCTCCAAATGTATAAAGAAAATGTATAAAGATTTTTCACCAGAAACAAGAGCACTACATATTGGGGCACGAGCAAAAGATTTTGTGGCGTTTAGGAAAAAAAGCTCATCAAGTATAAACGATGAGATATGCGAAAGATTTTTTAATAGAAATCTTTCAGACTATGAGTTGCAAGCATATTTCCAAACTGACCTAGATACTACTAAAACAATCACGTTTGTTTTAGAGAGCTTTGCTAAACCCCAAAACCCAAGTAAAGCGAGGCGCAGAGATGGTAGTCATACTGCAGTTCATTCTTTACAGTTGTTCATGACGGCTTGTGATTATTTAGAAATTTCTGACCCTGATGTTCTCACAGCCGTTTTAGTCCACGATATCATAGAGGATACTAATGTGTCGGGGCAGGGAATAGAAGACCAGTTAGGAGAAAGAGCGTCACAATTAGCTAATTTGATGACAGAGGAAGGAGTTTATGACGAGAGAACAGGACTTGATAAGGCAGACTTGGGACGGCTAAGTACCGTAAGGTTCATAAAGAAATTACAATCTGGCGGGGGATGTTATAGCTGTTGCTGAATTGATAGATAGGCAAGATGATATTTCAGATTTAGTATATCTCACGAATAAGTTGGCGGAAAATCCAGAAGATATGGACAAAGTGAAGCAATATCTAATTGAGAAATTCGGGAAATGCCAATATACGATTGACCAAGTTACTAAAGGCTCAACTAACAAAATAGTTCAGAGTCTTAAAGAGTTTTTTCAAGCCCTTGTAGGTGAGCAACTTGCTACTTTGCGAAGCCAGTTTAGCTTAGAGGTTACGGCGGATGAAATTCAAGAGGAATGGAACCGTTATGATAGACTTCAGGCTTTGGTGGATAATAAAAGTTAGAAAATAGCAGAATTAGGCAAGATTATGATCACTATAACTTACTAGTCTATCACCACATTCTTTCACAATTCGATAACTATCGCCTGAAATGATACAATACGATGAATGAAAGGAGGTACAGTAGATTTAATCAAATAAATCTATTAAAAAATACTATGAACGGAACAATTAAAACAAAAACAGATAAAGGATTTGGATTTATTTCTCGTGATGGAGAAACAAAAGATCTTTTCTTCCACTCCACAGATCTAGTCGGTGTTACTTTTGATGCGCTTCAAGTAGGAGCAGCCGTTACATTTGACGTTGTAGATGGTGAAAAAGGACCAAGAGCAAAGAATGTCAAGCTTGTCTAATACCATTTACTAAACAATACAAAAAGCCTTGCTTCATGCAAGGTTTTTTTGTGCTCTCCTGTACGCCTTATGGCAGGTCCCATGCGCAAGCCGGCAGTAGGCTGGGATTTGAGAGGATATTCTCTATTGCGGGAAATGTTATCTCAACATTGGCAAATTACCCGTTAGCGAATTGATTTTTTGCTCGGAACCAACAACTCCTAAACCAACTAAAGTCACAGAATTAATATTTACGCCATAAACTCTCTGTTTATACTCATCATAATTAGTTGTGGTTTGAGCTTCACGAGTGAAAGCCATATACTTCAATCCCATTTGTTGAGCTTGTCGACAAAGATCAACCAGAGGTATCTTTCCAGGTTTTAGGATAAGAATTGGAATTTTCGTAATAGGGATATAGGCAATACCATCTCCAGCTATTTGATCTCCTACCAAGTTATCATCTTTTACAAATAATCCCGACGTGATACACGCTACAGCATTTGCTAATAGGCCAATTGGTAGTTCTGGATTGATAATAATCGCAGCTTTACTCATCAAGTATTGTTAAAATATTAACAAATATGTTATAATAATAAATATTAATTATAAAGAATAAAGGTTGCTATGTCAAACGCAATTAAAGCATACTTAAAAATGAATCCATTGTTGGTCAAATATGCCCAAATTGGTCTGGTGAATTTAACTTCTTTGTCTAGATATATTAAAAAAAATAGTAGTGAGATTGATAAAAACAGTTCCGTTGCTGCTATTGGAATGGATATCAGAAGATACCTCTCCCAGTTGCCAAAACTTCATAGGTCTACTTTTATTTTTTCTCAACTCCATCTACAACTAGTTACTCGTAGCAATTTACAAGAACTAATATTTAATAAAAGCCCTGAAAATAGACAAACAGCATTGGATATTTTTAACCAGATTTCCAGAACAAAACATTTCACCTGTCTCGTTGAAGGAGAGAAAGAGATAGTACTATTAACAGATTATTCTATCAACGACCTTTTAAAGAAAATGGATCTCAAGAAAATTATTTATTATCACACGAGTGGATTAGGATTTATCTCTATTGATTTTCCCCTAAAATTGAGAAAAGTTGTTGGAGTTTATAGTTTTATAACATCAGCGCTCTTGTTAGCTAATATTCCCATTCACTCTTTCCATACAATAGGTGGTGAGATATTAATTCTCGTCAAAAATGAGGATTTAATTAAAACACAAGAGACACTTGCTTCCTCATTGGGAATTATTGATTAAGCTAAATACACAGTTGTGTTATTTATGAACGAACCCTTAGCATGGTATTATTAGTACTCTCATGTATACACCACCACACTATATACTCGACCGTTACGCATCTATTCTTGTAAATATTGCGCTGAATTCAGGCAGTGGTATAAAAACAGGTGATGTCGTGCGTCTGCTTGTTCCTGACGCTGCAAAACCTCTTGCTCTGGCTTTACAAAATGCCGTTCTTCGGTCAGGTGGTCATCCGCTCACGCGGCTTCTGCCTACCGGTTTTGACAAAGATTTTTATACACTAGCCAACCAAGAACAGCTGACATTTTTCCCCCGGAATTTTCTCCGAGCGGAAGCGGATCTGATTGACCATCAAATTTATATCGTCGCCGACGTTGATCCCAGAGAATTAAGCCATGTAAGCCCGATGAAAATTATTGAAGCGCGCGACGCCAAGAAAGAATTCAGAGATTGGTTAACAGAAAAAGAAGTGCAAGAAAAGTTCACCTGGACAATTGCCCTCTGGGGTACCCAGGCGAAAGCCGCAGAAGTTGGTCTAACATATCGCCAATATTGGAATCAGATCATTCAAGCATGTTTCCTCGATAAGCCCGATCCAAAATTAGAGTGGCAGAAGACCCTCACCATGCAAATGGAAATAAAAACAGTGCTCAATGCCATGGATATAGGATCGTTATGCATCAAAGGAAAAGATGTTGATCTGACGATTCGACTCGGGCCAGAGCGGCTGTGGAATGGGGGAAGCGGCCGCAATATTCCGAGTTTTGAATTCTTTACTTCACCAGACTGGCGGGGGACCCAAGGATGGATTCATTTTAACCAGCCGCTTTACCGCTACGGCAATGTGCTCAAAGACATCGACCTCGAATTTCACCACGGTATTGTCGTGAAGGCCAAAGCAAAATCAGGCGACGCTTTTTTGCAGCAAATGCTCAAAAGTCCCAACGCCAATAAGTTGGGTGAATTTTCCCTGACCGATAAACGCATGTCGCGGATTACTCATGTTATGGCAGAGACGCTCTATGATGAAAATATCGGTGGCCCCTACGGCAATACGCATGTCGCTTTAGGAAAGTCGTACAAAGATTGCTACCGGGGGGATGCCAAGCTACTAAAAAAGAAAGACTGGGAAGATCTCGGCTTCAATGAGTCTGCGGAGCACACAGATATAATCTCAACGACTGATCGCACCGTCACTGCCAAGCTTTCAAATAATGCAGAAGTCGTCATTTACAAAGACGGCATGTTTCCATTCTATAAAGGGTAATACTTTGCCGTGCCTTTTTTAACGATTCTCACAGGTTTGGTAGTAGTCTATAGACAATAGTGCTGATTTCATTGAATATGAAGAATCGGTGGGCACGCTTCGCATTGCTGGTTTTGCCATACTGGCCGTTCCTTTTTCTTTTTTCCTGGTCTCTCTTTTTTTTCCGTGATCTTATTTTTGGGCATAAAATATTTCTCGATGCGGATATCGCGACTCAATACTATCCTTGGTACGCTTTTACCGCAGAGAAAATACGGGCGTGGCAGCTTCCCTTGTGGTCGGCAGATATGGGGAGCGGGTATCCGCTTTTTGCCGAAGGGGAAACCGGAGCATTGTATCCATTGCTCCGCATACTGTATGTTCTTTTTCCCACAGCGATTGCTTTTACATTCGTTTATCCGATCCATTTTTTCCTTCTAAGTATTTTTACCTATCTCCACCTCCGCTCGTTGCGGGTGTCAAAATTTGCTGCAATTTTTGGCGCTTATGCCTACTCGTATGGCTTATTTTTCGTCACAAAAATTATTCAGCCGAGCATACTCATGAGTGCGACCTGGTTTCCTCTGGGAATGTGGGCGGTACATGAAGGGATAAATAAGGACAAACGCTATCTTCTCATCCTCCCGGTTATCGTGTTTCTCCATGTTGTCGCAGGTCATCCACAGGTAGTGTTCATTTGTCTCTTGGCATATATCCTCTACGCAAGTGCACTGATTATTCTTGTAACATCCCGTAAAAATAGGTTTCTTCGTTTGAAGCGGTTGGGAGTATTGCTCATTGCATTGTTCATTGGTCTTTTGCTGTCTTCCATACAGACGCTTCCTTTGGTTGAATTAGGGAAACAGAGCCTTCGTCCGACGGAAAATCTTCACTATCTTTTTTCTCATTCTTTTCCATTTTCTCATCTTGTGACCGCCTTTTACCCTAACTACTTCGGTCGAGTTACTCCCGACACTACCAATCCGCCCCCATGGTATGGAGGATCCTACTGGGAATTTTCCTTCTATATTGGTTTGTTACCCACGCTATTTGCTTTCTGGAGTTTGAAGTTTTTTAAAAAAAATCGTTATATACCAATCTTTGCCACTTTGACGCTTATTTTTTTCTTACTCTCCTTTGGGGGATACCTTTGGCCATATCGAGCTTTAGTGCGATCCTTGGCAAATTTTGGTTTATTTCCCTTCCGTGTTTCAGCACGGTTTCTTCTGGTGGGGAGTTATGCCCTGGCCGTGCTTGGGGCAATCGGAGTAGAGCAGTTTTTTGTAAGAGTCGCTAAGGGCACGCTCCTAAATAACATATCCAATTATTTAGGATTGCGGCCCTTTGTGGCGCGAACATGTTATTTAAGTGAGCGCCCTAAAAATAAAACATCTTCCTTTGTCTTTATGTTCAAAGGTGTCGTGCTTTGTCTTCTTCTTTTTGACCTTTACTTATACGGGTATTCCTACAATAGGAAATACGATCAACAGCTTCTCTCGTCAAAACCAACAATACTCACTTTTCTACCCTCCGATACAAGGCAGCAATACCGTCTATTTTCCCCATCTGAATGGCTGCCGTTTCCCGAGGTAAAACGACGACTTCTGCCAAACATAAATTTACTCTGGCATGTACCCACGGTGACGGCAACAACCCCTCTTCCGCTTCCTTTATCAGAAAGCACGATGTTCCCATCACAGTACGAGACCGCATTATCCCGCATGAATGCGGGTTTTATACTTACCCCAAAAAGGTATCAACAATTTTTCCTGATGGGAGAAGAAAACGGTATGTTTCTCTATGCACTCAAAGACCCGCTGCCCCGTACGTATTTGACAGATATGATAGTGGCAACAACTTCTCGGGAAAAAGCGTTGGAATATTTTACTAACCCCACATGGCCATCAACTGCGGTGGCGGTAGAAGAAAAAGTGCCTCTGGTTAAAAAGACGCTGTCACTTGAAACTAGCGTACAATTGATCCAGGAAGATGATGTTTCCAAGACAATTCTTGCCCACACCAACAAAGATGCTCTATTAACTTATGTAGATCGCATATATCCGGGCTGGGAGGTTTTTGTGGACGGAAAAAAAGAAGAACTCTTGCGTATCAATGGGATATTTAAGGGGGTGCTAGTAAAAGAAGGAGAACACCGTGTTCAATTTGCGTTTAGACCGCAAAGTGTCAAATTGGGTTTTTGGATGAGCATAATTGGAGCAGTTATGTATATACTTTTTACACTTTTCCTTCTGTCAAAAAATGAACAAAACTAAGCGAGTAGTTGACGCGCAAAATATACTTTGTCTTCTATCTGCTGCGAGATCGAGGGTATTCAAAATTCGGACGAAAGATGTGGGGATCGGAATACTGCTCTTTCTTGTCTACTTTCTTTTCCGTCTTCCCTTTCTATGGCAGTTGCCTATCTTCGGCGATGAAACACTTTTTACTGGATGGGGTTTGATGGCAAGCAAAAATATTTCCGATCTTTCCGCACCATTAAAAGCAGGTATTTCGCCTCTTTTTTCTTGGCTCACATTTTTACTGTTACCTTTTTTCCTCAACCAATTGGAAGCGGGGAGATACCTATCTCTTATTTCCGGATTTCTGACCGTGGTGATGAGTTATCTATTTTTCCGTTTTCTTTTTCGGAGTCGCTTCCCGTTTTTATTGGCAAGCATGCTTATGGTTCTGCCGATTATGTTTGTTTATAACCAGTTGGGGCTCATGGAGAGCACATTGGTTTTTTTTATTTTAGTTTCTCTCTATCTTGGGTATCAATGTTTGGAAGGACAATCTTGGAGAAAGATTATTTTTTACACCCTCTTTTCTATCCTGGCTATTTTAGCTAAAACGATTGCCATTATTTCTATTCCTGCAATCCTTCTTTCTACTGTTATTCTTGATAGAAAAGTAACCAAACGTGCTCTCGTGGTGCTCCTTTTTTCCGTATTATCGGTAGGGATAGCGATGACGGTTTTTTTGCCATTTCGATCACGCACGGCATCATTTCTGGCTGATTATGTATTTATTCCAACAAATTTTACCGACACCATAGTCCACGTAAAGAAGAACCTTTGGTTAACCTGGTACTGGATGACTGCATACTACCCAGGTATTTTTTTGGTTTCTGCCGCTTGCGGATTTCTCACGGCATTCCACAAGGGGAATAAAGCAAAGAAATTTTTCGCGTTGGCCTTCGCCGCATACTTTGTCGGAGTAGTTATTACAGACAAAATTTATTTTCCCCGCCACACACTTGTTTTTGCTCCATTCCTCGTTTTTCTCTGCTCGTTTTTCATCGACTGGATTGAGGAATTTTCAAAAAAAGTTGCTTTTATCACACTTATTATTATTCTTCTTTTTACTATTCAGAGTACCCAAATCTTAATCACAAATCCCGGAAATAATTCAGTCATGGCGAAAGAAGACACGTTTCAATTGTATGAGGACTGGACGAGCGGGAAAGAGCTACCAAACATTGCCGCGTATATTGATAAGCAAGTAGAAACGCATGAGCAGAGCACCGTCTATGTAGACGATACATTGTATATGTACGGACTCCCCTTGTACCTCAAAAAAAATTCCAAAATCTCCATAAAACAATTGCCAGAAAAACAAGAGTTACTTATAAAAGAGTTGAAAAATGATTCTTCTCCCACGTTTGTGATTGAAAATCGCTCCCTCCCCTATCAAGTAGCATCTCTGGAGCGAAAAGAATTCCCCCTCTCTCATCGGCACGTTGTCTCTGTATTGCGGGTGAAGTAAAGGGGAGTTGCCGACACAATGAGTACTATTAGTGAAGCACTGCAAAAATATTTTGGACATACCTCATTCCGCCCTCTGCAAGAGGAGATTATTACCGATGTTTTAGAGAAAAAAGATGTATTTGTGCTTATGCCGACGGGAGCCGGAAAGTCACTCTGTTACCAGTTGCCGGCAGTGTTCCAAACCGGAGTAACGATTGTCATTTCTCCTCTTATTGCTCTGATGAAGGACCAAGTGGATGGATTACGAGAAAATGGCATAAAGGCTGGCTTCCTAAATAGCTCCCTTTCAGCAAGCAATCAACAAAAAGTAAAACTGCTTCTCCGTAGTGGCAAACTGTCTCTTCTCTATATTGCTCCGGAGCGACTCAAAGCCGATGGGTTTATGAAATTTTTACAGCAAATACCGATTGCCCTTTTTGCTATTGATGAGGCGCACTGTATTTCTGAATGGGGACATGATTTTCGCAAAGACTATCGGGAATTAAAAAAACTTCGTGAAGTTTTCCCTTCAATTCCCGTGATTGCACTCACTGCTACAGCAACAGATAGGGTGCAGAGCGATATTGTTGAACAACTCCAATTGAGACACGCAAAGACATATAAAGCTAGTTTTAATCGACCAAATTTACACTATATCGTTTTGAAAAAAGATGATCCGATCGAACAAGTGATCGCCTATAGCAAAAAACGGGAAGGAGAGTCGGGGATTGTTTATTGTCAGACGCGCGACCGGGTTGAACAAGTTGCGCTTGCCCTCCAACAAGTTGGGATAAAGGCACTTCCCTATCATGCAGGGCTCCAAGATGATGTGAGAAGAGACCACCAGGAGCAGTTTATTCATGATGACGTCTCTGTAGTGGTCGCGACGATTGCGTTTGGAATGGGAATTGATAAGCCCAACGTTCGTTTTATCATGCATGTTGATCTGCCGCACAACCTTGAACGCTACTACCAGGAAACCGGTCGGGCAGGTAGAGATGGGTTAGCAAGCGAGTGTATTCTCCTGTTTAGTTATGCAGACCGTGAAACCATAAAGTACTTTATTGATCAGAAAGAGACAGAGAGCGAACGAGCCATTGCTTACACACAACTTTCCCAAATGGTCAATTTTGCCCAGAGTAAAACCTGCCGGAGAAAAATTTTACTTGGGTACTTTGATGAATCATTTAGTCAAAATCAATGTGAGGCGTGTGACAATTGCTTGAGTCATAAAGATACCTTTGATGGGACAATTCTTGCCCAAAAGATTCTCTCCTGTATTTACAGACTCCAAGGAGGATTTGGCATCAATCATGTCGCAAATATTTTGGTTGGTGCCAAAACAAAACAAATTTCCTTCTATCACCATGAGCGTCTCTCTACCTACGCAATTGTCGATGATTATTCTAAAAATGAGTTGAAAGAGCATATTGGCGAACTCATCGCCCTTGGATACATAGAGCAAACTATTGGAAAATATCCAACATTGAGGCTTACGCCCAAAAGCGTCGCTATTTTAAAAGGAGAAGAAAAGTTGCTGCTAACAAAACCAGATCAAATAGAAGCTCTTTCAGATCTTCAAATTAATAAAGAGATGAATCAACAATTATTTGATGAGTTGAGACGTCTCCGAAAGCGGCTTGCCGATAAAAAAAACCTTCCCCCATATATGATTTTTCCCGATACCACTCTGACTGATATGGCCACATATTTTCCGCAATCGATTGAGGAACTCAGTAATATTCGAGGTGTAGGGGAATTAAAACTACAAACATACGGAAAAGAATTTCTTAGAGCAATTGTTGCGTATTGCGAGCCCCGATCGATTGCGTCCCAACCCATAAGAAAAAGACGCATTCATAATCAACATTCTTATTCTTCATCCACCAATCAAACAGTAGCTCTTTTTCGACAAGGATTATCGATTGAGGAAATTGCCAAACGACGAGAATTTGTTCCTAGCACAATTATTAAACATTTAGTCAGAGCATACCTTCAAGGAGAAGATGTTGACATAGATAAACTAGTCCCGGAAGAAAAACAGCCAGAGATTATCAATGCATTTCATGAGCTCGGCTTAGATAGACTCGGCCCGATCAAAGAACGTTTGGGAGAGTCATATTCTTATGGGGAATTAGAAATTGTGAGAGCAAAATTATTGCGGGAAAAAAACAAGTAGACAACATTCTATTTTAGAAAAAATATGAAAATATATGATTTAAATCTGAGATATATGTTGGGAATATTCGATCAAGATAAAAGAAACGCCAGGTCTTCCCGAGTGAGGCGTTTATTGCCTGATGAACTGGTGATAATATCATCAATCAAACCTTTCTTTTTCTCCTGGAGGGAGAGAATTTTTTCCTCAATGGAGTCTTTTACAATAAGTTTGTAGACGTTGACTGTCCGTGTTTGGCCAATACGATGGGCTCGATCTGTAGCTTGAGTCTCTACTGCCGGATTCCACCAGGGATCATAATGGATGACATAATCGGCAGCAGTCAGATTAAGCCCGGTGCCTCCGGCTTTAAGGCTTATCAAAAATATTGTTGCGTCTTTTGCTGATTGAAACTGTTCAATCAATGTCTGCCTGTTTTTGGTTTTGCCTGTAAGCATCAGAACAGGAAGATTTTGTCTTTTACATTCGGTAAACAGAAGATCGAGCATTTGGGTAAACTGGCTAAACAACAATACATTATGTCCGCCGCTTATCGCTTCCTGCAAAAGTTCCATCGTTTCCTCACGCTTTATTGATTCCGATGTACGAAGCGATGCTGGTAAGGGTAGATCAAGATGTTTAGCTGAAAGCTTTAGAAGCTGCGGGTCACAGCATACCTGCCGAAGGCGGAGAAGTGCCTCAAGTATCTGGATCTGACTTTTTTCAATCCCTTCCTGTTCCACTCGTTTCAGAAGTTTTGTTTGATAATAAGATTTTACAGTTTCGTAGAGCTGTCGCTGTTTTTTATCCATTTCAAGAGTAAGGGTCTGTTCAATCTTGGGTGGTAGGTCTTTTAGCACCTGACCCTTGGTTCGTCTTAGTAAAAAAGGAGTAATGAGTTTTTTCAATCGATTTTTTACTTCCTGATCGTTGTCCCGTTCAATAGGAGTAATATAGTGTGTTTTAAACTCCTCAAAACTTTCAAATAACCCCGGGTTAAGAAAGGAAAATTGGCTGTATAGTTCACTCAGATTATTTTCAAGTGGAGTACCGGTAAGTGACAATCGATGATCAGTGACGAGCTGACGCGCCGCTTTGGCAGTTTTGCTGTCCATATTTTTGATGAACTGTGCTTCATCCAAAATTACATAGTGAAACGGGTAAGCTTTAAGCTTTTCAATATCCCGCCAAAGAAGGGGATAACTGGTTACGATGAGATCGGCGGTATCCGGATTGGGAATAATTCTATCTTTTCCCTGATAGAGATGTATACGCAAATCAGGAGCAAATCGGGCTGCCTCGGTTTGCCAGTTGGGAACGACGCTCGTTGGCGCCACGATAAGAGAGAGTTTTTGCATCTGTTGATGGACGTGACGAAGAAGTATCAATGCCTGCAGCGTCTTCCCCAACCCCATATCATCAGCCAGCATTCCGCCAAACCCCAGTTCACGCAAATAATGAAGAAAATTCACCCCGTGCTTTTGATAAGGACGAAGCGATGCCTTGATGCCATCCGGTAGCGGTACGTCAACAATTCCCGTAAAATGGCGAATTGCAGTCAGAGTTTTTTGCCACTCTTTATGTAATTGTTCTTCAGGCACTATGTCGAGAAGATCGGGTAGTAGTCCGATCTGGGTCCGATGAAGTCGAATATGTTTAGACTTTATTTTTTTAAGAGGACCAAGGAGAGCCAATGTACGCATGAGTTTGGGTGAAATAATATGGTACCGATCATTGATTTTTATGAGCGGTTCTCCGGAGAATGCCTCGTCAAGTAACTGATGCAAAGCAATCGATTGTCCTTCAACATGTGCTGTACCGCTTATGTCCAACCAGTCGATGCCACTGGTTGTTTCAAAATCAAATGTAAGTTCGGATCGTGATATACGTAAGTGTTCTTCTTTATCAAGGTATACCTCCCACGAATCTGGTAATACTGGCAAGATATGAGTAAATAATTCTTCCTGTTTTTCATCCGGTATTTCCCATGGTTCCGAAAGAGAGAGAATTTGTGAAAGTTGGTTCGCGGTATTTTTTTCAAACCCAAAATCCCTGACACCGATAGGATGTTTGTTGTCTTCACGAGGGATATAACGCGTCATTGCGTCTTTATCCAACATGATGCCGTCATAGGAAAATGAAAGCGTCACTGTCCATGGTGGCTCTTTGGCGTGTATAGTCAGAATTGGAATAGGTGTCGTCATGACAGCCTGACCTGTCCAGGCAGCAGGTAATACGATTGGCAAACGTTGACTTGCCTCAATCAGTGTCAACATCGCGGCGCTGGTACTGATTTCATCGGAGGGAATAGAAGGTGCGGTGAGTAAATCTTCTATCTGCGATTTTGTCAGTGTGGTCTCGATGGTGTAGAGGTGGTAATCAGTGGTTAGAAGGATGGGCGGATCATAATCATACAATTCCTGTATGTTGTAATGCACTTGTTCTCCTTCTCCTTTTGTAAAAATAGGAGTTAGTTTTGCTCCATTTTCGGAAATAGTTAATTCCAGAACAAGTGTTAGTGGTGTTTCGACGATGGTGAGTTTTCGTTTATTTTTCCCATCATGAAAAAAGACCAATGGTGATCGTCCTAAATACTTTACTAATTCATGAGCGTTTATCTCTTCTATGGGTACAGCGTTCCAGTAATTCGAATCCGGAGACGGAACATAAATTTGTGCAGAAATTGAAAGAATTTTCCGGTCAAGAGGTTGTAGATAAGAAGCCTTCCGGCTGTACATATTCCGGATATCCTGCGGATCATGAAGAGTATATTCTTGAGTAAAAGATTTGCGTTCTGCTTTTCCGGCTTCAAGAGAAAGATACGTTTTTTCCCTCTCTATTCCCCATGATGAAGTTTTTTTTGTATGTAAAACGTAATAGACCAACTGATCTTTTTTGGATTTTATAGAAACATCTGTCTCTTTCGGTTTTCCTAATGCTTCAATGATCTCAAGAAGTGTTTTTGCTGAAAGTTCCGGTTTTAATTCTTCTTTAAACGCTGATTGATGTATTCCAGCCAAAGATGAAGAGTGGTCATCGCGTCTGGGTGGTTTTACGATTCCAGCTTCTTGTATATGATTTTCCAACAGCGTTTTTAACTTGGGATTTTCATAAATTACATACGAGAGTGCAATCGTATGCTTACAGGTTGCTCCATATGGACAAGTACAGGAGTCGATGTAATCACCGTCGACTGTTTCGGCAATTGATGACGTATAACGATGTGTACCAAAAACATATGCCTCAACAAATCCGAGTTTTTTCTTTGTAATCCGGACCCGATTTCGATAAGCTCGTCCTCGCTGTGCGATGGCACTGGAAACCTGACTGGTAAAAAGACCTGGAGAAAAAAGCATAACCAGGATTATATCATTTGATCCTACGGGTAGTGATAAAATTTCTAACCCATTGACATGTTATGCTACTATTAATAGCAATAGTTTACGATTACACTTGGGACGAGGAGTCCCGCTAAGCGGGAGAAAGACGGATTTTTTTATGACTTACAGAAACTCTATAGCAATAATAACCACGACTACTACTTCCACAACGAGATGGGAGGATTCGTAGTGTAATTTTTTTAGATTAAAACCGACGAAACCTCCCAAAAAGCGGGAGGTTTTTTTATTGGCATGAATGAAAGTGGAAAACATATGATTGTGATGAAATTTGGTGGATCATCAGTCGGTTCAGGTCGGAAAATGCTCCACGTGGCAGAAATAATTAAAACGTGTGCTGAAAAAAATGATCTAGTAATCATTGTGTCTGCGATGGGAGGCGTGACCGATAAACTTTTATCCGTTTTTACTTTTTATCAACAAAAAAATGTATTGGAGGGGATGAAAGAAGTAGAATTTCTATATAAAATTCACCATCAAGCGCTTGCTGATTTGCATCTTCCAAGAGAGGAATGTACACGAGTTGAACAAGCACTTATCAATTTATTTGGCCAACTATCTCTCTACCTGACACTTCATCAGAAGTATTCCAAAAAAGATAGCGATTATATTGTCTCCTTTGGTGAACGCTTCAGCGCCCGCTTACTGGCTGCCGCAGTTTGCTCGCTTGGAACGAAAGCAAAAAGCATCGATAGCGCAGCAGTAGTGGTTACAACGAATGAATTTGGGAATGCAAAAGCTTATCTTGCCAAAACGAAATTGAGAGCGAAGCGACACATCTTACCAATCATTGGGAAACGCAGTATTCCTATCGTTACCGGTTTTTTCGGAGCGACAGAAAAGGGGGAAGTAACAACGTTGGGTCGTGGAGGATCAGATTATAGTGCGACTATTTTAGCACATGTTTTGGATGCCAAAGAAGTTATTTTGTGGAAAGAAGTTGATGGCGTCCATACATCTGATCCGAAAAAAAATAGCACCGCAACATATCTACCTGAGCTTACCTACAAACAAGCGCTCGATTTGGCAAAGCGGGGTGCAAAAGTATTGCATCCGGAAGCGATGGAACCGGTAGCGCAAAAAGGAATCGTTGTTCGCGTAAAAAATACATTCAAGCCAACACTCACCGGCACAAAAATTTGGAAAGGAAACGTATGAAAACTCTCCCCATGATTCATTTAGGTATTGGTCATGTCGGCAAAACATTGGTTGACCAAATAATCAACCAGCATAACTACATACGAAAAACATTTGATATCAATCTTTCCTATCGTGGACTTTTTACATCGAAGCACGGATGGGTAA
>Ga0209515_10004229_pt1 | contig 19596 bp, 17 predicted proteins | sample Subgroupgradi54m_FD_187454 | JGI IMG/M metagenome (GOLD analysis project Ga0209515, IMG submission 187454) | Subsurface groundwater microbial communities from S. Glens Falls, New York, USA - GMW60B uncontaminated upgradient, 5.4 m (SPAdes)... ...
CGATCTATGACGTCATCGACACTGTTCAGCAGGTCGCGGCGCCCGTCGCCGTCGAAGTCCACGGCATAGCGGCGGTAGCTCGAGGGAATGAACTGCGGCATGCCGATGGCGCCGGCATACGAACCCTTGATCGCGCGCGGATCGGCGTTGAACTCACGTGCGAGCAGAAACAGGTCCTCGAGTTCGCTTTGGAAGAAATCGGCGCGGCGCGGGTAGTGCAGCCACAGTGTCGTCAACGCATCCACGACCGGGTAGGCGCCGCCATTGCGTCCGTAGTGTGTTTCGACGCCGAGGATGGCAACGATTACTTCCGGTGCCACGCCGTATTTCTGCTTTGCGCGCGTCAGCACACCGGCGTGTTTTGCCCAGAATTGCGCGCCGCGCTTGATGTGATCGTCGTCGAGAAATTGCTTGCGGTACTCGTACCACGGCTGCGCCTCTTTCGGACGCTCCATGGCCTCGATGATTTCCGGACGCACGCGCGTCTGAAGAAAGACGGCGCGCATATATTTATCCGAGAACTGATACTTCTGGCCCATGGCCTCGATGAAGGTTTTGATTTCGGGATAGCTCTCGATTTCAAGCGCGCGCGCCGGCGTCGCGGCCAGGAGCCAGGCAACACCTGCAATTGCCCAGCCCGCGCGGCGTGTGAACCAACGTGCGGTCGTTGGGCGCACACTTGTTTCCCCCTTGCTTCCGGGAGAGGGTGGCCCGAAGGGCCGGGTCAGGGAAGAGGCCGTCAGGCCTCTCACTGTTCGACAATCCGGCGGTGCGTGTGAATGCTCATCAGGATGCCGAACGAGGCCATGACGGTGAGGATGGAGCTGCCGCCGTAGCTCATCACCGGCAGCGGCACGCCCACGATCGGCAGGATGCCGGTGACCATGCCGATGTTGACGAAGAACGAAAAGAAAAAGATCAGCGCGATGCCGCCGGCGAGCAGTCGCGAGTAACCGTCCTGCGCCAGGAACGCGATGATCATCGCGCGCATGCCGATAAAGACGAACAGGCCGAGCAGCACCAGGCTGCCGATCAAGCCGAACTCTTCGGCGAACACGGCGAAGATGAAGTCGGTGCCCGCTTCCGGCAGATATTCCAGATGCGCCTGGCTCGAGTTGAGCCAACCCTTGCCGTAGAAGCCGCCGGAGCCGACCGCGATCATGGATTGAATCGTGTGGTAACCGGTGCCAAGCGGATCGGCCTCGGGGCTGATCATCGTCAGGATGCGGTGGCGCTGATAGTCGTGCATGAAGTTCCATGCCACCGGCATGGCCGCCGCGATCGCGAGCCCGACCGTGACGATAATCGACCAGCGCATGCCGGCGAGAAACAGCGTGAAGGCGCCAGCGGCGAACACGAGTGCCGCGGTGCCCAGATCCGGTTGCTTGGCAATCAGCGCCGCGGGCACGGCGCAAATGATGAACGCCACGCCGAGGCGCAGCAGGTTCGGCGGCAAATCGCCGCGCGCGAAATACCAGGCGAGCATCATCGGCAATCCGAGCTTCATCAGCTCCGAGGGCTGGAAGCGTACGAAGCCCAGATGCAGCCAACGTTGCGCGCCCTTGCCGACGGTGCCGACGGCGAGCACGAACACGAGCAGGACGAGCGCGGCCGCGAATACATAAGGCGACCAGCGCTCGATGTGATCGGGACGCATCTGCGCCACCAGCAACATGACGCCAAAGCCGATCACCAGGCGCACCACGTGATTGATCGTCATGCCCAGGTCCTTGCTCGAGGCGCTGTAGACGGCAAGCAGGCTTACGCCGGCGAGTGCCAGCAGCGCGTACAACAGGCTTCGGTCGAGATGCAGGCGTTCCAGATTCATTTGTTCAATCGTGAGGTGTAAGGGGTCAGGAGTAAAGCCGCCGTGTCGCCGATGCGCGCCCTGTTCGTTTACTCGTCGTTATCCGGCTTGGGCGTCGCGACCGGTTGGGAGGCGATCTTGCCGAGAATCACATGGTCCATCATCTTGCGCGCAATCGGCGCTGCGGCCGAGCCGCCGTGGCCGCCGTTTTCGACAATCACGGCTACCGCGATCTGCGGATGGTCCACCGGGGCGAAGGCGATGAACAGCGCATGATCGCGAAACCGTTCCGGCGTCATGTTCTCCTGGTAACTCGCCCCCTGCGCGATGCCCTTCACCTGCGCGGTGCCGGTCTTGCCGGCAATCTTGTACGGCGCGTTGTAGCCGATGCCGTAGGCGGTGCCGCCGTTCGGGTTGTGCACCACCGAGGTCAACGCCTCGATCAGCGTCGTCAGATGTGTCTTGTCCTGCAGTTCAATCGGCGCGTACGGCTCGGGCGCGATCTCTTCGCGCTCTTTGGTCTTCGCGTCCTCGATCGCACCGACCAACCGCGGTTTAAAGCGCACGCCGTCATTCGCAATCGCACCGATGGCGGCGGCCAGCTGCAACGGCGTGACGATGATCAGGCCCTGGCCGATGCCGGTCATTACCGTTTCGCCGGGGTACCAATGCTGTCCCCGCGCCTCTTTCCAGGCGCGTGACGGAAGAATGCCTTCCGATTCACCGCTCATGTCGACGCCGGACTTGGCGCCAAACCCGAACGGCGCCAGAAAATCGCGCATCGCTGCGTCGCCGAGCGCGACGGCGAGACGGTAGAAATATACGTCGCATGATTGTGTGATGGCTTCTTTCAATGACACAGTCCCGTGGCCGTTCTTTTTCCAGTCGCGGAACACATGCTTGTCGCCGGGCAAACTGTAAAATCCGGGACAGCTGATGGTGTGCGTGGCATCGAAACCGGCACTCGGCACCTCGAGCGCCGCCAGACCCAGGAACGCCTTGATCGTCGACCCGGGCGCGTACTGGCCGTTCAGCGCGCGATTGATCAGCGGTTTGTCCGGGTCGTCGAGCAGCTTGCGATACGAATCGGTATCGATGCCGTTGACGAAGCGGTTGGGATCGTAGGTCGGCGTGCTGACGAAGGCGAGCACCGCACCGGTCGCGGGTTCGATCGCGATGATGCCGCCGCGGCGTTTGCCGAGCGCTTCTTCGGCGAGCGCCTGCAGGTTGGCGTCGATGTTGAGGTGCAGGTTTTTTCCCGCGACCGGCGCCACGCGCTCGATGTTACGCAGCGCGCGTCCGTGGGCATTGGTTTCTATTTTTTCGAAGCCAACCTGCCCAAGCAGCTGATCTTCGTACGCCGCCTCGATGCCGAGCTTGCCGATGTGGCGCATGCCGCGGTAGGCGGACTTGTCGATGCGCTCCATTTCCGATTCGTTGATGCGCCCGACGTAACCGAGCGCATGCACGCCCAGGCCGCCGAGCGGATAAAAGCGCTGCAGCCGCGCCTGCAGCTCCACACCCTGGAGATACGGCCGTTTGAGCGCAATGCGCGCCGCTTCGAGCTCAGTCAGCTGCGTGCGCAGCATCAACGACTCGAAGCGCGGACGGTCGCGTAATTGTTTGCGAAACTGTTTGAGGTCGCCTTCGGTAATCGTGACGAGCTTGTTGAGCTCGAGCAGCAGCGCGCTCATGTCGTCGACCTGTTCCGGCACGATTTCGAGCGTGTACACCGGATAGCTGCTGGCGAGCACGACGCCGTTGCGATCGAGGATCAATCCGCGCATCGGCAGAATCGGCACCGGGCGAATGCGATTCGCCTGCGACAGCATGGCGTAGTGTCCGTGCGACAACAGCTGCAGATAGCTCAGACGCAATGCCAGCATCAGCGCCAGAAACATCAGCACGCCGGCGGCCACCGATAGACGTGCGGTGAAAATTCGCGTCTGGCGGAAGTGATCCTTGAGAGGAATATTTAACATCAGTAATTCTTGGGAAATCCGGAAACTACGTTTTCACCGCAAAGGCGCAAAGCGCGCAAAGGTTTGGAGTCATTCCTTGGCTTTTCTTTGCGTCCTTTGCGGTGAATATCAGTAAGGTTCTTTACGCGACATTAAAGCGACGACGCACGTCGCGCAGAATCACGAACAACCACGGCCACACCACCATGCCGACCACGCTCGGCGTCCAGTAGCTGAAGCTGCCCGGCGCCTTGCCGATCATGCCGCGAATCCACAACACCAGCAGCTGGTTCAACAACAGCAGCACACACACGGCGACGGCCTGTTGCCAGCGTGGAAACATGCGCAGCTTGAGATGCAGCTTGATGGTGAGAAACGCCACCAGCGATTTTCCGAGCGCGTGCAGGCCGAGGATCGAGCCGTACAACACATCGAGGATCAGGCCGAGTACCCAACCGCTGCCGACGTTCACCCGTTCGGGCGCGGCCATGCACCAATAGATCAGCACCATGCCGACCCAGTCGGGCCGAAAATCTTCGGCCCACAACGGTACCGGCATGACCGCGAGCAACAGTGCGATCAGGAAACTGACATAGACCGACACGCGTGCGCGGCCGTCGGAACTGAGGTTCATTTCGTTTTACGCTCCGCGCCCTTGCGTTCCGGGCCCTTGGACTCGGGCGCTTTGGGCTCCACCGATTTGGCGCCCGGCCAGATGAGCAGCACCTGTTTGCTGTGATTGAGTTGCGCCACCGGACGCGCGGTAATTTCCAGGAACGCCTCGTTCGGATCGTTGCTGATCCTGATTACGCTAGCGACCGGATAACCCGCGGGAAACGTGCCGCCCATGCCGGAGCTGACGAGCAGGTCGCCTTCCTTGATATCCGCGGTAGCCGTGAGATAGGGCACCTTCACCGTATCGGGACTGCCGGTGCCGAACACGAGCGCGCGCAAGCCGTTACGATTGACCAGTACCGGCACGGCATGACCCGGATCGGTGATCAGCGTCACGCGGCTTTGGGTGTCGAAGGTCTGCGTCACCTGGCCCATGATACCGTGCGCATCGATGACGGGTTGCGTGATGTACGCCCCGTCACGTTCGCCCTTGGCAATCAGAATCCGGCGCGAGTACGGTTCGGTACTGACTTCAATCAGTTCCGCCGCCAGCGCACGCTCGGCCACGCGCGTAGCGCTGCCCAGCATCTGACGCAGGCGGCGATTTTCTTCTTCGAGCGTCTCGAATTGCTGCAACCGCGCGAGCATCAGTCCTTCTTCCGTGCGCAGCCGCGCATTGTCTTCGCGCAGTTCGCGTTTGCCGGTGAAGAACTCCATGACGCCGATGCCGAGCGCCGCGGGCACACTGGCGAGCGCCTGCAGCGGGTAAAGCGCGATTGTCAGCGTGGAGCGTACGCGCTCGACGTGGTTGCCCTTGTGGTCGGCGACCATCAGCGCGGTCGAGATGCCCAGCGTCAGGATCAAGCGGGAGAGCGCCGAAGGCGCGCGGATGGTCCAGCCCAGAACGTTGATCATGGAACGTCGATCATGAAGGGTGTGGGCCGCGCCGGATTGTGCTCAGCGTTTACGATCACTCGTAGACGAACACATCGCCCAGTTTTTCTGCTTCCAGCAAGGCGCGACCGCAACCGCGGACAACACAGGTGAGCGGATCGTCAGCGATGACGATCGGCAAACCAGTTTGTTCGGCCAGCATGCGATCGATATCGCGCAACAACGCACCACCACCGGAAACGACAAGTCCCTTCTCGGCAATGTCGGCGCCCAGTTCGGGCGGCGTCTGTTCGAGCGCGGTCTTGATGGCCTGCACGATGGCATTCAGACATTCCTGTAACGCCGCGTGGGCTTCCTGCGAACTCAGCACTTGCGCGCGCGGCACACCGTCGGCGATGTGGCGACCCTTGATTTCCATCTGCCGCACTTCGCTGCCTTCCCAGGCGGTGCCGACTTCTTTCTTGATCTGTTCCGCGGTCGCTTCGCCGATGAGCAGGCCGTATTTGCGACGCACGTAATTCACCAGCGCCTCGTCCATCTTGTCGCCCGCGACGCGCAGCGAGTGCGAATACACGGTGCCGCCGAGCGAGAGCACGCCGACTTCGCTGGTGCCGCCGCCGATGTCGAGCACCATCGAGCCGGTCGGGTCCATGATCGGCAGGTCGGCGCCGATGGCCGCGGCCATCGGTTCTTCTATAAGGTATACCTCGCGCGCCCCCGTGCTCATCGCTGCCTCTCTGATGGCGCGGCGCTCGACCTGGGTCGAGCCGCAGGGCACGCAGATGACGATGCGCGGGCTCGGTTGCAGCAGGCGGTTTTCGTGTACCTTGCGGATGAAATACTTCAGCATCTCGCCGGTCACGGTGAAGTCGGCGATCACGCCGTCTTTCATGGGGCGAATGGCCTGAATCGAACCGGGTGTGCGGCCGAGCATCTTCTTCGCATCGGTGCCGACGGCGAGGATCGAGCGGCTGTTGCGTTGATTGTGATCGTGGCGGATGGCCACGACCGAGGGTTCGTTCAGCACGATGCCTTTGTCACGCACGAAGATCAGTGTGTTGGCAGTGCCAAGGTCAATGGCGATGTCGCTCGAGAGCAGACCGCGAATACGTCTAAGCATGGGGGTATGGCTACCTGGTAGTCAGTGTGGAAGAAACAATTGATTAACTGTATCAACGCCCTGTAGCGGGTTCAACCGCTCGCTGGGATGTGATAGTTTTGGCGCCGCAGCGCACGTCACAATGTCTGCCCAATCTCAGTTTAACTCCCCTTACCGCTCGAAACGGGACAGATCCTAAATGCCGCTTTCACGTGAACAAGTCCTGAAGATCGCGCACCTGGCCCGGCTACGCATCAGCGATACCGAGGCCGACGTGTACGCCGAACAGCTGGCGCGCATCCTCGATTTAGTCCAGCAGATGCAGGCGGTCAATACCGACGGCATCGAGCCCATGGCGCACCCGACCGATCAGCCGCTGCGGCTGCGCGAAGATGTCGTCACCGAAACCGACCAGCGGGATAAATTTCTCGGCATCGCACCGGCCGCCGAGGCCGGGCTTTACCTGGTACCGAAGGTGATCGAGTAGATAAGCCGAACCATGCACAACCTGACAATTGCCGAACTCGCCGGAAAACTTCGTAGCCGCGCCGTCTCCAGCGCGGAACTGACCAAGGGCTTCCTGGAACGTATTAGTAAGTATAAAGCTCTTGGCGCATTTATCACGCTCGATCCGGCGCGTTCCGCCGCACAGGCGCGCGCAGCCGACGAACGTATTGCCAAGGGCGAGAGCAATCCGCTTTGCGGCGTGCCGATTGCGCAAAAGGATATTTTCTGCGCCGACGGCTGGCTCACCACCTGCGGCTCGAAGATCCTGTCGAATTTCGTGGCGCCCTACGATGCGACCGTAATCGAACGTTTCAATCGCGCCGGCAGCGTGACGCTCGGCAAGACCAACATGGATGAGTTCGCCATGGGCTCGTCGAACGAAACCTCCTTCTACGGAAAGGTGAAAAACCCCTGGGATACCACTGCGGTGCCTGGCGGTTCGTCCGGCGGCTCGGCCGCGGCCGTGGCCGCGCGCCTGGCGCCGGCCGCCACCGGTACCGATACCGGCGGTTCGATCCGCCAGCCGGCGGCGCTAACCAATCTCACGGGCCTGAAACCTTCATATGGTCGCGTCTCCCGCTACGGCATGATCGCGTTCGCCTCCTCGCTCGATCAGGCCGGCCCGATGGCCCGTACCGCGGAAGACTGTGCGCTGTTGCTCAACGTCATGGCCGGTTTCGATCCGCGCGATGCGACCTCGGTCGATACGCCGGTGCCGGATTACACGGCGACACTTAATAAGGATGTGAAGGGCCTGCGCATCGGCCTGCCGAAGGAATATTTCGGCGAGGGCCTCAGCGCGGATGTCGCCAAGGTGGTTGAAGCCGCCATTGCCGAATACAAGAAGCTCGGCGCCCAGATCGTGGACATCAGTCTGCCGAACTCGAAGCTCGCGATTCCCTGTTACTACGTGCTGGCGCCGGCCGAGGCCTCGAGCAATCTGTCGCGCTTCGACGGCGCGCGTTACGGCTACCGCACGCCCGAGTACAAAGACCTGCTCGACATGTACTGCAAGACGCGCGCGGAAGGTTTTGGGTCGGAAGTGAAACGGCGCATCATGATCGGCACCTATGCGCTGTCCGCCGGTTATTACGACGCGTACTACGTCAAGGCACTCAAGCTGCGCCGTCTCATCGCCGATGACTTCACGCGCGCCTTCGAACAATGCGACGTCATCATGGGCCCGACCACGCCGACGACCGCGTTCAAGTTAGGCAGCAAGACCGACGATCCGGTGGCGATGTATCTGTCCGACATCTATACCATCTCGGTCAATCTCGCCGGACTCCCCGGTATGTCGATCCCGGCGGGTTTCGACTTCCAAGGTTTGCCGGTGGGGTTACAGATCATCGGAAAATATTTCGATGAAGCAAGATTGCTCAATGTCGCGCATCGTTATCAACAGACCACCGATTGGCATAAGCAGGTTCCGAAGGGGTTCGAGTAACCTCAAGCCGAGTAATGGGGGATCATTGAATGAACGAAAGTCTCAAATACGCGAAGCACGAGGTCATTAGCCTGAAGGGCCACCCACAGTTTAATGAATTTTGGGTAAGAGACCGCGTTTCAGATGATCCCTCAATCCTTGGGTTAGGTGAGCTAGAAGTTAAAGACGTTGAGCGCATGCAGCCTAAGGCTGGGCGGCTTGACCTACTGCTCTATGATCCGACCACAGAACGTCGATTCGAAGTTGAATTAATGCTCGGCAAGGTCGACGAAAGCCATATTATTCGAACAATTGAGTATTGGGATTTGGAGCGGAAAAGATATCCGCAATATGACCATTGTGCGGTTCTAGTTGCCGAAGACATAACGACGCGGTTTCTGAGTGTGATTGGACTGTTCAATAGTGTTATTCCCATAATCGCGGTTCAACTTAGTGCGATCAGGATTGGGGACCAAGTCTTGTTACAGTTTACGAAGGTACTCGATGAGATCGAGCGTGGGGAAGATGACGAGGAGCGCGGTATAGGAGAAACCGTAAATCGAGATTTTTGGGAGAAAAAAGGCTCAAAATTATCTCTCGGTGTTGCGGACTCGTGTCTCGCTCATCTTCAAGAGTGCGATTCACGAATTTCGTTTTCCTATAGGCAACAGTACATCGGGTTGACAGTTGACGGCATCGTAAACAACTTCGTCGTGTTTAAGGCGAAAAAGCAGTTCCTCAAGGTTGAGGCAAAGATTCAGGATCGCGACGCGTGGTTAGCAAGACTCGATGAAGCGGGCATGGTCACATTTCCGGACGCTCCTCAACGCAAGCGGGTCGTTTTTCGGCTAACTCAGCAGGAACTGCAAACTCATCAGGAGCTACTTAGTGAGTTGTTTTCGGCCTGTTATGAAGAACACAAAGAGTGAATTGAGCTAGGGCCCTTAAAGATATGGAATGGGAAACAGTCATCGGTCTTGAAGTGCATGCGCAGCTGCTCACCAAGAGCAAGGCGTTCTCTGGCGCGTCGACGCAATACGGCGCCGAACCCAACACCCAGGCGTGCGCGGTCGACATCGCGCTGCCCGGCGTGCTGCCGGTGTACAACAAGGAAGGCGCGCGCATGGCGGTGAAATTTGGTCTCGCCGTGGGGGCGCAGATCAATCAGCGCTCGGTGTTCGCGCGCAAGAATTATTTCTATCCCGATCTGCCGAAGGGCTATCAGATCAGCCAGTACGAATTGCCGGTGGTCGGCAAGGGCGAGCTCACGATCGATCTGGACGGAAAGGAAAAGGTCATCGGCATCACGCGCGCGCATCTGGAAGAAGACGCGGGCAAGTCGTTGCACGAAGATTTTCGCGGCATGACTGGCATCGATCTCAATCGCGCCGGCACGCCGTTGCTGGAGATCGTGTCCGAGCCCGACATGCGCTCGTCGAAAGAGGCGGTCGCGTACCTGAAGAAGCTGCATCAGCTGGTGGTGTACCTCGGCATCTGCGACGGCAACATGCAGGAGGGCTCGTTTCGTTGCGATGCCAACGTGTCGGTACGGCGCAAGGGCGAGGCCAAGTTCGGCACCCGGCGCGAAATCAAGAACGTGAACTCGTTCCGCTTCGTCGAGAAGGCAATCGAGTACGAGATCGATCACCAGATCAGTGTGCTGGAGTCGGGCGGCAAGATCGTGCAAACCACCGTGTTATACGATTCCGACAAGAACGAAACCCGCGAGATGCGCAGCAAGGAAGAAGCGAACGACTATCGCTACTTCCCCGATCCGGATCTGCCGCCGCTGGTGCTGGACGACACTTTCATCGCCGACGTGAAAAAGACGTTGCCGGAGCTGCCGGATGCGAAGCGCGCGCGTTTCATGAGTCAGTACGGGCTCAATCTGTACGATGCCGGCGTGCTTACCAGCTCGAAAGCGATGGCGGAATATTATGAACAGGTGGTGCAGGAATCCGGCGCGGACCCGAAGATCGCCGCCAACTGGATCGCCGTCGAGCTGTCCGGGTTCCTCAACAACGACAACAAGGAAATCCAGGACGCGCCCGTGACCGCCGCGTTGATGGCCGGCCTGCTCAAGCGGCTCGCCGACAACACCATCTCCGGCAAGATCGCCAAAGAAGTGCTCGCCGCCATGTGGGCCGGCGAAGGCAACGCCGATGCGGTGATCGAGAAGAAAGGCCTGAAGCAGATTACCGACACCGGCGCGATCGAGAAGGTCATCGACGACGTGATCGCCAACAACCCGGGCCAGGTCACGCAGTACCGCGGTGGCAAGGAGGCGTTGTTCGGCTTTTTCGTCGGCCAGGTGATGAAGGCCTCGGGCGGCAAGGCCAATCCGGCGCAGGTAAACGAGTTGCTCAAGAAAAAACTAAGCGGTTGACCGAAGCAGGGAGGGCGTCATGACGTCGATATTTCTGGTCTGGCTGGTTGCCGGTGCCGCCTTGATAGCCGGCGAACTGATGACGGGTAGCTTTTACATGCTGATTTTCGGCATCGCCGCCTGGGCCGGGGCGACCCTGGCCTTTTTCGGCTACGGCATCGATCTTCAGCTCGTGGCAAGCGGCGCCGTGGCGCTCATCGGCCTGATTGTCGTGGTGCGCTACGGCAAGCGCTGGCGTGAAGGCAGTTCCATACGCGAAGCGGATCTCGACATTGGCAATGAAGTCCGCGTCGAGGAAGCCGCGGGCAGCCGGCTGAAGGTCTTGTATCGCGGCGCGACGTGGGACGCCGTGCTGGATGCACCGGGCACGTCGGCGCCCAAGACCGGCGACTATTGCATCATTCGTTCAGTGCGCGGCAACACGCTGGTGGTCGCGGTCTCCACAACGCATAAGGCTGTCACATAACAATTACTGCCCGGAGGAAAATCATGGACCAACTGCCGATCGTCATACTCACCTCGCCTTTTTTCTGGATCGTGTTCGTCGGGTTCCTGTTTATCGCCAAGGCCATCAAGATCGTTCCGCAGCAATCGGCGTGGGTCGTCGAGCGCCTTGGCAAGTACCATTCGACGCTGAATCCGGGCTTGAATTTTCTGGTGCCGTTCATCGACACGGTGGCCTACCGACACTCGCTGAAGGAAATTCCGCTCGATGTACCGAAGCAGATCTGTATCACCCGCGACAACACCCAGATCGGCGTTGATGGAATTTTATATTTCCAGGTGAAGGACCCGCATAAAGCTTCTTACGGATCGCAGAACTATATTCAATCGATCGTGCAATTGGCGCAAACCATGCTGCGCTCGGCCATCGGCAAGATGGAACTCGACAAGACCTTCGAGGAGCGCGATCAGATCAATCGCGCCGTGGTGAATGCGCTCGATGAAGCCAGCGTCAACTGGGGTGTGAAGGTGTTGCGCTACGAGATCAAGGACATCCAGCCGCCGGAATCGATCCTGCGTTCCATGGAAAAGCAGATTACCTCGGAGCGCGAAAAGCGCGCCGCCATCGCCTTATCCGAAGGTCAGCAGCAATCGCAGATCAACCTCGCCACCGGTGATCGCGAATCCGCGGTGCGTCGCTCGGAAGGTGAGCGTCAGGCAAACATCAATCGCGCCCAAGGTCAGGCCGAGTCGATTCGCCTGGTCGCGGATGCGACGGCATCGGCCATCAGCGTCGTGGCCGCGTCGATTACCAAAGACGGTGGCATGGAAGCGATAAACCTCAAGGTGGCCGAACGCTACGTCGAAGCCTTCGAGGAATTGGCGAAGACCAACAACACACTCATCGTTCCGGGCAATATGGCCGACATGGCGACGATGGTGGCGAGCGCCATGAAGATCGTCGAGGCCGGCAAACCGCTCGCGCGCGCCGAGGCGCCGCGCAAGACGCCACGTCCGTCCACCTGAAAACGATTCATTCGGGACAACTGTGAATTCCGGAATCGTCGTTGCCATCTATATATCGCCACACGCCGCTGCGCCGATGGTGGCAGTCGATTCGGTGGACGCCGTGCCGGGTAAAGGGCTGGAAGGGGATCGGTACTTCAAGCAGGTCGGCACGTTTTCCAAACCGAACCCGGATCGCGAAGTGACGCTTATCGAAGCCGAGGCGCTCGACGCACAGGCGCGCGAACTCGGTATTGTGCTCGCCCCCGATGCGAGCCGGCGCAACGTTCTGACCCGCGGTATTTCCCTCAACGATCTGGTCGGTCGCGAATTTCACATCGGCACGGTATCGCTGCGCGGCCTGCGGTTGTGTGAGCCGTGCGCCCATCTCGAAAACCTTACTCAGCCCGGAATCGTGTCGGGCCTCACGCACCGCGGCGGCTTGCGTGCGCAGATATTGGCGAGCGGCAGAATCCGTGTGGGTGACGCGGTCGAAGCGGGTTGAATCCCGTTTGCCGGGAACAGCAGACAAAGCCGCTGTGGCTGCCGTGACGGGTGGCGCGAGCGGGCCAAACGCCAGCGGGTAACGCTCGCGATCTCGCAAAATGACCGAGACAGTAAGGCCAGCAACCGTTTGGATGAATACGGTCTCGCCGAATCAGAACACCTGGCCCCACCCGGCAACGAAAGCACGGTTGGCGGTGAGCTGGGTGCCGTTGACGTATTGGTACACCGGAATCTGAACGAAACCATAGACACGGGCGTCGCGACTGACGGCGACACTGATGCCCGGCGTGACAAATGCCTGGTGGTTACCCGAGTCTTGCGGTTCCGCCTGCGCGCCGCGGTCGCGCGCTTTGTGAACGAGGTTGAACTGGAGCAGTGCACTCGCGGTATTGTTCAGCGCACAGTTCAATCCCGTGCTGACGGTTGCCTGCACGCCCGGCCGAAAATCTTCCTTGCTGTTGAGCGGTGAAACAACCATGGCCTGCAGGAACCAGGAAGAACTACCCTGACCCACGGGCGCATGGTAGTACGCGCCAAGGATCAGGTCGGTCGTACCGGTTCCCGGTTGCAGCGTACGCTCGGCCCGCTCGCCATCCACGTTGGTTAGCGTGGTCGAGCCGGTCGGAAGCTTGAGACCGAATTGCACGCCGGCGGCGTGATCGTGCTCAGGCAGGCCGATGAATTGGTAGTGACCGGTCACGCGGATATCGCCCATCCGCTGGAAGCGCCACTGCTCCGGCGTCGGGCCGTCGACCGGATCGTTGAAGACGTGTTCGTGGAAACGGCTGATCCAGGGCATCTGCACCGATGTGCCCCATTTCTCGTTCCATGAGTAATCGAACGAGGCGAGTACGTTGCGATTCAGCGTGCGTGCCTCGTCGTGCGTGTCCGGCTCACCGGCGGGCTCGACCTTGGCGGTACCGGCGCGCAGCGTGTCTTGCCGAACGTATTCGGTGCGCAGGTCCATTCGCAGTCCGGGTTTGACCCACGGGCCAAGCGCGTCTTCGTTGGTATTGATCGTACAGAAGGCGCTCCCGCAGCTGGCGTGAACGAGCCCCGGATTGCCGAGCAGCGCGGCTGCCAGAGAGAGACATAAAGCGGTTGTATGAAGTCGCACGGTGTCGAACCAAAAAAAGTGAACGTTGTTGACTAAATCGAACGGCCGCGCAGGATAAACGAGCGGCCGGGTATCTGGAATGTGGCACGATGTCGCACCCCTCGCGCGGACGCGATGAGCAAGCTGCTAGAATCGTGATCGCACGACATGACCACCAACCCCTCTGTTCCCTCGACCGCCGCAATCAATTTGCGGCGTCTTACCGTACTGCGAGCAATCGCACTGACCGGCCAGGGATTGGCGATCTGGGCCGCGGTCGGCCAATTCCATCTGGCGCTGCCGATGCAGCCGCTTGCCGCGATTCTCGGCGCTATCGCCCTTATCAACTTCGGCACCTGGTTTCGTCTCAAGCAACGGTGGGCAGTACGTGATGCGGAGCTGTTCGCCCACCTCACGCTTGATGTGCTCGCGTTGGCCGGATTGCTGTATTTCACAGGCGGTTCGACCAATCCGTTCGTGCCGCTGTTTTTGTTGCCGTTGACGCTCACGGCGGCGGCGCTGCCCTGGACGTACACTTGGGCCATAACGGCGCTTACCGTTGCCTGTTATTCGACGCTGCTGTTTTTTTATGTGCCGTTACCGCAACTGCACGCCGGTCACGGCGATGACTTTCATTTCCATGTGCTCGGTATGTGGCTCGGGTTTCTGCTGAGCGCGGCACTGATTGCTTATTTCGCCGTGAAGATGCGCGAGACCTTGCGCGAGCGCGACCTGCTGCGTACGCAGATGCACGAACAGGAGTTGCGTCACGAACGCGTGCTCGCGCTCGGCACGCTGGCCGCCGGCGCCGCACATGAGTTGGGCACGCCACTCTCAACGATTGCCGTACTGGCAAAGGAGCTGGAGCGCGATCCAGAAAACCCGGCCGAGCGCCTGAGCGCCTTGCGCGCGCAGGTCGGGCGCTGCAAAGAGATTCTTGCGTCGCTGTCCGGCGCCGCCGGCCATACGCGCGCCGAAGGCGGTGCGGCGCAGGCGCTTGACGCCTATCTCGATGCGCTGATCGCGCGTTGGCGCACCCAGCGTCCGGACGTGAAAATGACGATCGATCTGGCAGGCGCGCAACCGGCGCCAATCATCGTGACGGAGCAAACCCTGAGTCAGGCACTGCTCAATATTCTGAATAACGCAGCCGACGCCTCCGCGCACGATGTCGGCATCGACGCGCGTTGGACAGCGCTCACGTTGAATATCGAAATTCGCGATCGCGGTGCGGGCCTCACACCCGAGGCGCAAGAACATGCCAGCGAACCGTTTTTCAGCACCAAGGCAATGGGCGAGGGGATGGGTCTTGGATTGTTTCTCGCGCGCAGCACCCTGGAACGGCTTGGTGGCCGCATCGAACTCTGTCGCCGCGACGGTGGTGGAACGGTTTGCCGGATCGAGCTGCCGCTTGAGTCCGTGCGCATCGACAAGCCATGATCGAAGCCAATCACGAACGCCCCAATTTGTTGCTGGTCGACGACGATCAGAGTTTTTGTTCCGTCTTGTCCGCAGCACTGGCGGCCCGCGGTTTCGCCGTCAGTGTCGCGCACAACGTGCCGTCCGCCGTGGAACTCGCGCTCGGCGATCCGCCGGAGTACGCGGTAGTGGATCTCAAGATGCCCGGGCCGTCGGGGCTTGACCTGGTGCAGCAATTGAAAGAATTGGACGAGAACACGCGTATCGTGGTGTTGACCGGTTACGCCAGCATTGCGACCGCGGTCGAGGCCATCAAGCTCGGTGCCGTGCATTACCTTGCCAAGCCGGTGGACGCCGACGATATTGTCGCAGCGCTGCATCGCGACGCGGGCGACGCGAGCACGCCGATCGAAACGCGGCCGTTGTCGGTCGCGCGTCTGGAGTGGGAGCACATCCAGCGTGTCATGTCGGAATGCGGCGACAACGTTTCGGAAACCGCGCGCCGCCTGGGCATGCACCGACGTACGTTGCAACGCAAACTGGCGAAACGGCCGGCACGGTCCTGAAAAACAAAAGGCGCCGTCGGCGCCTGGGTCATCGTCCATGTTGGGCCCAGGAAGGGGTGAAAGGCTGCGGGCGATTGCCGTGCGCTGAGTTGGCGTTACGTGTCAGTAGAAACTTCAAACCCCGCTCGCTATTTGCCGTTACCCGTGCGGCGCCATCACGCTGGCCACAATACACACAACCATATAATGGCGGCGGTGATCAGGCTCAGCAGCACGGCGGCGCTGCCGATGTCCTTCGCGCGTCCGAGCAGTGTCTGGTGTTCGAGCGACACCGAGTCGGCGAGCGCCTCGATGGCCGAGTTCACCAGCTCTACAATCCACACAAAAAGAATCGAACCAATCAGCAGCAACAATTCCCACTTGTTGTGACTGACCCATATCGCGAGGGGCAGCAGCGCCACGCCCAACCAGACTTCCTGGCGGAACGCGGCTTCGTGTTGCCACGTCGCGCGTAGGCCTTTCATCGAGTAACCGCCGGCGGCGATGATGCGCCGCAGCCCGGAGCGGCTTTTAAACGGCGACGTTACATTGTCTGACGCGTGTCGGTTCATTGCCGTGACGTCCCGGTGTCGGGTGGGCGCACGGCCGGCGGGACGTCCACGCGGTTTCCGCGCAACACATCCGTGGCGATCTGATAATGCGCAACGGCCTTGTTGACCAGGCGTTCGTGACGCGGGTCCGTCGCGTGTACCGGCTTGCCGGTCAGTGCGTGCACGACGCGCACACGCTGCTTCGGCGAAAGTTCGACGACCAGTCCGTCTTCAATGGTGCCGACGGTAAGATAATTGGCCATGAAGGCACGCGGATGCTTGCGGCCATCGGTCAGAATGTCCTGCCCGAAGAAGCGCGACGTGTAACTGATGTTCAGCAGCGCCAGCACCGTCGGTGCGACGTCGATCTGCGAGGCCACGGTGTCGATCTTGCGCGCCGGCACCGTGCCGGGCGCATAGATGATCATGGGGATGCGGTAGTTCTCCGGCGGCAGATCGCTGCGCCCGCGGCCGTTCGAGGTGTGATCGGCGATAAAGATGAACAGGGTATTCTTGAACCACGGCCGCGCCGCGGCTTCTTTCACGAACGTGCCAATGGCCCAGTCGGTGTATTTCACCGCGCCGTCGCGTCCGGTTCCGGACGGGATGTCGATGCGGCCGTCGGGATAACCGAAGGGGCGGTGGTTCGACGTCGTCATGACGTGCGCAAACACTTTCTTGCCGGCCTGGGTGCGCGTATCCATTTCGCGGATGGCGAGCCGGAACAGATCCTCGTCGGCGACGCCCCAGACATTTTCATACGTGATGGTTTCCTTGGCGATGGCGCTGCGGTCGATCACGGTGTAGCCGTTGCCGCCAAAGAAATCCTGCATGTTATCGAAGGTGCTGTAGCCACCGTACAGGTAGAGCGACTCGTAACCGTTGTCGCGAAACACGCCGCCGATGGTTTGAAAGCCCTTGTTGTTCTTGCGCATGGGTACGGCATGACCGGGCGTTGGCGGGATCGACAACGTCAGGGCCTCGAGTCCGCGTACGGTGCGCAGACCGGTGGCGTACATCTCGGTGAACGTCAGCGCCTGCGTGGAGAGCCGATCGAGGTTGGGCGTCAGACCCTTGCGGCCGCCGAACGATTCGACATAGTCGGAGCCGAGGCTTTCGATCGATACCAGGATGACGTTGAGCGGTTTCGCGCGGCCGGTGGCGACGATCCTGCGTTCCAGCGGATGACCCTTCGCGGCCGCCCATCCCGTTTCGCCCGGTTCAAAACCCGCGCGCAATTCCTTTTCGGCCACGTCCCCCGGAAGCGTTTTGTAAAACGCCCGATAGTCGAGATCGTTGCTGCGAAACGCGCGCATGAATTCGTAGTGACCGTTGCCGGCCAGTTCGCGCGCGGCCGGATTGTTGATCCGCTCATGCAATCCGTCGCCGACGGTCCAGAATGACAGCACCGGCAAGGTCAACACGGCGCCGCTGGCGATGAGACGGCGTTTCAACGTTCCGCCATCGGCGCTGGCCGCGCCCCAGAATGGCTTGCGAACCGCGAACAGGATCCCGGCGGCGAACGCGGCGATGGCGGCAAGAATGGCGCCGACCGGATATGACTCACGGATGTTGCCAATGACTTCGCGCGTATATACCAGGTAATCGACCGCGATGAAGTTGAAGCGGGAAGAAAATTCGTTCCAGAAAATAAATTCAGACGCACCCGCGAACAGCATGCCAAACAGGCCGAGGAACATCAGCGCGCTCGCGACCGCCGCGTGCCCTTTTCTTCCGCGCGAACTGTTCGGCCAGGCCAGCGCCAGCAGCGCAAACGGCACCAGCAGATAGGCCGTCGCCGCCAGGTCGTACACCGCGCCAACGATATAGATTTGCACCAGGCGCCACGGCAGGAAATGCTCGGTGTTGCCATCGAATATCATGAGCCCGAGGCGCACGAGCATGTTGATGGCGAGGAACACGCCCGCCACCCACAGCAGAGTGACATAGCGCGGCGGCATGCTTAAGCGACGCAAGGGATTTTTCATGAACGACGTACCTGAGAACTGTAGTAATAAGTTATCGAAGTAATTCGATCGGCGGGGGAGGCCAAATCGTTGCGGTGATTCTAGCAGGTTGCCGAAAGAAGCCAGTCTTCCGGGAAAGGGCAGGGCCGGGGTTGTCCGGTGGTCGTGCTTATTTACCCGGTTTTGTCAGCCCCACGGCGCGCATCATCGCGCGTGTGACGGCATGGCGTGCGGTATCGAAACCCGCCCACGGATCGTGCTTGAGCGATTTAACGCGATCCGGAACGGTGATCACCGTGTAGCGCGCCGGTTCCAATGCCGAGGTTAGCTCCGCCCATGTCAGTGGCACCGCGATCGTCGCACCGGTTCGTGCACGCGTCGAATAGTTCGCAATCGCGGTCGCGCCGTGGCCGTTACGCAAGTAGTCGATGAATATCTTGCCGCGCCGCGCGGCCCGCGGCAGCCGCGCGGTGTAGTGTTTGGGGTCCTGGCGCACGATTGCTTCAGTAAACGCCTTGGCAAACGATTTTGCCTCGCGCCAGTTGAGCCGCCGCGCAATTGGTGTCACGACGTGCAGTCCTTTGCCGCCGGTGGTGCGCAAAAATCCCGTGAGCCCAAGTTCGTGCAGCCGTGCATGCACGAGATGGGCGGCATCGATAACCGCCGTCCACGGGACCGACGGGTCGGGATCGAGATCGAACACCAGTTGATCGGGCAGTTCCGGGCGATCGATCATCGATCCCCATTGGTGAATTTCCAGTACGCCCATTTGTACCAGCGCCAGTACACCGTCGAGCGAGTTCACCGCAAGGTAGGTTCGATGCTTTCCAGCTTCGTCGGCTATCGGTACACGCAGCAGTGATGCCGGTGCGTCGTCGGCCAGGTGTTTCTGAAAGAAGCACGTCTTGTGCCTGCCTTCCGGGCAGCGCAATAACGTCAGCGGCCGGCGCGCCAGAGACGGCAGCATCCGATCGGCGACGACGGTGTAATACGCGGCCAGGTCGCCCTTGGTCAATCCTTGCTCGGGGTACAACACTTTATCGGCGTGCGTCAGACGCGCCGGTATCGGCACGGCCAATGCTGTGTGTCGGGCGCGCGCCTCCGACTCGATGTTCGGGACTTGCGGTTCCGGTATCTCGCGTACGACGTCCTTGGCCGGCTTGTCTTCGCGCAGACCTTGAAACACGGCCTGCCGCACACGTCCATCGTGCGTCCAGCGGGTGAAGGCGATGTTCACCACCGTTTCCGGCCGCACCCAGTGCACGTCTTTGCGTGCCTCGCGCGGCAAGTCGCCGGCGAAGGGCGATTCGCGTTGCGCCAGGCGCCCGAGTCGTGCGCGCAGTGACTTGAGCAGCCTGGCATCGAAA
>Ga0209515_10004230_pt1 | contig 19596 bp, 26 predicted proteins | sample Subgroupgradi54m_FD_187454 | JGI IMG/M metagenome (GOLD analysis project Ga0209515, IMG submission 187454) | Subsurface groundwater microbial communities from S. Glens Falls, New York, USA - GMW60B uncontaminated upgradient, 5.4 m (SPAdes)... ...
GAGCGTTCAGGCAAAAAATTCGCGTGATCATTCATACCGCACGTCCCGGCGTGATCATCGGCCGGCGCGGTTCGGAGATTGACAAGCTCCGGGATGAAATCGGCGCGCTTACGACCAGCGAGATTTATATCGATATCAAGGAAATCAAAATTCCTCAGATCGAGGCCCAGCTTGTGGCCGAGAATATTGCGCAGCAGCTTGTGAAACGCGTTTCCTTCAGAAAAGCCATGAAAAAATCTGTGCAGCTTGCTATGTCCAAAGGCGCGCTAGGGATCAAAGTTTTGTGCGCCGGGCGTTTGGGCGGTGCTGAAATTGCGAGAACGGATGGTTATAAGGAAGGCAAGGTCCCTCTTGGAACTTTTCGCGCGGATATTGATTACGGGTTTGCAGAAGCCTTCACCACGTACGGGACGATCGGTATCAAGATTTGGATTTACAAGGGAGACGTGCTGGTGAAAAAGGAACAGGCGGAAAAGGCCAAGGAACGAGAGCAGCAGGCCGTGGAGGCGGATGTTGAGGTCGGCGGAACGCCTGCCGCAGAGACCGGCAAGGGCGGAGAACCTATTTTAGGAAACGCCCCGGAAACTCCAGGGACGGATCAGGGCGCATAAATCCATGGCTGCCCCAATTTTCAAAATCGAAAATTGGGACTGTATGGCAAATTGTTAATAGATAAAAGGGGTATGCCATGGCTGTCATGCCGAGCAGGGTTAAATTCAGAAAGTTGCACCGAGGACGCAGGCGCGGCCTGTCAAATCGCGGTAGCAGCATGAGCTTTGGCGAATTTGGTCTAAAATCTTTGGGGAGGGGGTGGTTGACCTCTCATCAGATTGAGGCGGCCCGTGTGGCGTTGACCCGGCATGTGAAAAGAGGCGGAAAAATTTGGATACGCGTTTTCCCGGATCACCCCTTTACCAAAAAACCGGCCGAAACCCGCATGGGAAAAGGCAAGGGTGAGCCGGAATATTACGTAGCCGTGATCAAGCCGGGAAGGATTTTATTTGAAATGGAAGGAATTCCTGAGGAATTGGCCAAGTCCGCCATGCGGCTTTGCGCCCACAAGATTCCTTTCCGCACCAAGTTCGTGAGGCGGGAGAGCTAAGATGCTGAAAGTGGCGGAAATCAGAGGCCTGGCTCCGGATGAAATGGAGCAGAAAGTCGAGGCGCTCAAAAAGGATCTTTTGACTCTTCGCGTAGAGCTTCGCATGGGTAAGCTGGAAAAGCATGACCGCATCCGGGATATCAAGAAATCCATTGCCCGGCTGCTGACCATTCTCCGGGAAACGGAACAGGATGCAAAGAAACAACCTGCCCAGGGCGCAAAAAATGCGAAAAAAGAAACCAAGAAGGAAACGGCCAAAGCCAAAAAAGCGGAGAAGGTTAAGAAATGACTGCTGAAGTTCATATCCAGAGCGAAGATTACCGGTACAAAAAGGAACGGGTTGGTGTCGTGGTGAAGGACAAGATGAACAAGACCCGGGTGGTGGAAGTGACCCGCCTTTTCCCGCACCCTCTTTACCAGAAGGTTGTCAGGAGCAGGAAGCGTTATAAAGCGCATGATGAAAAAAATGAAACCAAAGCCGGGGACAAGGTGCGCATTGTGGAAACACGGCCTATTTCAAAAGAAAAACGCTGGCGGATTGCGGAAGTTTTAAAGAAATAGGGCGAAATGATTCAGATGCGATCGATTCTTGAAATTGCGGATAATAGCGGAGCCAAAAAAGCGGCCTGCATCAAGGTCGTGGGCCGCGCGGGGAGAAAATATGCTTCCATCGGTGACATTATCACCGCCTCGGTGAAGGAAGTCATTCCCGAGAGCACAGTTAAAAAGGGCGAGGTGGTCAAGGCCGTGGTGGTGAGGACCCGTTTTCCGGTGAAGCGGTCGGATGGCTCGACCATCCGTTTCAGTTCCAACGCGATTGTGTTGATTGATGCGCAGAAAAATCCAAGAGGCACCCGGATTTTCGGGCCGGTGGCACGCGAACTCAGGGACAGGGATTTTACCAAGATCCTTTCGCTTGCGCCGGAAGTGGTTTGAGGCATAGGGAGGTTTAGGCGTTCATGAGATTAAAAAAAAACGATACAGTCACGGTGCTTAAGGGAAAAGAGCGGGGGAAAAAGGGAAAAATTCTCAAGCTTAATCCCGAAAAAGTGAATGCTATTGTTGAAAATATCAACATGGTGAAAAAGCATATGCGCAAAACACGGGACAATCCCAAGGGCGGCATTATTATGCGGGAGAGTCCTGTCAAGATTCCGAATCTTATGCTGGTGTGCCCCCGCTGCTCCAAGCCCACGCGGGTGGGTTTTATCCTGCTCACGGACGGAAGCAAGAAGCGTGTGTGCCGGAAGTGCAAGGAGATTTTATAATCATGGCGGCAGTGGCTCCGCGGCTTTATGAGAAATATAAAAAGGAGCTCGCTCCTCAATTAAAGGAGGAGTTCGGATACACCAATCTTCTGGCCATCCCGAGACTGGACCGGATTGTGGTCAGCATGGGAGTGAAAGAGGGCGCTTCGGATATCAAGATTCTGGATCAGGCGGCGGTGGAACTCGCCGCCATTACGGGGCAGAAGCCCAAGGTGTGCCGCGCCAAGAAATCCATTTCGGCGTTTAAACTACGCGAGGGCTCGCCGATCGGGCTCAAGGTGACTTTGCGCCGGGCGCGCATGTATGAATTTCTGGATCGCCTGGTCAATGTGGCCATGCCGCGGATTCGCGATTTTCGGGGCATTCCCCTGAAGAGTTTTGATGGCCAGGGCAATTATTCGTTTGGAATCGAGGAGCAGATTATTTTTCTGGAAGTGGAATACGACAAAATTCTCAAAACACAGGGCATGAATATCACCTTCGTCACCACGGCTAAGATCGAGGATGAGGCCAGGCGGCTGCTTGAGCTGCTCGGCGTGCCGTTCAGAAAAAAGTAAAGAGAGGCAGAAAGCATGGCAAAAACGTGTTTGGTCGTTAAACAAAGGGAAGGCCGGTTTAAATTCAAGGTGCGCCGCTACAACCGCTGCCAGCGGTGCGGAAGATCGAGAGGGTTCTTGACGCGGTTTGCCGTGTGCCGCATTTGTTTAAGGGAATTGGCCAACCGCGGCCTGCTTCCGGGTGTGACCAAGGCCTCGTGGTGATAAGGAGAAACCATGGCCCCAAGCTTATTAAAATATTTATGCGAAGCTTGGGACTGTCATGGCTGTATTATTGAAAAAAAGGGGAACCCATGTCTGCCCTAAGCTTTATTAAAATATTAAGGAATAGCTTAGGACTGACATGGAGAATAAGTTTAATGAAAGAGGAAACCCATGTCTGATTCTATCGGTGATTTTTTAACCAGGATTCGTAACGCGATGCGGGCCGGCAAGGAAAAATTGACCGTCCCTTCTTCAAAACTCGCAGTCAAGATTGCGGAGATTTTAAAAAAGGAAGGGTTCATTGACAACTATAAGGTGATCGAGCAGGACAAAAAGCTGTTTATGAGAATTCATCTTCGGTACATTCACGGCCGGCAGCCCGCAATCCGCGCTATTCACCGCGTTTCCACGCCAGGACTCAGGCGTTATGTGGGGCATCGGGATGTGCCCAAGGTTTTGGGCGGATTGGGAATTGCTATTGTGTCCACCTCCAGGGGTGTGCTAACGGACAAAGACGCGCGCCGGGAAAAGCTTGGCGGTGAAGTGCTTTGCAAGGTGTGGTAAAGCTATGTCGAGAATTGGAAAGAAACCCGTTTCTGTGCCTTCCGGTGTGAAGGTGGCGGTTCAAAATAAGAAAGTGACTGTGGAAGGCCCGAAGGGACGCTTGGAATTCACGCCGCATGACAGGATGGAAGTGAAACTTGAGAATAATCAGGTGCTGGTCCAGCGGCCCACCAACCAGCCTCTAGACCGCAGTCTGCATGGGCTTACAAGGACGTTGATTAGTAACATGATCAAAGGCGTGACGGAGGGCTATACCAAGGAGCTTGAGATCGAAGGTGTGGGATTCCGTGCCCAGTTAAAGGGGAAGATGCTTTCCCTGGCGCTCGGCTTTTCGCATCCGATTGAATTTGACATCCCCGAGGGCATTAAAATTGAAGTGCCCAAACCGGAGCGCCTCATCATACGCGGAATTGACAAATATCTGGTGGGCCAGGTCGCGGCTGTGATCCGGAAATATTATGAGCCCGAGCCTTACAAAGGCAAAGGGGTTCATTACGTCGGCGAGGTGATCCGGCGCAAACAGGGAAAGACGGTAGGATAAAAGTCATGTTTAAAGTGATCAATCGTGAAGCAGGGCGTGAAAAGAGGCATTGGAGAATCCGGAAGCGTGTGACCGGGACAATGGAACAACCCCGTCTGAGCGTGTATCGGTCGAATCAACATATTTATGTTCAGTTAATCGACGACATCCAGCAAAAGACCCTGATATCGTTTTGCACGCTGTCCAAGGAGTTTAAGGGCGCTAGCGCCAAAGGCGGAAATGGAAATATCGAAGCGGCCAAAAAACTGGGAGAGCTTGCGGCGCAGACTTTTAAATCCAAGGGGTACAAGCGGATCGTATTTGACCGCAGTGGGTATCTCTATCATGGCCGTATAAAAGCTCTGGCGGATGCGCTAAGAGCAGGAGGACTGCAATTTTAAAAGGCGGAAAGAAGATGGGCCAAAAGAGAGAAGAAAAACCCCAGATGGATCCGGGCGCTTTTGAAAAAGTCATTCATATCAATCGTTGCGCCAAGGTGGTCAAGGGGGGCCGGCGTTTTCACTTCAGCGCTTTGGTGGTGATTGGAAACGGCCAGGGCGAGATGGGCTATGGCCTGGGCAAAGCCAATGAGGTGGCGGACGCGATCCGCAAAGGGGTCCAGATCGCCCGAAAGCATAAATTCAGGGTTGCGCTCAAAGGCACGACGATTCCTCATGAAGTCATTGGCCGTTTTGGTGCTGGCAAAGTGCTCCTCAAGCCGGCGGCGGAAGGAACGGGAATCATTGCCGGAGGCGCGGTGCGTGCGGTGTGCGAGGCATCCGGAATCAAGGATATTTTAAGCAAGAGCTTGGGCAGTTCCAACGTGATCAATGTGTTAAAAGCCACGATTCAGGGACTGCAGAGCATGATGATGACCCGCGATATTGAGTCCCAGGGAGAAAACAAAGATTTTGGCGCGGGCCTGGAAGACGAAAAAGTCGAAAGCAAATAAAGGGATTCATCAACTTCAATGAGAGCCAAATTTCCTTATAAAAAGAAAAAGAAAAGAGTGGGGCGTGGGCCGGGATCGGGCCATGGCAAGACTTCTTGCCGCGGCCAGAAGGGGCAGCTTTCGAGGTCTGGTGAAGGAAAAACTCCCGGTTTTGAAGGGGGGCAAAATCCTTTTATCCGCAGAATCCCAAAGCGTGGATTCACCCATGTTTTCAAAAAATATTATGCGGTGGTCAATCTTTCCGTGCTTGGCGGATTGAATGAAAAAGAAATTTCACCCGAGAAACTTCTTAAGAGCGGTTTGGTGAAGGAGCTGGGAGCCGGGCTTAAGATCCTGGGAGACGGAGAGCTGAAGGGCGCCATCACGGTGCATGCCCACAAGTTCAGCGCCCAGGCCAAGGAAAAAATCGAAAAAGCAGGAGGCAAGGCCCTTTTAGTCAGCCCGGCCTGATAGAAATTATTATGCTACAAGCGTATGTGAACGCATTTAAAATTCCGGATTTAAGGAACAAGATCCTGTTCACGCTTTTTATTATTGTGGTCTACAGGGCTGGGGCCTTTATTCCCACGCCCGGCATTGACGGCCAGGCCCTGAGCCAGTTTTTTGCCAGTGCGGCTACAACGCCGGGCGGCCGCCTTTTTGGCATCATGGGAATGTTTTCCGGTGGTGCACTTCAGAAGGCCACGATTTTCGCACTGGGGATTATGCCCTACGTGTCTGCCTCTATTATCATGCAGCTTTTGACCGTGGTGATTCCTTATCTTGAGAAACTGGCCAAGGAAGGCGAAGAGGGCAGGCGCCAGCTGATTCAGTATACGCGGTATCTTACCGTGGTTTTGAGCATGATCCAGACCTTTTTCATTTCCCTGTGGCTGGAAAATCCGCAGGCTTTTCATGGAATGGTGATTGTGCCTTATCCCGGATGGGGATTCCGCCTTATCACCATGCTGACCATCACCACCGGCACGGCATTTATCATGTGGCTGGGCGAACAGATTGATGAATACGGTATTGGAAATGGCATGTCTCTTTTGATCACGGCCGGTATTATCAATTCGGTCCCGACTGCTCTTGGGCAGACATTTATTCTTCTTTCGCCGTTTGACCCGGCGCGCCAGCAGCTTTCCTATTGGAAGTTTGTCCTCATGCTCTTCCTTTTTGTGGGCACGGTCCTGGGCGTTATTCTCATCATTCAAGGGCAAAGAAAAATTCCCGTGCAGTATGCCAAGCAAATCCGGGGCCATCGCGTGTATGGCGGCCAATCCACTTATATCCCCCTCAAGGTGAATCAGGCAGGCGTGATTCCCATCATTTTTGCCCAGTCCGTGATTCTTTTCCCGGCCACGATTGCAGGATTCACGCACAGCACCGGGCTTCAAAAATTTGTGGGTGCCTTGACGCCGGGCCATCTGCCTTATGAAATTTTTTATGCTCTTTTTATTGTGTTCTTTTCCTATTTTTATACGGCGATCACGTTTCAGCCCATTCAGATGGCGGAGAATCTTCAGAAATACGGCGGATTCGTCCCCGGTATCCGTCCGGGTAAGAATACGGCGGAGTTTCTGGATTACGTGATGACGCGCATTGTGCTGAGTGGGGCTATTTTCCTGGCGCTTATCGCCATGTTTCCGAGCGTTATTTCATCGCCCAAAGTTCTTAATATTCCATTTTTAATCGCGAGCTTTTTCGGCGGCACCGGACTTTTAATTATCGTGGGTGTGATTCTGGACACCATGAAGACCATCGAGTCGCAGCTTTTGATGCGGCATTACGACGGATTCATCAAGAAGGGCCGCCTTAAAGCCAGAAGATGAGATTGATTTTTTTGGGCCCCCCCGGGGCGGGCAAGGGCACTATGGCGAAGGTCTTGTCAAAACGCTATAACGTGGCTCATCTTTCCACGGGGGATTTGCTGAGGGCCAATATTCAGGCCAGAACGTCCCTCGGCAAAGAGGCTGCTTCGTTCGTTGACAACGGTAAATTGGTGCCCGATCAGCTGGTGATTGAGATGATGCGGCAGCGGCTGCGTGAGAAGGATGCAAAGCCCGGGTTTATTTTGGACGGCTTCCCGAGAACCACGGAACAGGCCAAAGCCCTGGATCAGCTTTTGCAGGAAGAAGAGATGGAGGTCGGGCATGCCATTAATTTTGACGCTTCGGACAAGAAAATCATTGAGCGGCTTTCGGGCCGCAGAATTTGCGGAAAATGCGGGGCCATTTATCATTTGAAAAATATACCGCCCAAGCAGCCGGGGATTTGCGATCAGTGCGGCAGTGCGCTGATTCAGCGCAAGGATGATGCTGAGGACACGGTGCGCAAACGGCTTGAAGTTTATCGTAAGGAGACAGCCCCTTTGATTGATTATTACGAGCGGCAGAAGCTCCTTCGAACGGTGCCCGGGGATTTGAATGTTGACGAACTGGACCCTATTCTCAAAAAAATTTTGGTATGATCTCGCTTAAATCAAAGCGCGAGATTGAAATCATGCGCGAGGGAGGAAAAATCCTCGCCGGTGTTCTTTCGGAATTAAAAAAGTATGTGAGGGCGGGACTGACCACCCTGGACATTGACCGGAAAGCCGCGGCCCTGATCAGGGAAAGCGGCGGCGCGCCGGCCTTCAAGGGGTACCGGGGTTATCCGGCCTATATTTGTACGTCACTCAATGAGCAGGTCGTGCACGGGATTCCTTCGGAGCGAAAGATAAAGGAAGGCGACATGCTCAGCGTGGACGTGGGTGTTAAATACATGGGCTATTACACGGATGCGGCCAGGACTTGGGTTATTGGTGTGGGCTCCAGGGAGGCAGGGGAGTTGATCCGGACCGCGAGGGATTCCTTGTATAAAGCCGGGCTGGAGCAGATACAACCCGGAAATAAGCTCGGCGATGTTTCGCATGCAATTCAGAAGTTTATCGAATCGCAAGGCTTTGGCGTGGTGCGGGATTTTGTCGGGCATGGCATCGGGCGCGGGATTCACGAGGAGCCGCAGGTTCCCAATTTCGGAAAGCCGGGCAGGGGCCTCAAACTTGAGCCCGGCCTGGTGATTGCCGTGGAGCCCATGGTCACGCAAGGAAGCCATGAGGTGGTTATTTTAGAAGACGGCTGGACAGTGGTGACGCGGGACGGCAAGCTGTCGTCTCATCATGAAGACACGATCGCTATCACTGAGTCCGGACCGGAGCTTTTAACCTTTTCGGAGGAATCGGTTTAATGCCGAAAGAAGATGCTATTGAGGTGGAGGGGATCGTGGTGGAGCCCCTTCCGAACGCCATGTTCCGGGTGGAACTTGATAACGGGCATAAAGTGCTGGCCCATATTTCTGGAAAAATGCGTATTCATTATATCCGGATTCTTCCGGGCGACAGGGTCAAGGTGGAGCTTTCCCCTTATGATCTTTCGCGTGGAAGAATCACTTTTAGGGTGAAATGACATGAAAGTCAGAAGCTCGATCAAGAGAATTTGCGAACACTGCAAAGTCGTCAGAAGGAAGCGGAATATTTATATTATTTGTTCCAATCCGAAACACAAACAGAGACAGGGATAAGCTTATGCCTAGAATTATGGGAATCGATATTCCCAGAGAAAAAAGAATAGAAATAGCGCTGACGTATATTTTTGGAATCGGACGTGTTCTTTCCAATAAAATTCTTGGAGAGGTCAAGGTGAGTCCGGACAAGCGGGCCAAAGATCTTACGGACCAGGAAGTGGCCGCGATCAGCGGCGTGATCCAGAAAAATTACAAGGTGGAGGGAGATCTCCGGCGCGAATTTCAGCAGAGCATCAAGCGGCTGATGGATATTAAATGTTACCGGGGCACCCGCCATATCAAGGGGCTTCCGGTGCGCGGGCAGAGGAGTCATACCAATGCCAGGACGCGGAAGGGGCCGCGCAAACTTGTGGGTGCGAAGATTAACAAGAAGGCACCGTCGCCGTCATAAAAAGAGAGGAACTTAAAATAACGTGGCAAAAAAAGTAAAAAAAATCCGGGGAGTTTCCAAAGGAGTGGCCCATATTCAAGCGACCTTCAACAACACGATTGTCAGTATCACGGACGAGCAGGGCAATGTGATCTGCTGGGCAACTTCCGGCTCCGCGGGTTTTAAGGGATCCAAAAAGTCGACCCCTTTTGCCGCGCAGATTGCGGCGGATCATGCCGCGAAAAAGGCATTGGAGCAGGGAGTCAAGGAAGTGGAGGTCTACATCAAGGGTCCGGGGTCGGGCCGCGAATCCGCGATTCGCGCGCTTCAGGCCGCAGGGCTTCAGATCAACGCCATTATTGATGTGACACCGATTCCGCATAATGGCTGCCGTCCACCCAAAAGGCGGAGGGTTTAATCATGGGACGATATGTAGGCCCCAGCTGCAAGCAGTGCCGGCGTGAAGGCATTAAGCTATTTTTGAAAGGCACCCGCTGCATGACGGCAAAATGCGCGATTGAGAAGAGGAATTTTGCGCCTGGCCAGCATGGGCACCGCCGCCAGAAACTTTCGGATTATGGCATCCAGCTTCGCGAAAAGCAAAAGATGAAAAGGATGTTCGGGATGTTTGAGGAACAGTTCAGCGTGGTGTTTAAGCGCGCCGCGCAGAAAAAGGGCGTGACGGGTGAAAATTTAATTCAGATTCTTGAACAGCGGCTTGACAATGTAATGTACCGGCTGCTTTTTGTGGCTTCCCGCCGGGAAGGCAGGCAATTTGTGAACCATGGCCATGTCTATGTCAACGGCCGAAAGGTGGATGTGCCTTCATGCCAGGTGAAGCCGGGCGATACGATTGAGGTTTCCAAGAAGGAAAAGGTACAAAAACGCGTGAAGGACACTCTGGAGCTTTTGAAGGACAGGCCGCTTCCGGAGTGGCTTTCACTGGATAAGGACACGTTAAAAGCCACGGTGGTGCGCCATCCAGGTAAAGCGGATGCGGGCCTGCCGGTGGAAGAGTCCATGATTGTTGAATTGTATTCTAAATAAGCGCCTGGCTTACGCGACTGTAGGAAGCGTAAGTCAGTTGCGCGAATTTATCCCCGAAGCGAAAGCGGAGCGGGAAAAGTAATCTTACTGATTGGAGGGCTGACGATGGGGATTCGATGGAAAACATTTGAAATGCCGAAACGGCTTGAGTGCGACAGCGCAACCCTCACGCCCACTTACGGTAAATTTGTTGCGGAACCGTTTGAGCGGGGGTTTGGAACGACGATAGGAAATTCGCTGCGACGCATTCTTTTATCATCCATTGAGGGATCGGCGGTGGCCAATATTCGCATTGAAGGCGCGCTGCATGAATTTTCCTCACTGGACGGGGTTTTAGAGGATGTGCCCCAGATTGTACTCAGTATCAAAAAGCTGATTTTGCTTTATCACGGAAAAGGGCCCAAAAAGATCACGATTGACGTGAAGCGCAAGGGCCCTGTCACGGCCAAGGATATCTTGGCTGATGAGACCGTTGAGGTGATCAACCCGGATATGCACATTGCCACGCTGACCAAGGACGTCCGCTTCTTCATGGAAATGGAAGTAGCGCGCGGCCGGGGGTATGTCCCGGCTGAGAGAAACAAGCAGGAAGACAGCCCGATTGGCGTGATTCCGATTGATTCCGCGTTTTCTCCGGTCAGCAAGGTGAACTATTATGTGGAGGAAACCCGCGTGGGCCAGATGACGGACTATGACCGTCTGATTCTTGAGGTCTGGACCAATGGCGCAATCACACCCGAGGATGCCATGCTCTACGCCTCGAATATTTTGCAAAGGCATCTGGATATTTTTGTCAATTACGGCGAAATTCCGGAAGAGGAGGAAGAGGAAGAGGGTGAGGACAAGGAGTTCCTGGAGATGATCAACAAGCCCATGTCCGAACTTGAGCTCTCGGTCAGAAGCGCCAACTGCCTCTCGGCAGCCAGCATCCGGACCATCGGGGATCTGGTGCGCAAGACCGAGTCGCAGATGCTCAAATACAAAAATTTCGGTAAAAAATCCCTGGCTGAGATTCAAGGCATCCTCACCAGCATGGGATTGACGCTGGGCATGGATGTGGAATCCAGGCTTAAAAAGAAGAAAGCGGGCGAGGAAGGGGCGCAGCTTGAGGCCTCCCGGTCGGCAGAAGGGGATGCGGACTCCCAGTAAAGGATTTCGCGGAGAAACACTATGTGGCATAGGAGATCGAGACGAAGATTAGGACTGGTGACGGAGCACCGCCGGGCGCTGCTCCGCAATTTGGTGATCGGGCTGGTTGAGAACAGCCGGATCCGCACCACGTATCCGCGCGCCAAGGAAGCCGGGAAATTTGCGGAAAAAATGGTGACCATTGCCAAGCGGGGCGGACTTCATTCGCGCCGGGTGCTGATTTCTAAATTGTCCTCGCCTCCGACGGCCAAAAAACTGATGGAAGAGATTGCCCCGCTTTTTAAAGAGCAGAATGGCGGGTACACCCGGGTGTTGAGGCATAATTTTCGGCCGGGCGATGGAGCCCAGATGGCACTGCTTGAGTTCACCAAAGTGATTGAAAAGCCGGCTGAAGAAGCGAAAGAGAAAAAGTTCAAGAAAAAGAAGGGCGAAAAGTCCGAGGCCGAAAAGGTCGCAAAGCCGGAAAAACCCAAAAAGGCGCCCAAACAGGAAAAAGTTTCAAAAAAAGAATCCGCGGCTGAAAAGAAACCTTCGGAACCGGCGGAAGAGAAAAAGGAACAGGGCCAGGAAGAGCCGAAAAAAGGCGGTTTCCTGGGCAACCTCAGAAAATTCCTCACCGGAGATTGAACGTGAAGCAGGCCGCGCCCTTTCATCTTGCCAAGCGCGTTTCCCAATTAACCCCTTCGGCCACTCTGGCCATTGAAGCCAAGGCCAAAAAACTCAAGGCCGAAGGCCTGGATGTTATTTCCTTTGGCGCGGGGGAGCCCGATTTTGACACGCCGGCGTATATTAAAGACGCGGCCCATGAAGCCCTGAGAAAAGGAGTCACCAAGTACACGCCTGCCCAGGGCACGGTGGAACTTCGCAAGGCCATTGCCGAGAAATTAAAACGCGACAACCGGCTTGAGTATTCCCCTGAAGAAATCGTGGTTTCCTGCGGGGCCAAGCACTCCATCTACAATTTGATCCAGGTGCTGGTCGAAGAAGGCGATGAAGTTTTGATTCCCTCGCCTTATTGGCTGAGTTATCCGGAGATGGTCAGTCTGGCCGGCGGAAAATCTGTTTTTATTCCCACCACTGAAGAGACGGAATTCAAGCTCACGCCTGCCGCACTCAAAAAAGCCATCACCCCGCAGAGCAAAGTCTTAATTCTCAATTCTCCTTCAAATCCCACGGGGGCGGTATATACGGAGGAGGAACTCAGGGCTTTGAGTATTCTGGTGAAGGATCATCAGCTTCTTGTGATTAGCGATGAAATTTACGAAAAACTTCTTTTTGACAGCCGGAAGCATTTTTCTATTGCGTCGGCGGACGACGAAACCAAGCGGTTGACGATTACCGTCAACGGCCACAGCAAAACCTACGCCATGACCGGGTGGCGAATTGGCTATCTTGCATGCGAAAAAGAAATCGCCCAGGCCGTGGCCGGCCTTCAGAGTCACTCCACTTCCAATCCGACTTCGTTTGCGCAGTCCGGCGCAGAAGCCGCTCTACGGTTGGAGGACAAAAACGAGATTGAAAAAATCCGGGCCCTTTTTGAGAAAAGGCGTGATCTTATTTTTAAAGAAATGGCGAAGAGCCCGAAACTTCTCCCGTTCAAGCCCCAGGGCGCTTTTTACCTTTTCGTGAACATTCAAAAAACCGGCCTGAAGTCTGTCCCCTTTTGCGAGCGGTTGCTTGAAGAAAAAAAGGTGGCCGTGGTTCCCGGTTTGGCCTTTGGCTCGGACCGTCATATCCGGTTGAGTTTCGCCACGTCCGAGGAAAATATCACCAAAGGCGTTTGGCGCATCCTCGAATTTGTCAGCTCCCTCTAAAAAATTCCATAAGCCTTGCACATGCGACCCATAGCGTGATGATCGCTCGCAATCATCACGCTATGTGCTCTAACGATAGTAAAAATAGGGCCCCGAGGGACTGAGACTGTTTCCATGAAAGCCGCTGCTGTATAATATAAATCATGCTCAACCCCACCCGATTCCATACCGGGCAGAAAATTGACAAGGAGGCGATGACCGGGGAGCTGGACCGGCTGGCCTACCGGCGCCAGGATTTTGTCTCAAGGCCGGGCGATTTTTCCGAGCGCGGCAACGTTGTTGACATTTACCCCCTCACTTACCAGAGCCCGGTCCGCTTGACATTTCATCTAGATGAAATCGAGTCTATTCATGACTTTTCCCTGGAGACCGGCGCATCCATCACTACTTTTGCCGAGGTCACCATTCTTCCTCTCAGCGACACCTTTCAAAGGAAAATGCCCGCTTACGAAAGGGCGTTGCGCGAAATCCAGCCGGTGGAAAGCTTTTTTGATATCAAGGAAGGCGATTTTGTGGTGCACCTGGATTACGGGGTGGGGCGTTTCCTCGGGTTTAAACGGCTCAAGGTCAAGGGTGACTGGAAACGGCATTATGCCATCGAATATGCTGATGGAGAAATCCTCTATGTGGAGGCCAGCGGCCCCAAATTGATCGAACGGTACCTCGGTCTTGACGGCAAGAAGCCCAAGCTGACCAAGCTGCACAGCCGCGATTGGGTGAGGATGAAGGAAAAAGCCAGGCTTGCGGTGCGGGGCGTGGCCAAGGACATGCTCAAGCTTCAGGCCAAGCGCAATCTCATGGCCGGATTTCAATACAGGCCTGATACGGAATGGCAGAAAAAATTTGAAGACGAATTTTCTTATGAGGAAACTGCCGATCAGTTGCGCGCCACCATAGAAGTGAAGGCAGACATGGAAAAACTTAGCCCCATGGACCGACTTTTGTGCGGCGATGTGGGCTATGGCAAAACCGAAGTGGCCATGCGGGCCGCATTTAAGGCCGTGATGGATAACAAGCAGGTGGCTTTTCTGGTGCCGACCACGATTTTGGCTGAGCAGCATTACTTGACCCTTTTGGAAAGGGTCCGAAGTTTTCCCGTGCGCGTGGAAGTTCTTTCGAGATTCAAATCCAAAAAGGAACAGAAAGAGATCGTGGAAGGGCTGAAACAGGGTAGCGTGGATATCGCGATCGGAACCCACCGCCTTTTGTCACGTGATATCGAATTCCGTGATCTTGGTCTGGTGGTGATTGATGAGGAGCAGCGTTTTGGCGTGCGTCACAAGGAAAAGCTTAAACAATTGCGGGAGCTGGTGGACGTGCTTACCCTGACCGCCACGCCCATTCCAAGGACCCTTTATATGACCCTTCTTGGAGCCAGGGATATGTCCGTTATTTCCACGCCGCCCCAGGGACGAGTGCCGGTCGAGACCGAGATCATTGAATTTGACGAGAAGATCATTAAAGCGGCCATGGAGCGAGAAATCAGCCGCCAGGGGCAGATTTATTTTGTGCACAACCGCATTGAAAGCATTGAGAAGATTCACAAAAAATTGCAGGCCATTCTGCCGGAGGTCCGCTATGCCGTGGCGCATGGCCGGATTGCCCCGCATCTTCTTGAAGAGATCATGAAAAATTTTATCCGGGGCCAAATTGACTGTCTGATCTCGACCAATATCATTGAATCCGGCCTGGACATTCCCAATGTGAACACCATCATGGTCCACCGGGCAGACACTTTTGGACTGGCAGATCTTTATCAGCTCCGGGGAAGGGTCGGCCGGTTTGCCCAGAGGCAGGCGTATGCTTATTTTATCCTGCCCAAGCATTTCGTCATGGCGGGCGAGGCCGGCAAGCGGATTCGAGCGCTTGAACGGTTTACCGAGCTGGGGTCAGGATTTAAAATTTCAATGGAGGATCTTGAAATCCGCGGGGCGGGCAATATTCTGGGCGAGCAGCAAAGCGGGTTCATTTATCAGATCGGCTTCGACCTTTACTGCCGCCTCCTCCGCCAGTCCATTGAAGAAGAGAAGAAGACATCAGTATAAGTTGCGCAGAGCTCTTGCTTCAGCAACGCTCGTTTGCCCCAGCGAGGCAAGCCTCGCTCAACCTTCCGGCCGAGCAAAAAACCATGCCGCTCGGCCTTCAGGATGTGCTTCTGCAAGACTCTGCGCAACTTTCAATGATAAATAGAGAGCGTAAGAAAAAATTGGGCAACGCGATTTGCGCCTCCATGCAAGGAAATTTCTCCAACACACAGTGTAGCGTAGACAATGACCTTCCGACTTTATTTTAGTGCTTGCGGGCGGAAAGGGTAGCGGATAGAATTTACACCTATGAAAAAAAACCGGTTTATTTGTACTTTTGCTTTAGGATGCCTGCTTCTTGCGGGTACCGCATATTCCGCCGAGGTGCTGGACAAGGTGGCGGCGGTGGTGAATGACGAGATTATCACGCAGAGCGAGCTGGACATTCTTTTGGGGCCGATTTATGAGCAGTATAAAAAAGAATTTTCCGGCCAGACTTTGATGGTGAAGATGAATGAGACCAGGCAGAAACTTTTGAATCAAATGATTGAAGATAGGCTAGTGTATCAGGAGGCTAAGCGCCTGAAAGTTCAGGTGACGGAGGAAGAGATCACGGAGCGTTTTGAGGAGTTCAAGGCGCGTTTCCCAAAGGAGGAGGATTTCCAGGCGTTTCTCGCCAGGCAGGGGCTTGCAGTCTCAAAACTCAGGGAAAGGTACCGGGAGCAGATCGCAATCCGCAAGCTGCAGCAATACCAAATCCGTAGCAAAATTATGGTCACCCCTAAGGATATTGAAAATTTTTACCGCCACCACCTCAAGCAATTCACGCAAGAGGAAAGGGTCAGGGTGAGAACTATCACGATCAAAAAGTCCACGGATCCGGCCAAGAAAGCGGAAGCGGATGCCGCGGCCAAAGCCAAAGCCGAGGATATTTTAAGGCGGCTTTATGCCGGGGAGCCCTTTGAAGCTCTGGCCAGGCAGTTTTCCGAGGATACCAAAGCCGCGGAAGGTGGGGAACTTGGGGTGGTTCGCCGGGGCGATCTTGTGGATGCCATTGATAATGTTCTTTTCAGCTTAAAAGCCGGGGAATGCTCCCCAGTTATCGATACTGCGGTGGGTTATCATATTTTCAAGGTGGAAGAGAAAATGGCCAAGAAAAGCCAGCTCCTTGATGAGGTTCGAGGCGCCATCCATGACGAGGTTTTTCGCAGGAAAAGCCGCCGTCAGTTCAAAGAATGGATGAGCGAGCTTAAAAAGAATGCCTACATTTCCATCCGGTAATCCGCAGTAATGCCTGCCTCAAGCTTTCCCCTGATTGCCGTGACGCTGGGGGATCCGGGGGGCATCGGCCCGGAAGTCACGGTTAAAGCATTGGGTCGGATGGTTAAAGAGAAAGTTCACCGCAAAGCGCGTTTCATTCTCATCGGCCCTCCCGAAATTTACGAAAGTTGGAATCAGAAGCTTAAGTCACGACTTTCTTTTGAAAGCATTCTGCTTCTCGACCGCAAAAAACTCAAGCCGGGCCGGATTTATATTCTTGACCTCTCAACTGCTCTCCCGTCAATTCCCGCAAATGTTCCCGGCCGAATTCCTTTGAGAGTGATTCCGTCTTCCTATGCAGTGGGAGAAATTTCACGGAATAATGCCTTTCTTGCCTATGCCTCTCTGCGCGTCGGCGCTTATCTCGCGGCCTGCGGTCTGGTTGATGGCTTGGTGACGGCGCCTGTTCATAAGGAAGCCATGAGACTGGTGGATGAGGGATTTGTGGGGCATACGGAATATTTGGCCGGGGTTTCAAAGACACGGGACGTGGCCATGATGTTTGATGGCGGCCCGGTCAAGATAACGCTTGTGACCGTGCATGTGCCGCTGAATGAAGTAAGCGCCGCCCTCACACGGCGGGATATTGAAATCAAGATCCAATTGACCGACCGGTTTCTCAAAAAGTTTTACAAAATTAAAAAACCGCGGATCGCGGTTTCCGCTTTGAATCCGCATGGAAGCGAGTTCGGAGCGGAAGAAAAGAGAAAAATCCTTCCGGCCATCCGTTCTGCGCGGCGAAAAGGAATTACGGCAGACGGCCCTTTTCCCGGCGACACATTATTCCATGAGGCGTGCCGTGCCGGATACCATGCCGCTGTTTTCATGTACCACGATCAGGGGCTTGCTCCGCTTAAGGCCGTGGCGTTTGACCGGGCCGTTAATCTCACCCTCGGCCTTCCTTTTATCAGAACCTCGCCGGATCACGGCACGGCCTTTGACCTAGCCGGCCGCGGCAAAGCGGATGAGCGATCCATGGCTGCCGCGCTGCGCACTGCCGTGACCTTATGCCGTTCTTTATGACCACCCTTTCTGGACAGGCTTACCTAACGGAAAAAAAAGAGGCCGCTATTCTGGCTGAAAAGCTCCGGACACCGCTTAATGCGGGCAATCCAGCCGTGGCCGCACGCTTTCTCAAAGGAGGATATCAGCAGGATGGGTACGGAGTGCCTGAAGGCGCGGCCATTGACGGATCCCATGCGTTTCAAGGAACGCAGGGCTATTACGTGAAGAATGCGGCAGGGGATGAGACGGGTAAAAAAGTATTCATGGAAACAGTCGGGAAAATGAAAACATTTTTTAAGCGCCCGCAAAGGACCGGCAAGCCTATCCGGTACGTGATCAAGCCCGGCATAGGCGGTCAGCATACGCCTTTTCAGGCCATTGCCGACGGGTTTGAAGCGAGCTGCGAAAAGAGTGAGGCCAAAATTGTTGGCGAATATGAACTCGGTAAAGATTTTGAGGCGGCCATGAGCCGTGTCCTTGGAGAAATCGGCGCGGACTGGGACCAGATCGCGGTGATTCCAAGCTCAAAGTCGGGCTCTACGGATGAGACCATGCTGATTTTCGTGGATATTTTTTATATCCTGCTCAAGCATGCGGCAGAAAAGGAAGGACTGGATGGAGCCCGTTTCGCAGATCAGGTTCTTGAGGTGCTTCATGAAATTAATTTTAAGGACGGCAAAGAACGGCCCGGGAAAGAACTTTTTAAAATCGAAAGCGGGAATTTTCTTTCCATGCCCCAGCTTCATATTATTTTTGGAAAAGTCCTGGGGAATATGTTTTTTGAGACCACGGACAGGCCTGAACAAAGCCGTTTATCGGCTTTTATAAGGAATTCGGGCCTGGATAAGGAGCTGGGCGAGGATGCACCCGGATTTGGGGTGATGTTTGACAATGTGGGCGGCCGCTGGACCGGCGACCTGCATATGATGACTTTTCTCGCCTTTTTTGATCTGGACGCTGAAGCCTATTGGAGAGCCAGGGAGCAGGGGATCCGGAAAGTCCGTGAGGGAAAACATCCCGGCAATCAGCTGGCGCATAAAATTCTGGATGAAGGAATCACGGATATCGCGCTCCTGGTGCCTGACTATCTTTTCTGGTTCGGCAAGGCGATTGAGCAGAATTTCAATGAAAGTATATGGCAGAAGGGCGTTGCGAATCTGGTCACGGTCCGGGAAAGCGAATGGCTCCTGGCGGAAAAAAATTACCAAAAGCCGAAAAGTTTTGTCATTAAACTCGCTGACATGAAAATCGGGGACTTCCACAAACTCAACAGACAGGAAATTGCCCAGGCTTTTGCCGGGCTTTTCACCACATTTTACGGCATGACCAACACAGCCGGAACCCGGCTTATGGCCCGGGCCTTGCATGAGGCCGGCTTCAAGGCGCAAGATGCGGATTTGAACAATCTGGACTGTCCGGCCACAAAAATCGTCCAACAAAACCTGTTTCTTCTACAGCCTTACGTTGAGCTGGGCAAGGGATTTCTTGAAAAAAGGCTTAAGGCTTTGCAGGAAGAAGAGACAAAAAATCCCGGCGCAATTTTCAAAGAGTATGTCCGAATCAAAGAAGAAGCCAGCCTGACATCTGCCGCGGATTTAAAACAGCGGCTTGATCAAGCTGTACGCTTTGCTGAAAGCGAAGGAAGAAAGCTGGTGCCTTTTCTTTATATTGAAGGACGTCAATTTCATGAGTGGCGGCATCGCCTGCTGGAGCGGGGAATCGTCTGGGTGATACAGGGAACAGGCGACCAGCACATCAGTTACCAGCAAGTCCTGGCCCAGCCCAAACGGTATTTTGTCCTGATTATTTCCTTTGTTTCTGAAAATCCTCTGCCCGGCCGCCCGGCCATTGGTTTCGCCAAAGGCTACCTGGACCATGTCAGCCCTCACATGGTTAGGGATTTGTTTGCCGAGGCTTCCTACCATGCCCTAATAGACCTGCGAAAACAAGAAGGAGGGATGGGAATTCTCCTTCGCTGGCTGGATTTCAAGAGAACCAGCGCTCTTCTAGGGTAATTAACTTCTTTTGTAATTGTTTAGCCGATTGAAGCGATTTCGAGGATAGGAAGAGGATTGCCTTGGCGGTGTTCGAGATAAGCCTTTTTGAGAAAGGCCAGTGGGTTTTTATCTTGGAACTGCAAGGTATGCAGGAGAC
>Ga0209515_10004231_pt1 | contig 19595 bp, 29 predicted proteins | sample Subgroupgradi54m_FD_187454 | JGI IMG/M metagenome (GOLD analysis project Ga0209515, IMG submission 187454) | Subsurface groundwater microbial communities from S. Glens Falls, New York, USA - GMW60B uncontaminated upgradient, 5.4 m (SPAdes)... ...
TTAAAACATTTGAGAGTGGCGCCACGAAAAGTCAGGATGGTTGTGGATCAAGTTCGCGGTGTGAACGCCCAAAAAGCCATCGATATACTTACATTTACCAAAATGGCTTCTGGCAGAGACGTTTGCAAATTAGTTCGTTCTGCCGTTGCCAATGCCGACCAAAAAGGTGGCGTGGATGTGGACAACCTTTTTGTAAAGGCTGTGTGGGTAGATCAGGGAGTTACAATGAGACGCTCTTTGCCTCGTGCCCGAGGATCTGCGTCTCGGATCAACAAAAAGACGAGCCATATTACTTTAGTTTTAGAGGAGAGAATTTAATGGGACAAAAGACACATCCAATTGGTTTTCGTTTGGGCGTCAGTAAGACATGGCTCTCGCATTGGTACTCTAAAAAAGAGTATGTGCAGTTTTTACGTGAAGACGCCAAGATTCGAAAAGAAGTGAAGACCAAACTTTATCATACCGGCGTTGCTCGTGTTGAGATTGAAAGACGTGGCGCCACAGTGACTGTGAATATTTATACGGCACGTCCTGGATTAGTGATTGGTAAAAAAGGAACAGGGATTGATGCTCTTAAAATAGATTTGAATAAAATGATTTCACGTGACGTGACTGTCAATATTCATGAAGTCAGAAAACCGGAGTTGGATGCGCAGTTGGTTGCTGAAAATATTGCGCTTCAACTGGAACGACGTATTGCGTTTCGTCGGGCGATGAAAAAAGCAGTGACCTCTGCTCTTAAGTTTGGTGGACAAGGAATTAAGGTCGTTTGCGCAGGGCGTTTGGCCGGTTCTGAAATTGCAAGAACAGAGTGGTATCGTGAAGGTCGTGTGCCTTTGCAAACACTGCGTGCCGATATTGATTATGGTCAAGCCGAAGCCCTGACAACTTACGGCAAGATTGGTGTGAAGTGTTGGATCTATAAAGGTGAGGTCTTTAAGAATGTTAAGCAGGATATGGAGGCGGCGTAACCTATGCTTCAACCAGCGCGAACAAAATATAGGAAGCAGCAAAAAGGTCGCGTACGCGGCAATGCCACTAGTGGTCATTATTTGGGGTTTGGTGAGTTTGGTTTGCAGTCTTTGGAGCGTGGTTTGGTGACATCACGACAGATCGAAGCCAGTCGTGTGGCCATGAGTCGTTTCATTAAGAAGGGTGGAAAAATCTGGATTCGTATTTTTCCGGATCGTCCCGTCACAAAGAAACCGGCAGAAACCCGGATGGGTAAAGGAAAAGGACCAGTCGAAGGTTATGCGGCTGTCATCAAGCCAGGTCGTGTTTTATTTGAATTGGAAGGGCTTGATTTACCGACCGCTAAAGAGGCGTTAATGTTAGCAGCCCATAAGTTGCCGGTGAAAACACAAATTTTAACAAGAGAGAAGTTTGTATTATGAAATTTAAAGAAATTTTAGAAAAAAGTCCCAGTGAACTGGAGACTCTCGAAAATAAACTCAGGATGGAATTAACTCATCTTCGTTTGCAATCACGTGCTGGACAATTGGCACAAACAGCCAAGCTGGGTCAGTTGAGACGCGACATTGCTCGATCGTTGACAGCCAAAAAAGAAAAGAGTGAACGAGTAAGAGCAAAATCTTAAAGGAAGATTATGACAGGTCATAAAAGAAAAAAAATAGGAACGGTGATCAGTAACAAAATGAACAAGACGGCTGTGGTGCATGTTCAACGGCAGACGATGGATCTTTTTGTTAAAAAATATTTGAAAAAGGTTACCGCTTTTAAAGTTCATGATGAAAAGAATGAATGTAAGGTTGGTGACGTTGTTGAAATTGTTGAAACAAGACCCATTTCTCGTGAAAAAAGATGGAGTGTTGTGAAAGTTGTAACGCGTGGTGTTGGTGGAGACTTATAAATCATTATGATACAGACTTATACCATTTGTGATTCTGCAGATAACTCAGGGGCCAAACGCCTTATGTGTATTCGTGTTTTGGGTGGTTCTAAAAGAAAATACGCCAGCATTGGGGACGTGATTGTTGTTTCCGTGAAAGAAGCTTTGCCCCATGCCAAAATTAAAAAGGGTGATGTGAAAAAAGCTGTGATTGTTCGTACACGAAAAGAAATACGACGCACAGATGGTTCTTATATTAAGTTTGATGATAACTCCGTGGTTTTGATCGATCAAAATGGAGAACCTGTGGGAACGCGTATTTTTGGTCCCGTGGCTCGTGAGTTAAGAGCTAAAAAATTTACCAAGATTATTTCTTTAGCACCGGAGGTACTTTAAAATGCTTCGGAAGAATGATGAAGTGATGGTGATTGCAGGGAAGGAAAAAGGGAAACGAGGCAAGGTCATTTCCTTTCTTACGGAAAGTGAACGTGTCTTTGTAGAAAAGTTGAACATGGTGAAACGTCATCAGAAGCCTACTCAGAAAATGCCTCAAGGTGGCATTGTGGAGAAAGAGGCCGCGATTCACGTTTCCAATGTGATGATTTATTGTACGAAGTGTAGCAAGCCCGTGCGTATTGGAATGAAGGTTGGGAAAGATAAAAAGAAACATCGTGTTTGTAGAAAATGTGGAGAGAACGTTGGTCACTAAAACTAAAACGGAAACTGAGACTGAAAAGAAAAAAGAAGACATCAGAAAAGTCTCTGGTTTTGAGATTTTCTATAAGAAGACCTGTGTGCCGGCTCTCGTGAAAGAGCTAGGTTACAAGAATATTCTTCAAGTTCCTCGGGTTGAGAAAGTCGTCTTGTCCAGTTGTTTAAAGGAAGCGACTCAGGATAATAAGGTGATTGAGAAAGCTGTTGCAGAAATCGCTCTTATTACGGGGCAGAAGCCTGTAGTAACGCGTGCTAAAAAGTCGATTGCTAACTTCAAGCTGAGACAGGGAATGCCTATTGGATGTTGTGTGACGCTTCGAAAACAGACGATGTATGAATTCTTGAACCGTCTTTTCAGTGTGGTGATTCCACGAACGCGTGATTTTCGCGGAATTTCCGACAAATGTTTTGATGGCCGAGGCAATTATACGATGGGAATTACCGAACAAATTGTATTTCCTGAAATTGATTACGATAAGATCGACAAGATTCGCGGCATGAACATTACGATTGTGACCACAGCCAAAACAGATAAGGAAGCCAGGGCTTTGCTCAAAGTGATGGGAATGCCGTTTAGGGATAACTAACAACGAACCAGGAAGGTTATGGCAAAAAAGTCTCTTCAAATCAAAGCAGCACGTAAACCTAAATTTAAGGTGAGAGCCTACAATCGTTGTACTTATTGTGGAAGGCCGAGAGCTTTCCTCCGACGATTTGGTATGTGTCGTCTCTGTTTTAGAAAAAAAGCATTAGTAGGAGAATTGCCGGGAGTAATAAAAGCGAGCTGGTAACCCCAGATGAGGAGCGTAAATGACAGATCCTATTTCAGATTTACTCACAAGAATTCGTAATGCGCAGATTGCAAAACATGCGTCTGTCGATATTCCTTATTCTCAAGTGAAAGCCGCCATCATTAAGGTTTTGTATGAGGAAGGTTTTGTCGGAGCTTTTAAGGTTGTAGAGAATGAGGGAAGAAAATCTCTTCAGGTGAGTTTGCGTTATGCGGTTGGTCAGGAGCCGATGATCTCTGAGATTCATCGTAATAGTCGGCCTGGTCGAAGGAGCTATGTGGGCTATCGTCGTATGAAACCTGTTCGTAGTGGAATGGGGATGTCTGTCTTGTCCACACCCAAAGGAATTCTCACGGATGTTCAGGCTCGTGAAAATAAAATTGGTGGAGAACTTTTATTTACGATTTGGTAACGGGGAAAAACTATGTCACGCATTGGAAAATTACCCATAAAAATTCCTGAAAAAGTGAAGGTGAATATCGGTGCGCTTCTTTTTGCTGCCGAAGGACCTTTAGGAAAACAGGAAGTGACTTTGGATCCCATTCTCAAAGTTTCTACAGCCGATGGAATGATTTGGGTGAAGAGAGACAATGATGGTAGTTTGGCTCGTTGCCGTCAGGGCCTCATTCGCAATCTTATTCGTAATGCCGTGGAAGGTGTGAGTCATGGGTACAAAAAAGAACTCGATATTACGGGCGTTGGTTTTCGTGCCGAAGTAAAAGGATCTATGTTGTCGATGACTTTAGGATTTAGTCATCCCATTGAATTTCCTATTCCTCCTGGAATTAAGATTCTTGTCGAGAAACAAACCCATTTGACCGTTTCGGGTGTTTCTCGTCATTTGGTGGGTGAAACATCGGCAAAGATTAGAAAGTTTCGTGAACCAGAACCCTACAAAGGAAAAGGTATTCGTTACAGTGATGAAGTGATTCGTAGAAAAGTAGGTAAGTCGGCCGTCGCTTCGGGTGGAGGTAAATAAAATGGCTGTCGGTAAAAACAATGCAAGAGTTTACAGACAAAAAAGAATTCGAAAGAAAATTTCTGGTTCTTCCGAAAGACCTCGTCTTTCCATTTTTAGAAGTGTGAGTCATCTTTATGCTCAATTGATTGATGATGTGACTGGAAAAACTCTTTTGGCTATTTCCACATTGTCCAAAGATTTTAAGGCCGATAAAGACTCTGGGAATGTAAAGGGTGCCAAAGAGTTAGGTAAGCTTATCGCCCAAAAAGCATTGCAGAGTAAAATTGGTCGTGTTGTTTTTGATCGTGCAGGATTTTTGTATCATGGTCGTGTGAAGGCATTTGCAGAGGGTGCGCGTGAAGGTGGCTTAGAATTTTAATTAAAAGAGGATATTAATGGCTGAGAATACGCAACAAACACAGTTTCCAGAAAGAATCGTTCACGTGGCCCGTGTCGCCAAAGTTGTGAAGGGTGGTCGACGTTTTAGTTTTTCGGCTCTTGTTGTGGTCGGAAATGGCAAAGGTCAGGTAGGCACCGGACTTGGGAAAGCCAAAGAAGTTCCTGATGCCATCCGTAAAGCAACCGATCAGGCTAGAAAAAATTTAATCACGGTGCCGGTTATTCAGGGTACGGTTCCTCATGAAGTGATGGGGCATTATGGAGCGGCTCATGTCTTATTGAAACCTGCTTCGGAGGGAACGGGAGTCATTGCTGGTGGTGGTGTGCGGGCTGTTTTGGAATCGGTGGGCATACACAATATACTTACGAAATCTTTGGGTACAAGCAATCCTCACAATGTGGTCAAGGCCACAATGAATGCTCTGAGTTTATTAAAGAGTCGTGAAGATTACGAACGATTGAGGAAGGTCGGCTAAAATGAATCTCGGTTCTCTTGAAGCACCGACCGGTGCTCGTAAAAAAAGAAAAAGAATTGGACGTGGAGAAGGTTCCGGACACGGAGGAACTTCCACAAAAGGTCATAAAGGTCAAAAAGCTCGTGCGGGTGGTTACCATAAGACTGGTTTTGAAGGTGGTCAGATGCCTTTGGCGCGTCGTTTGCCCAAGTTTGGTTTTACCAATCCCTTTCATAAGGAGTTTGCTGTTGTGAATGTTGGGGACTTAAATGATCTCGCTAAAGAAACAATTGTGGATGAAAAATTTTTGAAGGAACAGGGATACGTCAAGAAATTGCACGATGGTGTTAAGATTCTTGCCGGTGGTGATATTAAAGTTCCTTTAATTTTTAAAGGGACTCGGGTTTCCGAATCAGCAAAGAAAAAAATTATCGCAGCAGGTGGGCGGGTCGAATAATAACTTATGGCCTCACCTCTCGTTAACATTGCTAAAGTTCCAGAACTCAGAAATAGGCTTCTGTTTACCTTAGCGATGATTGCTGTTTATCGTGTTGGTGTTTTTGTTCCTTCGCCAGGCGTTGATCTCGAAGCTTTGCAAAGGATTGTGACTCGCGGAACGGTCTTTGACATTTTTAATCTCTTTTCCGGTGGAGCTCTGGAAAAGTTTTCTGTTTTTGCGTTGGGAATCATGCCCTATATCAGTGCTTCTATTATCCTGCAACTCTTGACGGTTGTTGTTCCTACGTTGGAGAAACTTTCCAAAGAAGGGGAGCAGGGTCGCAAGAAAATTACTCAGTACACACGTTATGGGACCGTTGTCCTTTCCATGATTCAAGGTTTTGGAATTAGCTTTGGATTGGAAAAACAAGGCGTCTTGATGGCCGATGTGGGTGGCGTTGGTTTTTATCTACGCACAATGGTGACCTTAGCGGCTGGTACGGCTTTTATCATGTGGATTGGAGAGCAGATTACAGAACGTGGTATTGGTAATGGAATCTCTCTGATTATTTTTGCAGGCATTGTGACTCGCATTCCTCATGGATTTCGGGATGCGTGGTCCACCAAAGAACAGTTTGCCGGTCTCTTTGGTTTTCTCATCTTGCTGGGCTTTATTTTTGCGTTAGTGGCCACTATTATCTTTTTTGAAAGAAGTCATCGACGCATTCCCATCCAGTATGCCAAACGGGTGGTGGGACGAAAAATGTACGGCGGGCAGAGTACCCATCTTCCTTTGAAGATCAATTCTGCCGGTGTTATTCCCCCGATTTTTGCTTCGTCGTTGATTTTGTTTCCGGCAACTATTGCGCAATTTAGTCATAATCCAAAGATCCAGTCTTTGGCGTCTCAAATGGGGAGTGGATGGTTGCATACGACCCTGTACGTTTCGTTGATTATTTTCTTTGCCTATTTTTACACGGCTGTGAGTTTTAATCCGGTGGATGTGGCAGAAAATATTCGAAAGTATGGTGGTTTTATTCCTGGGATTCGGCCGGGCCAGAGCACTTCTGATTTTCTGGATCGGATTTTATCGCGTATCACACTGGGTGGAGCGCTTTATATTGCCGGTGTTTGTGTTATTCCGGAGTTGTTGATTTCGCAATTTGGAATTCCATCCAGCTTGGCTTCTACCTTTGGTGGAACTTCCATTTTGATTGTGGTGGGTGTGGCCATGGATACTTTGGCGCAAATTGAAGCCCATCTGATGACGCGTAACTATGATGGCCTCATGGGCGAAGGGAGTGGACGTTTCCGGGGGAGAAAATAATGGGGAGGTGTACTTATGAATATTATTTTACTAGGACCTCCAGGTGCAGGAAAGGGAACACAGTCCCGACGGCTCTCTGAAAATTTGAAAATCCCTCAAATCTCTACGGGAGATCTTTTGAGGGCTGCTCGAAAAGAAAAAACAGACTTAGGCCTCAAGGCCGAGAGTTATATGTTGTCCGGTAAATTAGTTCCTGATGACTTGGTCATTCAGATGATTCGGGAAAAATTAAAAACACCCGAATGTCATCAGGGTTATATACTGGACGGTTTTCCAAGAACGCTAGATCAAGCAAAGGCTTTGGATCAAACGTTGGCAGGAAACGGAAGTGTGATTGACCATGTGGTTGATATTCAGGTGAAGTCGGAAGAGATTGTGAACCGTCTTTCAGGACGACGTCAGTGTTCAAAGTGTAGCGAAAATTTTCATGTTATCTTTCACCCGTCCAAGGTGGAAGGGGTTTGTGATCGTTGTCAGGGGCAACTTTTTCAGCGAGAGGACGATAAGGAGTCGGTCATTCGCAAGCGGTTGGAAGTTTATCAGAAGCAGACATCGCCCTTGGTGGCTTATTACCAGCAAAAGGGTATTTTAAAGAGTGTGCAGGGTACGGGTTCGATTGATGATATTTTTAAAGAGGTTGTAAAGGCTGTTCAATGATTATTCTGAAGTCTCCTGAGGAGATCGACAAGATTCGGAAAGCTTCGAAGATTGTTGGAGAAATTCTACAAGAGCTTCAGCCCTTGGTTGTTCCTGGAGTGACCACCAAGGATCTTGATCGAAAAGCCGAAGAGTTAATGAAAAAAAAGGGTGCGAAACCCGCTTTTAAAGGGTATCGGGACTATCCCGCAGTGCTTTGTACTTCGGTCAATGAGGAAGTGGTTCACGGGATTCCTTCTGCCCGTAAGGTTTTAAAGGAAGGGGATATTATTGGAATTGATTGTGGAGTGGTGATTGAGGGGTTTTTTGGTGATTCTGCAAAAACGTTTTCGGTGGGAAAGCTTGATGAGGTATCGCAAAAGTTGTTGCAAGTGACCGAAGAGTCTCTCTATCTGGGAATTCAACAGATGGTGGTTGGAAATCGGATGAATGATATTGGTTGGGCTGTTCAGAGTCATGCGGAGCAGGCAGGGTTTTCGGTGGTTCGTGATTTTGTGGGGCATGGAGTTGGTAGAGATCTTCACGAAGATCCGCAAGTCCCAAATTTTGGGACCCCCCATACGGGGATTCGGCTCACAGCAGGGATGGTGTTGGCGATTGAGCCGATGGTGAACCTGGGTGTTAAAGAAGTAAAAATTTTAGAAGATGGGTGGACAGCAGTAACAGTAGATGGTAAGCGCTCTGCTCATTTTGAACATACGATTGCCCTTACGGAGAAAGGGTTTGAGATTTTGAGTGTTGTGTAGAAAAAACTTATGCCAAAAGAAGATGTGATTGAGGTTGAGGGGACTGTAGAGGAACCCCTCCCAAATGCGATGTTTCGGGTGAAGCTGGATAATGGGCATAAAATTTTGGCCCATATTTCAGGAAAAATGAGGATGCATTTTATAAAAATATTGCCAGGGGATCGGGTGAAGTTGGAAATGTCCGCTTATGATTTGACCCGTGGAAGAATTACATTTAGAGCCAAGTAACTATGAAAATACGATCATCAGTCAAAAGGATTTGTAATAAGTGCAAGGTCATCCGACGCAAAGGCATTGTGTGGGTGATCTGCGAAAACCCAAAACATAAGCAGAAACAGGGGTAGCTATTTGATAGCGAGTGAGTATTGGCTGGAACGGACTTGCTCCGGCCAGCCAAGCGGAGCGAGCGATTAATTCACGGTTAAACAGATGGGGGTTTCAGGGGGAGAGCGGTATCTCCCACTGAGTATAAAGAAAACAAGGATAATTTTATGGCACGTCTTGCAGGCATTGATCTTCCAGGTAAAAAGAAAGTTGAGATTGCTCTAACTTCTATTTATGGTGTGGGCCTTGCCTCAGCTGGAAGAATCCTGAAAAAAACAGGAATTGATCCTAACTTGAAAACGGACCAATTGTCGGATCAGCAGGTGGCAAAAATTCGTGAAGAGTTGGATCAGAATTTTAAAGTGGAAGGGGATCTTCGTAAGGAAGTTTCTCTGAGCATCAAACGTTTAATGGACTTGGGAGCTTACCGTGGCTTGCGTCATCGCGGAAATCTTCCTGTGCGAGGACAAAGAACACATACGAATGCACGGACACGTAAAGGCAGACCAAGAATTGCTGTTGCCGGTAAAAAAGAAGCGAAGGCTCCTAAATAAAGGAAAAATTTCATGGCCAAGAAAATTGTGGATGCAAGTGCAGCAGTGACTGAGACGCCTAAGCCAGAGGGTGCAGACTCTGTTGATAAAAAACCAAAAAAGAAACGGGTTAGGAAAAATGTGCCGGTCGGTGTGGTTCATATTCACACCAGTTTTAACAACACCGTCGTGACGATTACGGATCTTACAGGAAATGTTGTAGCCTGGTCATCCTCGGGATCACGTGGATTCAAAGGATCTCGAAAAAGCACACCCTTTGCGGCGCAGATGGCGGCTGAAGATGCGGGTCGCAAAGCGGCGGATCAGGGAGTACGGACCGTTTCTGTGATGGTGAAAGGACCCGGAGCAGGTCGTGAATCGGCCTTGAGAGCTCTTTCGTCCGCAGGTTTAAAAGTAACCGTGATTAAAGATGTGACGCCCATTCCACATAATGGGTGTCGGCCAACCAAAAGACGAAGGGTGTAAGAATAGTGAGCAAGGATCAACCAGAACGGATTTATTCCGGCTGGTTGATCGGAGTGAACGATGAGTTCATGAGTATCAGATGGGGGTTTCAGGGGGAGAGCGGTATCTCCCTCTGAATAAAAAGAAGAAGGGTATAGATTATGGCAAGATATATGGAATCAGCCTGTCGTTTGTGTCGACGTGAAGGGCTGAAATTGTTTTTAAAAGGACAACGTTGTTACACGGAGAAGTGTGCCATTGAAAGACGGCAGTATGCTCCTGGTCAACACGGACAAAATAAAACAAAGTATTCGGAGTATGGTGCCGAACTTCGTGAGAAACAGAAGGTCAAAAGACTTTATGGTCTTCTTGAAAAACAGTTTCGTCATTATTTTCACAAAGCAGAACAGAAAAAAGGAATTACCGGTGAGATGCTTCTTCAAATGTTGGAAAGACGTCTGGATAATATGGTCTATCGCATGGGTTTTTGTTCCTCCCGCAATGAAGCCAGGCAGTTGGTGCTTCATGGACATTTTTTAGTGAATGAGAAGAAGGTGAATGTTCCTTCTTACCTCGTGAAGGCGGGCGACCAGATTAGTGTGAAAGAAAAGAGTCGCGCCAATGTCCGTATTATGCAGTCTATGGAAGAGGTCGATCGTCGTGGTGTTCCCACATGGCTGGAACTGGATAAGAAAACTTTTGCGGGTTTGGTAAAGACTCTGCCCGTGCGCGAGGAATTAACCTTGCCCATGCAGGAACAATTAATTGTCGAATTTTATTCTAAATAAATGGAGGTCTCATGTATCGTAACTGGCGTAATCTCATTAAGCCGAAGCAACTTGAGTTTGAAAAAGAAACTGTCTCTGCAACCTATGGACGCTTTATTGCGCGTCCTTTGGAAAGAGGATTTGGTCAGACTTTAGGAAATGCGCTGAGGCGTGTTCTCCTTTCTTCTCTCCAAGGTGCTGCAATCACCAATGTTAAGATTGACGGTGTTTTGCATGAGTTTGGCACCATCACCGGTGTGGTTGAAGATGTGAGTGATATTCTTTTAAATCTGAAACAGGTGCGTCTCAAAATCCATTCCGGAGATCAGGATACTATCCGCATTGATCTCAAGGGAGACAAGGAAATTACAGCCGGCGACATTCAGACCGGTGAGAATGTAACCGTTTTGAATCCCGATCAACACATTGCCACCATGAATAGCGACGGGAAGTTGCGGATTGAGATGACCGTTCGGTTAAATAAAGGTTATGTGCCATCGGATCGGAACAAGAGTGAGAAGGATTCTATTGGACTCATTGCGATGGATTCCATTCATTCGCCTGTCATCAAAGTGAATTATACGGTGACCAATGCTCGTGTCGGTCAGATGACGGACTACGATAGGCTCTCTCTGGAAATCTGGACGGATGGATCCGTGCAGGCTTCGGATGCTTTGGCTTTTTCTGCAAAAATATTGAAAGAGCAGCTCCAGATTTTTATTAACTTTGAAGAAATTCCAGAACCTGTTGTTGAAGAAATTACACCAGAGAAACCAGCGTTCAATGAAAACTTGAATCGTAAGGTGGATGAGCTGGAACTTTCTGTGCGTTCAGCGAACTGTCTACAGAATGCAAATATTCGTTACATTGGCGAGTTGTGTATCAAGACGGAAGCGGAAATGTTGAAGACTAAGAATTTTGGACGCAAGTCTTTGAACGAAATTAAAGAAATCCTTTCCGAGATGGGACTCAACTTAGGCATGAAGTTAGATTCTTGGACCATGCCGGTCGGTGAAGAAAAACCGAAAGAGGAAATTGAATAAATGCGACACCAACTTGACCATCGAAAATTAGGACGGACCTCCAGCCATCGGAGGGCTTTGTTAAGGAACATGGTGACCTCTCTCATTTTATCGGAGAGAATTGAAACTACATTGCCCAAGGCTAAGGAACTGAGACGTGTTGCCGACAATATGATTACTTTAGGCAAGAAGGGTGATCTGCATGCTCGTCGTCAGGCATCGTCTTATCTCATGACGCCTCTATCCGTGACTAAGTTGTTTGATGTGTTGGCACAACGTTTCAAAGATCGTCAAGGTGGTTATACACGCGTTTATCGATTTGGGAGCCGTCCGGGTGACGGGGCTGATATGGCGGCCATCGAGTATTTAGGATACCAGCTTCCAGTAAAGACTACGCCTGAAGAAAAAAAGACACAGGAAAAGAAAGCTAAAAAAGCGAAAGCTGAAGCAAAGTCAAAGACAGAAAAAGTTGCAAAGCCCGAAAAGAAACTCAAGGCTAAAAAGTCAGAGACAAACAAAGACATAAAGAAGGAAACCAAGGCTGACCAAAAAGGTCTTAAGGGTCTCTTTAGTCGGAAGAAAAAAGAAGACTAATTAAAAAAGTGTCTTCTCATGAAATTCAAAGTCCTCATTTTGATTCTTCTGACAGCAGTCGTTGTTTATTTCCTTGTTATCTCCCATAACAATTCGGGACTTCATGTAGGTCAAAAAGCTCCAACTTTTAGTTTACCCACTCAAGATCATGCCATCCACTTGGATCAATTAAAGGGGAGGGTGGTTCTTTTGAATTTCTGGGCTACGTGGTGTCCTTCGTGCGTAAGAGAGATTCCTTCCCTCAATGCCCTTTATCAAAAAATGCAGAACAAAGATTTTACAGTGTTGGCGGTGAGTCTGGATGAAGAAGCTTGGCCGGTTGTGGATGCTTTTCAAAAAAAAAATCCCTTGGAGATGACTGTTTTACTTGATGTGAGGGGTGATGTGGCGTCTCTTTATGGAACGTATCAGTTGCCTGAAAGTTATTTGATTGATAAAAAAGGAACCATCGTTCAAAAATATATTGGTCCTCAAAATTGGATGGACCCAAAAATTTTAAAGGAGATAGATCGTTATGTTCAAGAAAACCCTTAAAATCTCCTTTGCATTTTTTTTCGTGGTGTTGTTCACAGGATGTTCCAAAGATTTTGTGACGGGTGGGTCTTCTTATAATTGGTTTTCGCCGGATCAGGATGTCAAGGTGGGTCAGGAAGTCATCGATACACAGCTCAAGGACCTTCGTTCTAAAAACAAAAAGATAGATGAATCCGCAGACCCTGTGATGACTGAAAAAATTCGGAAGATCACTCGAAAGATTGCAGCGGTGTCGCACTATCCTTCTTTTCCTTACGAGGCCCATTATACGGATGTGGATATTGTGAATGCCTGGTGTGCGCCGGGTGGCAAAGTAATGGTGTACAGTGGGTTGTTTGATCCCAAGAAAGGTTTGGTTCAAAAAAACAATGAGGCTGAATTAGCAGCGGTCCTGGGTCATGAAATTGCCCACGCAACGGCTCGTCATGTAACCAAGTCCATGAGTAAAAATATGACGATCATGGTGGTAGGGCAGGTGGCCATGTCTGCTATTTCTGCTTCGGGTGCAGGATCTGTTCAGAATGCGTTTAACCAGGCGATTGTGGAAGGGATCAATCTTTATATTCCGGCCTACAGCCGCAAGAATGAATCGGAAGCGGATCGTATTGGAATTATGTATGCGGCTAAAGCGGGATACAATCCTCAGGCCGCTGTGGATCTCTGGTATCGTGCTTGTCAGAAAAAAGGGGGAGGTGCTGATCTTTATGCCTCCCATCCTTCCAACTGTGCCCGCGCAAAAGCCCTGGAAGCCCTTCTGCCAGAGGCGATGGTGGAATACGACAAAGCACAGCGGAGATAATTTTATGAGGATTTTTGTTTTCCTTTAAGTTCTTTCTGAGACACGAGATTCTGCCACAGCAAAAAGGATATAGGCAGCTTCGTAGATGGGAGCTCTAAGTCCAAAGCAGTCCCTTGCCCCCCCATCAGCAATGGTATGGCCCAAGATCCTTAGCCAACTTCGGACATCTTCAATATTTCTTGTAGGAGAAGAAATCAAACCTTCCCAACACTGAGCAAGTCCTAAGGCGAGGAGCTCCTGAATCTCAGGAAAAACATAATCACCACCACATACAAGGTGGCGGACAGCTTCAAAATATTTTGGAGAGAGTGATAAAACCCTCTTAGAATATGAACCAAGGCTTGTTTGAAAGGTGTTAGGCCTATCTAAGCGTGTCGCCATGACTCTTAAAAGACGTCCTACGATCCACTCCACCTGGGTCATAATAAGAGGATTTGAAGGGCCTGGTTGGTCCACTTCAAGAGCTCCTGCGGGTAAAGCTAAAACAGTCCAGGGAAGAGGAGTAAGTCTTGTAGAATCTAGGTTTAAATTTAAATCAGTACTACGGAGCAAACTTGCTGTTTGTGGATTAGAACCTAACCTTAAAAAATTTAAAATTTGAGAAGCTGCTGTTTGAATGTCTTTTCGCAATTGAGGTGTTCTGGAATCTCCAGCGAGTGCCTCTTGATCAATTTTGTCAGCATTTTGAGGATCAAGGAGAGGTGTCATATGCAGGGCTATACTGCGTACATTTTGAAAGACAGGATGTTGGGGATCTGCCACTTGTGTTATTTCCAGAAACTGTCTCATAGCCCTTTCGGCTGTTCTTAGAAACGTACTGACGGGAGGAATAACATCGACTGAGTGATCCAAGCCGTAAGCGTAAGCCACTAAACCTCTCATGGAAGAGAGGATTGATGATGGATCTATTGTAATGCTTGCTGGTGTTGGCATATAATTTTCTCCTTGTGATTCCTCATCGGCACGTCTTTCTAAAGGTTGCGTCTTTTTTTTAGTTTTTTTGTGGTATCTCCCCTTGACTTTTAATTGAAAACGAATATCAATTTCATCTATGTCTCACGAAGCGGCTTCAAAGCTTGATCAATACCAAGCGTATATTGTTCAAAAAGGATTAAAGTCAACACGGCAGAGGGATATTATTGTTGAAGAGTTTTTTAAACATCATGAACATCTTACGGTAGAAGAGCTCTGGGGTCGTGCCAGAAAGATTGATGCAAAAATTGGTTATGCCACGGTTTATCGTACCTTGAAGCTCTTAAGTGAATCGGGCTTGGCTCACAAACGTCAATTTGGCGAGGCCCAGGCACGTTTTGAACACGTGACGGATCACCATCACGACCATTTAATTTGTATGGGGTGTCATGAAATTATTGAATTTGAAAACGATCAAATTGAACATCTACAAGACAAGGTTTGTAAGAAACACAAATTTAAACTCGTTCATCATAAAATGGAACTTTATGGTTACTGCGACAAGTGTGTGAAGAAAGGCAAAAATAATCGTGGACGATAAAGAGACAACAGTTTTGTCCTCAACGGATCCAAAGATAGCTTTGGTAGGAAATCCCAATGTGGGGAAGAGCGTGATCTTTGGATTCTTGACGGGGCGTTATGTCACTGTCTCTAATTATCCGGGAACAACGGTGGAAGTTTCGCGTGGATCTTCTGTTTTTGAAGGCCAGAAGGTGAGTGTCATTGATACGCCCGGCGTGAATTCATTGGTGCCCATGTCGGAAGACGAGCAGGTCACGCGCAATATTCTTCTTCACGAAAAATTGGAGGGTGTTGTACAAGTGGCCGACGCCAAAAATTTAAGACGTGCTCTTTTAATTTCTATTCAATTATCAGAAATGGGTCTCCCGTTTCTTTTGGATCTTAACATGGAAGATGAAGCGGCGGGCTTGGGAATGCAGATCGACAAGACGCGGCTCTCTGAGCTTCTGGGTGTTCCTGTCATCGGAAGTATCGCCATTCAGAAAAAAGGCCTTAAGGATCTTAGAAAAAAAGTTTTAGGGTTAAAAACATCCTCCTATCAATTGAGGTATTCTCAAGAGATTGAAGTGGCTGTTCAAAAGCTGGAAGCCCTTTTGCCAAGCTCGCTTCTCTCCAAGCGTTCCATTGCTTTGATGATTTTGTCAGGTGATAAAAGTCTCATTGAATGGCTTCACCAAAAGATGCCCGATGACTTGATTGCTTCGGTTGGTAAAATTCGTGGAGAACTTGCCTGTCGTTTTAGTGAGCCCTTGGCGTATCTCATCAATAAACAACGTCTGAAAAAAGTAGATGATCTCATGAGCCAGGTGGTGTTAGCTGAAGCAAGAAAACAGCATGGTTTTCTCAATCTTGTGGGTCGTCTTTCCATGCATCGGGTGTGGGGACTTTTCTTTTTAGCCGCTGTCCTCTTTATTGTTTATGAATTTGTCGGAAAGTTCGGAGCTCAGATAGCGGTAGATTGGCTGGAAAAAGGTCTTTTTGGTCACTATCTCAATCCCTGGTCTCGAATACTTTTTGCAAAAATTTTCTTTTTCTCTCCTTTGCTGCAAGATCTTTTTGTCGGGCCTTATGGGATCATCACCATGGCCCTGACGTATTCTTTAGCCATTATTTTCCCCATCGTTATTACTTTTTTCTTGGCGTTCAGTCTCATGGAAGACTCGGGTTATTTGCCACGTTTAGCCATTATGTTAAATCGGATTTTTCGTATGATGGGTTTGAATGGCAAAGCTGTGGTGCCCATGGTGCTGGGACTGGGTTGCGACACGATGGCGACGATGACAGCTCGGATTATGGATACCAAGAAAGAACGGATCATACTTACGTTGCTTTTGGCTCTCGGTGTACCGTGTTCCGCACAATTAGGGATTGTTTTGGGTATGTTGGGAGCCTTGCCTTATTGGGCGACATTCTTGTGGCTGGGAATTGTAGGTGGCACTTTGATTTTTGTGGGATTTATTTCCTCACAGATTCTTCCAGGAAATCGTTCGGACTTCATGATGGAAATTCCCCCCATTCGCAAACCAACGCTCCTTAATATTTTGACAAAAACTTTTGCCCGCCTTGAGTGGTATTTAAAAGAAGTCGTTCCTCTGTTTATTGTGGGCACTTTATTTCTTTTTGCCCTGGATCGTCTCGCCTGGCTTCCTGCCATTCAGCGCGCGGCTTCTCCTCTTGTTGTTAATTTTCTTCATTTACCCACAGAAGCCACCGAGGCTTTTCTGATTGGTTTTTTGCGGCGTGATTATGGGGCCACCAAATTTTTTGATTTGTACGGACAAGGAAAGATGGATCCCATACAGGCCATTGTTTCCTTGATTGTGATGACTCTGTTTGTTCCTTGTTTGGCGAATGTGTTAATGATCGTCAAAGAAAGAGGGATGAAGACAATGATTGCGATTGTTGGATTTATTTATCCTTTTGCATTTCTCGTGGGTGGTATCGTTAATTGGGGGTTACGACTTTGATATTGTTATTTGTCATGGCGAGCGTAGCGTGGCCATCTCCCGGGATTTACGTGGGATCGCCACGCCCTTCGGGCTCGCGATGACACTAGGTGCTTCTATGCAATGTCCCTTATGTAATTATGGTTTTGACGATCGAAACGCCTGTTCCGGATGTGGGCTGACAAAACATTGTACGATGATCAAATGCCCCAACTGTCAGTACGAGTTCGTGGAAAAATCACAAGTGGTGGGATGGATTTCAAAATTATTTGGTAAAATGAAAAAGAAAAAAGAAATGAAGGTTCACTATGATTCCTAAGAGTAAATGTGGGCAACAAGTTGGACGTCCGCATGAGATGGATGAATTGTTGGAGCGCGTTTGGACTTTAAGAGAGCAAGGGAAGGATTCTAAATTAGAATTACTTTCTATGGTTCCCGTTGAGAATTCACAACGATGGCTGGAGGCTTTGGTTCAGGAGAAGCTGGTTCTGATCGATAAAGAAAAGGTGCTGTTCACGCAAACCGGAGAAATAGAAGCGCAGGGTATCCTGAGGCGTCATCGTTTAGCCGAGCGATTATTTGCCGATGTTTTTCATACCAGTGAAGAGGTCTGGGAAAGAGAGGCGTGTGAGCTAGAACATAAAAGTGTTTTGACAGAAGAAGCCATTAGTGCCGTTTGTGCTTTTTTGGGTCATCCGCCAACCTGTCCGCATGGGAGACCCATTCCGAGAGGGGAGTGCTGTGATGAGTTTGGTCATGACCTGAAGCCTTTCGTTATTCCTCTTTCCGAGACAAGGTTGTCGGATCGTTACCGCATTGTTTTTATCACACCCAAAAATCATATGCGACTTGATCGCTTAGCCGTGCTGGGGATTTTGCCAGGCAGTGATCTGCATGTGCATCAAAAGAAGCCCTCTTATGTGATTCGAGTAGGTGAGACGGACATTGCTCTCGATCCAGAAATCGTTCGCGACATCTACGTTAAAAAAGTTTCCTGAAAAAACTTGACAGGGGTTGACTCATCACCTATTAATTTTCACTAATATGATATTGAAAATGATTTTCAATATCGTTTAATCAAATATCTTAAGGAGTGGTTATGAAAAAAAGAATTATTGTTGCTGTAGCCTTAATCCTCATGTCTTTTTCTGTAGGAGCCGCTTCTCCTGAGATTAAAATCTCTGATGAAGAGATGGCTAAGGATGCTGCTGGGGATGAAGAAGGTCTACAGCGTCTTGGCAATTTTGGAAAACTTCATCTCTTTGGGTATGGTGAGCTTCACTATAATGCCCCGATTGGAGCCACACCCAACCAAATTGATTTTCATAGGATGGTGTTGGGAGTGGGTTACGATTTCAACGACTGGCTCAAGTTTCATTCCGAGGTTGATTTCGAGCATGCCTTTAAAGAGCCAGAGCTGGAGTTTGCTTATCTTGATTTTCTCTACAAACCGTGGATAAATTTTCGAGTGGGAAGTGTTTTAGTTCCTATGGGAATTCTCAATCAGCATCATGAACCCCCTCTTTTTTATAGTGTCGAAAGACCGGAATTGTATCGAGTCATTATTCCTTCCAGTTGGCAGGAAGGTGGGGCAGGTTTTTATGGAAAATTACCGGCAGGTTTTGATTATGAACTTTATCTCATGTCTAGTTTGGAAGCCGCTACTTTTGATGGAGGAACTATTAAGAGAAGTTTTACAGGTGATCAAGGATTTCATGACAGCTTTGGTCATGTCGGAGAACAAAGGGCTGAAGACTTTGCCGCTGCGGGTCGTCTTCAATACAAAGGCTTGCCGGGCTTCAGAGTGGGAACTTCCTTCTTTTTAGGAAATACGGGACAAGGAAATACAAGTATTGGAAAAGCATTTTTGACGATGCTGGAAGGGGATGCTAAGTACAGTTTTGAAGGAATCGATCTGGAAGGTATTTTAGCTTTTACCAATCTTTCAGATACAGGCAACCTCAACACGGCTTTAGTCGCTGCCTCTCCTGCCTTTACTAACTTTGTTGGCAAACAAATGGTGGGCTGGTATTTAGAAGGTGCTTATCATCTTTTGCATCATCTTCTTCCAGCTGCACCACAAGATTTGGTGGTGTTTACGCGTTACGAAAGTTTCAATACCCAAAGACAGATGGTCTCTGGTTTTGCCTCTAATCCCGCCAATGACCGTCGTACCATTACCACGGGGATTTCTTTTTTACCCATTCCTCAAGTTGCTTTGAAGGCAGATATGATGATAAATCAAAATAAAGTGGGAACGGGAGTGAATCAAGTCAACTTTGGTGTTGGCTTTTACTATTAGGAGGATATGCTTTCCCATTTGGTTCAGGTTGAAGTCTGTCATCGCGAGCGAAGCGTGGCGATCTCACGGATAAACACGGGAGATTGCCACGTCGCTACGCTCCTCGCAATGACACAACCTTATTCAACTGGGAAAGCATGTAGGAGGATATTGATAAATGCCTATCTCAACATCCTTAAAAATCTTACTTTTATGTTTTTTTGTGAGTTCAGCTCAAGCGCAGACCATTTACATCAAACCCGCTGAGGCGCTAAAGATTATCTTTCAGGATTCTCGTGAAATTGTTTCAGAAAAAAAATCTCTGACTCTGGAACAGAAATTAAAAATTGAAAAAAAATTAGGTGTGCACCTCTCTAAAGACATCTGGAATTTTTATGTGGCCAAATCAGGAAACAAAGTGGATGGTTATGCCTTGATTGATCATGAAGTGGGAAAAACCGAACCCATTACTTTTTTAACTGCCATGACGCCTCAAGGG
>Ga0209515_10004232_pt1 | contig 19594 bp, 15 predicted proteins | sample Subgroupgradi54m_FD_187454 | JGI IMG/M metagenome (GOLD analysis project Ga0209515, IMG submission 187454) | Subsurface groundwater microbial communities from S. Glens Falls, New York, USA - GMW60B uncontaminated upgradient, 5.4 m (SPAdes)... ...
CGCGTACGTGCTCGACCGCGAAGAGAGCTTCGCCCGCCGGTGCAATCGGGAGATGGTCGATCTCGAGCCGCTCATCAACGCGGACGACATCGACTTCGTCAGGGTCGCGATCATGAAGCACGCGACGCTGACCGGATCGCGCTATGCGGAGGCGGTGCTCGCCGACTGGGCGTCGCTGCAGAAGAGATTCGTGAAGATCATGCCGCGCGACTACAAGCGCGCGCTGGCGGCGGACGCACGCCGGGTCGAGGAGGCGGCGCGCGAGGCCACGCTCGTGGCGCCTGTTGTCGCGGCGCAGAAGGTCAGGAAGTCGAAGCGCGGCGTCTCGACCAAGTCGCTGCAGCCGCTCGCGGAGCCAATCGTCCGTCCGCTCGGGTCTGGGAAGGTTCATGGGTAAGCCGACAGGATTCATCGAGATCCAGCGGAAGAAGCATCCAACCCGCCCCATCGACGAGCGCATTCACGACTGGCGCGAGGTCTATCTGGCCTCGCCGACCGGCGACCTGATGGAGCAGGGCGCGCGCTGCATGGACTGCGGCATCCCGTTCTGTCACCAGGGGTGCCCGCTCGGCAACCTGATCCCGGACTGGAACGACCTCGTCTATCGCGACAAATGGCGCACCGCGATCGATCGCCTGCACGCGACGAACAACTTTCCGGAGTTCACCGGCCGGCTGTGTCCGGCGCCGTGCGAAGGATCGTGCGTGCTCGGAATCAACGACGATCCCGTGACGATCAAGGACATCGAGGTCTCGATCATCGATCGCGCGTACGCCGAAGGATGGGTGACGCCGCAGCTGCCGACCACGCGCACGTGGAAGAAGGTCGCGGTCGTCGGCTCTGGCCCTGCGGGACTCGCAGCCGCCGATCAGCTCAACCGCGCGGGTCATCTCGTCACCGTCTTCGAGAAATCCGATCGCATCGGCGGCCTGCTGCGCTATGGCATCCCCGAATTCAAGATGGAGAAGCGCATCCTCGATCGGCGCATCGCGCTGATGGAGGCGGAGGGCGTCGTCTTCCGTCCCGGCGTGAACGTCGGCGTCGACGTCGCGATGACCCGGCTGCGCTCCGACTTCGACGCAATCCTGCTCGCGGGGGGCGCAGGGCAAGCGCGCGATCTGCCGGTGCCCGGGCGCGAGCTGCAGGGCATCCACTTCGCGATGGAGTTCCTCCCGCTGCAGAACCGGCGCTGCGAGGGCGATGAGATCTCCGACGACGAGTTCATCTCCGCCAAGGATCGCGATGTCGTCATCATCGGTGGCGGTGATACCGGCGCTGACTGCCTCGGCACCGTGCATCGGCAGGGCGCGCGGTCGGTCTATCAGCTCGAGCTCTTGGCGATGCCGCCGGAGACGCGCGCGGACAACAACCCGTGGCCGACGTGGCCGCAGATCTTCCGCACATCGCCCGCGCACGAGGAGGGCGGCGAGCGGCTCTACTCGGTGTCGACGGGGCGGTTCGTCGGCGACAAGAAGGGGCGCGTGCGCGCGCTGCAGGCGAACAAGATCGAAATGGTACGCAAGGACGGCCGTGTCGAGTTCGTCAAGGTCCCGGAATCGGATTTCGAGATCAAGACCGACCTCGTGCTTCTGGCGATGGGCTTCACCGGCCCCGAGCGCGGGCCGCTGCTCGACGATCTCGGCGTGACGCTCACCTCGCGCGGCAACGTCGGCCGCGACGCCAGCTGGATGACGAACGTCCCCGGCGTTTTCACCGCGGGCGACATGCAGCGCGGTCAGTCGCTGATCGTGTGGGCGATTGCGGAAGGACGAAGCGCCGCCCGCGCGATCGATCAGTTCCTGATGGGTGAATCGCAGCTGCCGGCGCCTCTCCAGTAAGCTGGCCGTTCACCCTTCTGCGTTCTCTGTTCTCTGTTCGTGTTCAGTTTCACGTTCGGTTCTATTTCTGTGTTCTATGTTCCGCGTTCGCGAAGCGAACGCGGAACCGAACGATGAAATTGAACACGAACCGAGAAGCGAGAACACAGAAGCGTGAACGTTACCAGCTAGAAGGTCGCCCGGAACCCCAACTGCAGCATCCGCGGCTGATAGGCCACGTTGAGGTTCGACGACGGATTGCCGTAGTTCGCGTTGCTTTCAGCGGTCACATACGATCCGTAGTTCGCGTGATTGAACAGGTTGAACACCTCCAGGATGCCGTCAACCCCTGCGTGTTTCTGCAGCTGGAATCGCCGCAGAATCCGCAGGTCCACTCGATGGAGGGGATGGCCAACCAGACTGTTGCGCGGCATGACCGTGCCATTCGGACGCAGGCGCCCGCCAGTCCCACCGGTCAGCCGCAGGTCGCCCCCGTAGTTGGTCGCCTGACGTTCGCCCGAGCCGAAGAAATACAGCCCGCTCAACTGGAAGGCGTGCGGCAGCTGCCAGATCCCGTTGAAGACCGCGCGGTGGCGCTGATCCGACGCGGCCAGCGAGTATTCGCCACCGAGATCGGGCGCGACTGTGAACGGGGCCGGCGACGACTGCGCGTCTCGCAGCACGGACAGCAGGTAGGTCGCCGACGCCTGCCAGCCCTGGCTCATGCGCCTGGTGAACGCCGCCTGCAGCGCGTGATAGTTCGACCACCCCTCTGACCGGAACTGGTTGATCAACCCGAAGTCGGGGTACGGCCGTTTGCTGATGTCGGTGAACGGATAGTTCACGCCCGTCGCCGGGTTGTAGGTCAGGTTGATGTTGGGCCGCGTGAAGAGTTCCGCCCGCGCCCGCGTCGTGACGTAGTCCGCCTCGACTGCCGTCGTCGCGCCAAGCTGTCGCTGCATGCCCAGCGAGCCCTGATAGCTGTACGCAATCTGCATGTCCGACGCGGCCAGCTGCGAGGGGATCTCGCGGCGCACGCACGTGGGTCCAGGCGACACCGCGCACGTGGTCCGTAGCGCCTGCGCGTAGGTAGGGACGGGGCCGTTGAACGGGTTCACCGCGAAGTCGGGACGGCCGTCGTAGAGGATCTCCGGATGGATCTGTTCCGTGTAACGGACGGTCCAGAACGCCGGTTGCCCGGAGATCTCGCCGAAGTACTTCCCGGCCCCGCCGCGGATGACGGTGCGATCGTTGAGGCTGTACGCAAAGCCAACGCGCGGCCCGAAGTTGTTGGTATCCGACGGACGATTCGCCTTCAGGAACGGCAGGAACTCAATGTGCTCGGAGAACACGCCCGTCTCCAGGTCGTACCGCGCGCCGAGATTCAGCGTGAGCCGCTTCCTGATGTTCCAGTCATCCTGCACCCACCCGCCATACACTTTTCGCGGCACGTTCTGTTTCCAGCCGCCGACACCGACGATGTACTTCCTCGAAATCGAGGAGAGCGACGCAATGTTCCACGTCGACACGTCCATGAGGTTCGGGAACAGGCTCTCGATGTTCGCGGGAATCGGCCCGCCCTGGGCGTCGAGGATGCCGTTGCAGCGGTTGCAGACGAACATCCAGGTCAAGTCGTACAGGTATTCGCCGCCGACCTTCATGTCGTGGCGTCCGCCCTTGTTGTACGAGACGGTGTTGTCATCCCGGACCGAATAGAGCTCCTGCCCGATCTTCTGCGGCGTCTGGTTGTGTGTTTCCCCGATCGTCAGCCCGCGCAGCTGGATTGACGGCGCTCCGATCCCGAAGCCGGCGGGATGATTCGGCCACTTCACGTACGACCGTTCGTTCCAGTTGAAGCCCGCGTATCCGAGCTTCACCTCGTTGACCGCGCGCGTGCCGATGACCTCGGTGAAGGTCGAGAGCAGCTGGTCCATGCCGCGGTCGAGGCTCACGGCCGACGAGGGCGTCTTGTCTCCCCCGCCGGTGTACCGCGGATCGTACGGCAGCGCGTGCTTCCACTTGTTGCCGCGCACCGCCAGCCGCATCTTCGGTGAGAACTGGAAATCGAATCGCGCGCCGGCCTTGTGTTCGATTCGTCTGCCAGTCTGGTCGAAATTGAAGCGCGGATACGGCGTTGTATAGATGAAGGTCTGCGGCTCGCGCTCGTATTCGTAGTTCAGGAAGAAATGAATCCGGTCCTTCCGGAGCGGTCCTCCAGCCGTGGTGCTCACCTGCTGATCCGAGTACGGGAGCACGCGTTTCGCAACGGGATCCTTGGCGTTGAAGCGGTCGCTTCTGAAGTATCCCGAGAGGCTGCCCGTCGGCGTGTTCGTGCCCGACTTGCTGATGGCGTTCAGCTGGACGCCGCTCGATCGCCCCTGTGTGGCGTCGAACCGGTTCGCCACGAACTCGAACTCCGCAATCGCGTCGCGGCTGTAGCGCGGGTTGCCGAAGGCGCTGCCGGCCACGTTGTTGGTGATCTGCTGCCCGTCCATGTTGATCTGATACGCGCCGGTGTCGCGCGGGACGGGTGATTCGCCCGCGGAGTTCGCGCGGCTTCCCGGCGCCAGCAGCGACAGGTCCTGCCAGTTCCGGCCGTTGACCGGCAGCTCCTGCATCTGGCGCGGATCGATGTTGCCGCTCATCGTCGAGCTCGTGGTGTCGATGAGCGGCGCCTCGCCGGTCACCGTCACCGACTCCTGCACCGTCGACGGGGCCATCTGGAGATTGACGACCACGGTCTGCCCGAGCAGCAATTCGACGGTTCGCGTGACCGTCGCGAAGCCGGCCAGCTCCACGGTGATTTTGAACGTTCCGGTGCGCACGGGCAGGCGGAATGCGCCGCGCTGATCGGCGACGGCGACGAAAGTATTACCGGTGGCCTCGTGCAGCGCGGTCACCGTGACGCCGGGCAGCACGCCGCCCGTCGAATCCGTGACTGTTCCGCTCAATGTCGCTTCCTGCGCGTACCCGATGGCGGGCACCGCGAGCATGGCAGCGATGGCGATTGGTGCGAAGACGCGCGAACTGAGCAACTTCCTCATCGGACCTTCTCCCCTCTGCGTGGACGCGGGATCATTCCAGGCCGGACTTTCCATGTGGACCACGACGAGTCGGCGGCCATACTACACCCGACCATGGCTGCCGCACGAGCTTTTCAGCCCGGTATGATTGCCGGATGTCCCTTCGCGACGTCCTGATCGTGGGCGCCGGGCCATCGGGCCTTGCCACCGCCATCGCCGCCAAGCAGCACGGCCTCGACTACGTTCTCGTCGAGAAAGGCGTGCTGGTCAATTCAATTTTCAACTTCCCGATGCACATGGTGTTCTTCACGACGCCCGGGCTGCTCGAGATCGGGAACCTCCCGCTCACGACGCCGTACGACAAGCCGACACGGCTCGAGGCGCTGCGCTACTACCGGCGCGTCGTCGACACCTACGAGCTGCCGATCTCGTTTCACGAGAAGGTCACGTCAATTGAGCCGCCTTCGCGCCATGGATCGAGCGGCGCTTCGGCGCGCCAAGCCTCGGGCGAGAATGTCTTCATTGTCACGACGGAAAACGATCGTGGCGTGACCAGGGTTCGAGAGGCGCGCGCCGTCGTTCTGGCGATCGGCTATTACGACTTTCCGAACTTTCTTGGTATTCCCGGCGAAGATCTTCCGCACGTGTCGCACTACTACACCGACGCGCATCCGTACTATCGAGGGCGCGTGGTCATTGTCGGCGGCAAGAACTCCGCGGCGGAAGCGGCGCTCGAGCTGTTTCGCGCGGGCGCGCACGTCACGCTCGTCCATCGCCAGGATGCGCTCGGCGATTCGATCAAATACTGGGTCAAGCCCGATATCGAAAACCGAATCAAGGAAGGGTCGATCGCCACGCGCTTCAATGCCTGCGTGACCGCCATCACGCCCACCTCCGTCGTCATCGACCAGCAGGGACAACGGGAGGAGATTCCCGCCGAGGGCGTGTTCCTGTTGACCGGATATCACCCGGACGTCGATTTGATGCGCGCCGCGGGCATCCGCGTGGACGACGAGACGCTGGCGCCGGAGCTGAACATGGAGACGTTCGAGACCAACGTGCCGAATCTCTTTATTGCGGGCGGTGCGATCGCGGGGAAGAAGACGGGGAATATCTTTATCGAGAACGGCCGCTTCCACGGCAGCAAGATCATCGAGGTTCTTGCCGATCGTCTGCGGCGGGATTAGGGCGCAACGTACAACCGAAGGCCTGGGATGTCCCGGAAGTCTACCGGATTCACGGTCCACAATGCGGCTGCATGTTCGATGGCGCACGCGGCGATCGCGATATCCATTTGGCGGCCGCGGGCGCGTTTCAGTTGTCGATACAGTTGACCGGCCTTGGCCGCTTCGGAAGGTCCGAACAACACGATTTGATCGTCGGGGTGCAGTTGACGCTGAAGTTGGATGTCGGAATCGACGCGCGGGCCGCGCAACCATTCATAGAGTACCACTGAGGAGATCACGAGCCGGTGCCCTGCCTCGGTGGCGGCTATGTAGGCGGGTAACAGCGGCCGCGTTGTCGTGACGACCTCGATTAAGACTGAGGTGTCGAGGTGGATGGTCACCGCCCGCGTGCGGCGCGCCGTTCGGCTTCGCGCAACCGCTTTTCGCGATGCAGACCGGAGGCGCGCCGTTCGCGGCGGATCTCGGCGATCTCCCGCTCCGCATCACGGTGAGGACCCGATGGCGGCAGTGTCTTCATCCCGTCGAGAATTTTCAGGATCCGGTCGCGCTCTTCGTCGCTGAGGCGATCTTCTTGTGCGGCGTAGCGCGCAATCGCCTCGCGGACGACGAGGCTCTGCGGCTTGCGGAGGCGAGTGGCCGTCTTCCGCAGTTTCTCGACCGTGTCGTCGTCGAGGGAAAAGGTCAGCTTCGCCATACGGCAATACTACCATACGGCAATACTCGTTCGGATCGTTCGGATCGTTCGGGTCAGTGCGCCGGCGCGCCGCTCCACCCGCGGGGCGCGTGAAGTTTCATCTCGAGCAGATCGATGAGCGCGCGGCAGCGGGCAAGGACGCCGTTGCACTCGAGCAGCGCCTGGTGTTCGACCACTTCGAGATCAAGGTACTGGGCGAGTGCATTGACGAGATCTTCGTCGGGGACCGACGGCGGAAATCTTGGTTCGGTGCGGACGCGCTCGATCGCCGCGGCGAGCACGGCCTCGAGACGCTGTCGCTGATGCCGGAGCGGCTGCGCCTCCTCGGCCGGGATCGTCTCCGAGATGCCCTCGACATGGCCGATGCGGTACGGCCGGCTGTGATCCTCCGACGTCACCCTGAACTTCTCGAGGCCGCGCAGGACGATGTCGTAGCGTCCGTCGGCGAGCGGTTGTGAGTGCGTGATGACTCCAGCGCAGCCGGTCTGATAGACCGGCGGCCGTCCCTCGTACTCCGTCTCGTAGCCCGGCCTGAGCAGGACCATTCCGATAATCCGATCGCCGTGCAGCGCGTCGGCCGTCATCGCGCGGTAGCGAGGCTCGAAGATGTGCAGCGGCAGGAAGACGTTCGGAAACAGGACGACGTTGGGCAGCGGGAAGAGCGGGATGGACGTTGGGAGCATGCGACGTTTGGAGGGCGGGCCTTGTGAGGCCCGCCAGCGTCAATGGATCGTCTTCGTCTTCCTGTCCATGTAATCCATCAGCACGTACTGCCCGAGCGTGTACGGCGTCGTGAAGTACGCCTTGCCGCGGCAGATCGCGGCGACGCGCCGGACAAACGCGACGAGATCCGGATCGCGCGCGAGCATGAACGTGTTGATCATGATGCCCGCCTTCTGGCAGGCGCTCACCTCGGCGAAGGTCTCGGAGACGATGAACGGATCGAGGCCGAAGGCGTTCTTGTAGATCTGGCCGTCGGGGCGCGTCAGCGCGGACGGCTTGCCGTCGGTGATCATCACGATCTGGCGCATGTCCTTCTTCTGCCGCTCGAGGATGCGCCGCGCGAGCCGCAGGCCTTCGCGCGTGTTCGTGTAATACGGCCCGACGCGCACGCGTCCGAGCTGCTTGAGCGGAATTTCTTCGGCGGAATCGTGGAACAGCACGGCGTGCAGCGAATCGCCCGGATACTGCGTCCGGATCAGATGCGCGAGCGCCAGCGCGACGCGCTTGGCGGGCGTGAACCGATCCTCGCCGTAGAGAATCATGCTGTGGCTGCAGTCGAGCATGATCACGCTCGCGCAGGAGCTCTGGTAGTCGCTCTGCGCGACCATCAGATCGGGGTAGTCAACATCGATGACGGGACCGGGATTCGGGATTCGGGATTCGGGATTCGAGGTGCTCAGTCCTCCGCCAACCGGACGCCCTTCAGCATGGAGTCGCTGGACCGCATTGAGGATCGTCGAGCTCGGATCCAGATTCATCGTGTCGCCGAATTCGTACGGCTTCGGTGCGGCAATCGCTTCGACGCCAGTGGAGAGGTGCCGCGTGTCGTGGCGCCCGGCGCTGCTGCGGCCGATCGAGCCGAGCAGATCGCGAAGCGCGCGGTAGCCGAGAAAATCGAGCGCCTTGTCGGTGACCTCGAACTTCACAGGACCGGCGTCTTCGCCCATCCCGCCGCCGGTGCCGCGGCGATGCTGGCGCTCCTGTTCGAGATCGGGCGCGCCGGTCACGAAACCCTGCTCCATCATCTTGTCGATGATCTGCTGGATCAGATCCTCGAGCTGCTGCCGCGCCTGCTCCTGATCGCCGTCCGCCGGCTCGCCGAGCAGCTGCTGCAACGCGTCCTCCGACAGCACGCCTCCGCTGAAGAGCGCCTCGAGGATCGCGTCATGCAGCGCCTGCATCGTGCGGTCCTCGTCGCCAGACGACGGATCGCCCCATGGGTTGCTGAACCCGCTGGAGAGCAGCAGGTCGGAGAGCTTCGACACCAGATCTTCGAGATCGATCTGGTCGAGCAGGTCGCCCGTATATTTCGTGTACCGGTATTTCATCCGCTAACCACTAACCGCCAGCCACGGACCTCAGTTGTAGTACTTCTTCTTTCCCTGCGGGATCGAGGGAATCGTCCGCTCCTCATCCCTGAACTTCTCTTCGCGCGCCGGCCGCCGCACCGGCGACTCGGTCGCGTGGTACCCGCGTTCCTCGCTGCGGCCGATCTTCTTCAACGCGTACAGGCCTTCGAGCACGAAATCGACGCCCGATGCGAGCAGCGCCGGAGACGCCTCGTTCGGAATGCCGGCGGCGTGTGCGAGCTCGATGAGTCCCTGCACCTCGCGCGCGTGGTTGAGCACCTCTTTCGTGCTCATCGTGTCCGCAAGCTGCAGGCTGCCGCCAAGGTCGAACCATTCGATCACCTGGCGCGTTTCGAGATGCGACAGGTACCCGTCGGCGACGTTGGCGACCGCAGCACGAATCAATTCACGGCCGACGGTCTCGGCGCCCTTCAACTCGCCCTCGTATTCCATTTCGAACTTGCCGGTAATCGAGGGGAGCGCGGCGTAGACGTCGTTGACGCGCGCGACCGCGCAGTCCTCGCGGCTCATCAGCGCGCGGCGCTCCGCGTTCGAGACGACGTTTTCCATCGCGGAGATCGGTAAGCGCTGGCTGACGCCCGAGCGCTTGTCGATCCGCCGATCCTGGCGCGCCTGGAAGGCAATCTCCTCGACCACTTCCGCCACGAATGCCGGCACCTCGGTGCGCGGGCCGACATCGTCGCGCTCGAGCCACGCTTCCTGCGCGGTGATCGCCATCGCGTCGGTCCGCCCCGCCGGGTAGTGCGTCCGGATTTCTGAGCCGATGCGGTCCTTGAGCGGCGTGATGATCTTGCCGCGCGCCGTGTAGTCCTCGGGGTTGGCCGTGAACGCCATCATCACGTCGAGCGGCAGGCGGACCGGGTAGCCCTTAATCTGCACGTCGCCTTCCTGCAGGATGTTGAAGAGGCCGACCTGGATCTTGCCGGCGAGATCGGGCAGCTCGTTGATCGCGAAGATGCCGCGGTTGGCCCGCGGCAGCAGCCCGTAGTGCATCGTCATCTCGCTCGAGAGCTGCAGCCCCGACTTCGCGGCCTTGATCGGATCGATGTCGCCGACCATGTCGGCAATGGTCACATCGGGCGTGGCGAGTTTCTCGACGTATCGCGCATCGCGCCCCAGCCACGCGATGGGCGTCCTGTCGCCGTCCGCCGCGAGCCGCGCGCGGCAGGCGCCGCAGATCGGATCGAGCGGGTCGTCGTTGATCTCGCATCCCGGCATCACCGGGATCTCCTCGTCGAGCAGCGTCACGAGCGCGCGAAGCAGGCGCGTCTTCGCCTGGCCGCGCAGTCCGAGCAGGATGAAGTTGTGCTGCGACAGCAGCGCGTTGACGAGCTGCGGCACGACGGTGTCGTCGTAGCCGACGATGCCGGGGAACAGCTGCTCGCCGGAGCGGAGCTTGCGAATCAGGTTATCGCGCACTTCCTGGTGCACGTCGCGGCGCGGCACGTCGCCGCCGGCGATGGCGCGACGCAAATCGCCGACGGTGGAAATCCCTGCGGGTCTGGGCATATGTGGATTCTACTTAATGCTCCATGCTCCATGCACAAAGCTCAATGCTCAATAAGACGCGGGCGCGCCCGAAACGGGCGCATCGCTTTTGAGCATTGAGCATTGAGCATTTAGCATTGAGCATTGTGCCTTTCTTCAGCGACAGGCCCCAGGTGTTCGCCCACCGCGGCGGGTGCGATCTCGGCCCCGAAAACACCATCGCGGCGTTCGACATCGGCATGTCTACCGGTGCGGACGGCCTGGAGCTCGACGTGCACCTGTCGGCCGACGGCGTTGTTGTCGTGCACCACGACACGACACTCGATCGCACGACCAACGGGACGGGACCAGTGTCGGCGCGCACCGCGGACGAGCTCGCGCGCGTGGACGCCGGCTACCAGTTCGAGCGCGGCGGGGCGTTTCCGTTTCGAGGGAAGGGGATCGGCGTACCGACGCTTGCCGAGGTGCTCCGCCGCCACCGAGGGGTGCCGACGATCATAGAGATAAAGGTGTATACGGCGGCGATGGGACAGGCGGTGGCGGAGGAGATTCGCCGCGCCGACGCGTCTTCATATGCGTGCGTGGCGGGGTTCGGCCTCGCCAGCGCGAGGGCCGCGCGCGCCGCACTGCCTGGGGTTCCCACGAGCGCGTCGCAGCCGGAAGTTCGAATGGCCGTCTACCGCTCGATACTGCGATGGCCTGTTCGGCGGGCGACATATCAAACGTACCAAGTACCCGAATGCGCAGAGGCAACGCGCATCGTCTCGCGGCGCTTCATTCGGCATGCTCACGCCGGCGGCTTCAAGGTGCAGGTGTGGACGGTCGACGAAGAGGCGGACATGCGGCGGCTCTTCGAGTGGGGCGTCGATGGATTGATCAGCAACCGGCCCGATGTTGCGGTCAGGGTGCGTGATGAATTCGTCCGCCGTCGAATGGTTTCGGCGGATTAGGTTGCCGCTTCGATCGACGGCGCTCCAGCCAAATGAGCACCAACGCCCAAATAAGGAGGCCGAATGCAGCCCCTAGTGGAATCGACCAGCGGAGGAGATACGCCTTTTCAGCGGGAGTCATTCTCGTGCACCAATCAATATACCGCCGATCATGACGAGGAGGCCGATTACTGTCGTTGCGGCAACCTCGCCGAAAGGTACGCTGCCCTGCGAAAACAGAAAATCCAAGGGTGCGAACACGGCGATGAGCAGTCCCATCTCGCGCAGCGTCTCCGCCACTTCGGCGAGTAGCCGATTCGTGCTGAACACCGCCGCCCAATCTCGCAAGCGCGGTGCCCGATGAAATTCGGCCAAATTCGTCGAGCACTACGACAACCATTGCAGGAACTGCGCGGTGTTGGTTGCCCTGAGATCGAAATTCTTGCGACGCCGAGCGAAGGGGAAATGAGGACTCCGTCCGTGAACGTTGCACGAGGGTTCGCTGTGTCACGGCGAATTCTTCGTGATCTTCGTGTGCTTCGTGGTTGATATTGTCTTTGTGACCTTCGTGGCCGATGCGTCTTCGTGGCCTTCGTTGCAGGATGTCCTCGACGCCCGCGCGCGCGTGTACGCCGTCATGCAGCGGTCGCCGCTGCTGCGGCATCCGCTGCTCGAGCAGTGGCTTGGCTGCGAGGTGTGGGTCAAGCACGAAAACCACAATCCGACCGGCGCCTTCAAGATTCGCGGCGGACTGAATCTCCTCGCGCAGCTCTCGCCCGACGAACGCCGTCGCGGCGTCGTCAGCGCCAGCACAGGCAATCACGGCCAGTCGATTGCGTGTGCCAGCCGCATGCACGGCGTGACGTGCCGCATCTTCGTGCCCGTCGCCAACAACCCTGACAAGAACGCCGCGATGCGCGCATACGGCGCGGAAGTGATCGAGTTCGGCCGTGACTACGACGAAGCGCGGCTGCGCGTGGAGGAGCTGGCCCCGCGCGAAGGATGGCGCTACATCCACTCGGCGAACGAACCGCATCTCATTGCGGGCGTCGGCACGTACGCGATGGAAATGTTCGAGGAGATTCGGGATCTCGACTACCTGTTCGTGCCGATTGGCGGCGGCAGCGGGGCTGCCGGCTGTTGCGTTGTTCGCGGAGGCATCGCGGCGAAGACGAAGATCATCGGCGTGCAGGCGTCGGGAGCGGACGTCTTCACCCGTTCCTGGCGAGGTGACACACGGGTGACGGCCGATCGAGTCAATACATTCGCGGAAGGGATGGCGACACGCGTCACCTTCGATCTGACGTTTGGCATCTTGAAGGAGCAGCTCGACGACATCGTCACGCTCGACGAGCCGGAGCTGGAAGAAGGCGTGCGTGCCGCGCTCAGGTTCACGCACAACCTCGCGGAGGGCGCCGGCGCCGCGCCGCTGGCAGCGGCGAAGAAATACGGGTCGAAGCTGGCGGGGAAGAAGGTAGCGTGCGTGATGAGCGGCGGCAACGTCGATGCGAAGACGCTGGCGCGAATATTGGCGACGGGTCCGTCAGCACGATGATGGCGGGTCCGCCTTCGGCGGAACCGGTCTCCGGCGGGACCCGCCCTACCTGTCGATTAACCGCTTCGCTTTTCTGAAGACGCTTTCCATCATCGGAGCCGTGAGCTTGCCGGTGTTCGTATTCTGCCGGCTCGGGTGATAGCAGCCGACGAGCGCGGGCAGCCCGTTGCCGAACTTCACGAATTCGCCGTGGCCGAACTGCGGCCGCGGCGACAAGGCCACGCCGCGCCGCTTCAACAACTGCAGCCACGCATCGAAGCCGATCTTGCCGAGGGCGACGACGACGCGCACGTGGGGCAGATGGGTGAGCTCGACCTCGAGGTGATCGAGGCAGCGCGTGATCTCCTCGGGCAGCGGTTTGTTGTCCGGCGGCGCACATCGCACGGCCGAGAGGATGTATGCATCGCTGAGATGCAACCCATCATCAATCCGTTGCGACGTCGCGATGTTCGCAAAGCCCGTGCGGTGGAGCGCCGACATCAGGAAATCACCCGAGCCGTCGCCCGTGAAGACCCGTCCGGTGCGATTGGCACCATGCGCTGCCGGCGCGAGTCCCACCAGAAGAAGGCGTGCGTTCGGATCGCCGAACCCGGGAACGGGGCGGCCCCAGTACGTTTCGTCACGATGCGCGCGCTTCTTCTCGCGCGCGACGTCGCGGCAGTACTGCCGGAGCCGGGGGCATCGTTCGCATGACGTAATTGAATGATGAACCTCAACGAGTCCGGGCGGCAGTTCGCTGCTGAGCGGTTTCATGGGATTAATGGCGCTACAATTGAAGGTTGTCGATACGGATCTTAGAGGATTAATGCGGAACACGGCCCCGAAAGACGCGGCGGAGCTCGAAGCACTCGAAACCCGCGAATGGCTCGAGTCGCTCGATTACGTGCTGCAGTCGGGTGGACCCTCGCGTGTCGGTCGTCTCCTGCGCGACCTGGCCGATCACGCGCAAAGCAAAGGCGTCAAGCCACTCTTCACCGCAAATACCCCCTACATCAACACCATCCCCGCCACAGAAGAACCACCGTTTCCCGGCAGCCGCGAGATCGAGCGCCGGATCAAGAGCCTCGTCCGGTGGAACGCGCTCGCGATGGTCGTCAAGGCGAACAAGGCGGAGGACGGCATCGGCGGTCACATCTCGACCTACGCATCCGCCGCGACGCTCTACGAAGTCGGCTTCAACCACTTCTTCAAGGGCAAAGGCGACGATCACGACGGCGACATCATCTTCTTCCAGGGACACGCGGCGCCCGGCATCTATGCGCGTGCGTTTGTCGAAGGCCGCATCCCCGCGAACAAGCTCGAAAACTTCCGCCGCGAGCTGAAAGCCGGCGGCGGCTTGTCGTCCTATCCCCATCCGTGGCTGATGCCGGATTTCTGGGAGTTCCCGACCGTCTCGATGGGCCTCGGCCCAATCATGGCCATCTACCAGGCGCGCTTCATGCGTTACCTGGAGGACCGTGGCCTCAAGAAGCGTTCGGACTCGAAGGTCTGGGCGTTTCTCGGCGACGGCGAGACCGACGAACCTGAATCACTCGGCGCCATCACGCTCGCATCCCGCGAAAAGCTCGACAACCTGATCTTTGTCGTCAACTGCAACCTCCAGCGTCTCGACGGTCCGGTCCGCGGCAACGGCCAGATCATCCAGGAGCTCGAGGCCGCGTTCCGCGGTGCGGGTTGGAACGTCATCAAGGTGCTCTGGGGCGGCGAATGGGATCCGTTGCTCGAGAAAGACACGGACGGGCTGCTCGTCAAGCGCATGGGCGAGGTCGTGGACGGCGAGTACCAGAAGTACGCGGTCGAATCGGGCGCGTACGTTCGCCAGCACTTCTGGGGCAAATATCCGCAGCTCGCCGACATGGTCAGCCACTTGTCGGACGAGCAGCTGAAGAAGCTCACGCTCGGTGGACACGACCCGGCGAAGGTGCACGCGGCGTACAACGCGGCAGTCACCACGATTGGTCAGCCGACGGTCATCCTCGCGCGAACGATCAAGGGGTACGGGACCGGCGAAGCGGGTGAGGGCAAGAACATCACTCACCAGCAGAAGAAGATGAACGAAGACGAGCTGCGCGCGTTCCGCACGCGGTTCGGCATTCCGATCGCCGATGTGGACGTCGCGAAGGCGCCGTTCTACCGTCCGCCCGACAACAGTCCCGAAGTCACCTACATGCTCGAGCGCCGGAAACAGCTGGGTGGCTTCGTCCCGCGCCGCATCACGTCATTCGAGCCGATCAAAGTCGAGACGCTGCACGACTGCTTTGCCGAGTTCGAGAAGGGCACCGAGGGGCGCAAGGCCTCGACGACGATGGTGTTCGTGCGGATGCTGGCGAAGATGCTCAAGGACAAGGAGATTGGCGAGCTGATCGTGCCGATTGTTCCCGACGAGGCGCGCACCTTCGGCATGGAGGCGCTCTTCCGCCAGGTCGGCATCTACGCGCACGGCGGCCAGCTGTACGACCCGGTCGACATGGACACGCTTCTGTATTACAAGGAAGCCAAAGAGGGGCAGATTCTCGAGGAAGGGATTACCGAGGCCGGCTCGATCTCCTCCTTCATCGCGGCCGGCACCGCCTACGCGACACACGGCATCAACACGATCCCCTTCTTCATCTACTACTCGATGTTCGGCATGCAGCGCGTCGGCGATCTGGTCTGGGCCGCCGGCGACTCGCGCACGCGCGGCTTCCTCCTTGGCGGAACCGCCGGCCGGACGACGCTGGCCGGCGAAGGGCTGCAGCACCAGGACGGCCACAGCCATCTCCTCTCACTGGCCGTACCGAACCTGATTTCGTACGACCCGGCCTTTGCCTACGAGATCGCCGTCATCATCGAAGAAGGTATCCGGCGGATGTACGTGAAGGGCGACAGCGTCTTCTACTACATCACCGTGATGAACGAGCAGTACGAGATGCCGCCCATGCCGGAAGGCGTGCGCGAGGGCATCCTCAAGGGGATGTATCTGTTCAAGGCCTCGCAGAAGAAGGACGCGAAGGCGCGGGCACAGCTGCTCGGCAGTGGCGCGATCCTCCCCGAGGTCATCAAGGCGGCAAAGACGCTCGAGGATCAGTACGGCGTGGGTGCCGATGTCTGGAGCGTCACGAGCTACCAGGAGCTCTATCGCGAGGGGCACGCGGTGGAGCGGTGGAACCGGCTGCACCCGGAAGAGACGCCGCGCGTACCGTACGTGACGAAATGCTTCGAGGGAACGGAAGATCCGATTGTGGCGGCATCGGACTACGTCAAGGCGCTGCCGGACGCGATCGATCGGTGGCTGCCGCGTCCGCTGACCTCGCTTGGCACCGACGGCTTCGGCCGCAGCGAGAACCGCGCCGCGCTCCGCGACTTCTTCGAGGTCGACTGCAAGCACATCGTCCTCGCCACGCTGACCGCGCTGGCCCGAGACGGCAAGCTGGATGTGGCGGTGGTGAAGAAGGCCCTCAAAGATCTCAACATCAACACCGAAAAACCCAATCCGGCCATCTCCTGACCGATGCAGGAATTCAAAGTTCCGGAACTGGGTGAGAACGTCGCCGAAGGCGACGTGACGAAGGTCCTCGTCAAAGTCGGCGACACGATCACGCAGGAGCAGTCGGTCATCGAGCTCGAGACCGACAAGGCGACTGTCGAAGTGTCGTCATCGGTCGCCGGTGTCGTCAAGGAGATCAAGGTCAAGGCGGGCGACAAGGTGAAGGTCGGCGCCGTTATCCTGACTGTTGATGACAACGGCGGAGCCCCTGCGGCGAAAGAACCGGAACCGGCAAAGGCACCCGAGCAGAAGGTTGTCTCGATGCCCAAGCGCGAGGCACCACAGGCCCCTGAACTTGCGCCCGCGCCGTCCAAGGCGGCCGCACCAGCACCGCAGTCGCGTCCAGCCGAGGGACCGGCTGCTCCCGCATCTCCGTCAGTCCGCCGCCTCGCGCGCGAGATCGGCGTCGACATCAACGATGTCCAGGGCACCGGACCGGAAGGACGCATGTCGGACGAAGACGTGAAGGAGCACGCGCGCCGCATCCTGAGCAGCATCCCCTCGACTGCGCTCGGGGCAGGCGGCTTTGTCGCGCGCGGGACGGGTCAACCGGCGGCGAACGTTCCGCTGCCGGACTTCTCGAAATGGGGAGAGATCGATCGCCGGCCGATGTCGAAGATCCGGCGTGCAACCGCGCAGCATCTGAGCCACGCGTGGACGACCATCCCGCACGTCACGCAGTGCGACAAGGCCGACATCACCCCGATGGAGGAGCTGCGTTCGAAGTTCCGCACGCAGGTGGAGCAGGCGGGTGGCAATCTCACGGTGACCGCGGTGCTCGTGAAGGTGCTCGCGGCCGCGGTCAAGCAGTTCCCCCAGTTCAACGCGTCGCTCGACACGGACAACCACGCGATCGTCTACAAGAAGTACATCAACGTCGGCGTCGCGGTGGACACGCCGTTCGGCCTGCTGGTGCCGGTGATTCGCAACGCGGATCGGAAGAACATCACGCAGATCGCCGTCGAGCTGCATCAACTGTCGGAGAAGGCACGTGCAAAGAAGCTGACGATCGACGAGATGAGCGGCGGCGGCATCAGCATCTCGAACCTGGGTGGCATCGGCGGCACCTACTTCACGCCGATCGTGAACTGGCCCGAGGTCGCGATTCTCGGCGTCTCGCGCGGTATCACCGAACCGGTGTGGCGGAACGACAAATTCGAACCGCGCCAGCTGCTGCCGTTATCGCTCTCCTACGATCACCGCGTCATCGACGGCGCGGACGCGATGCGCTTCCTCCGCTGGGTCGTGCAAGCCATCGAGCAACCCTTCCTCCTGTCGCTCCTCGGCTGACATGGCGCGCGAATCCACACAACTGGCCGTCCTCGGCGCGGGGCCGGGCGGCTACGCGGCGGCGTTCTATGCCGCCGACCTCGGCATGCAGGTCGCGCTCGTCGACATGGAGAAAAATCCCGGCGGCGTCTGCCTCTATCGCGGCTGCATTCCGTCCAAGGCGCTGCTCCACGTGGCGAAAGTGATTGACGAATCGCGCCACGCCGCCGCGTGGGGCGTCACGTTCGCCGAGCCCAGGATCGACATCGACAAGCTGCGCGCCTTCAAGCAGGGGGTCGTCGACAAGCTGACGAGCGGCGTCGGCCAGGTTGGCCGCATGCGCAAGGTGAAGTTCATCCAGGGACGTGCAGCGTTGACCGGTCCCAAGTCGATGACGATTGCCGGCGCCGGCGGCGAGACCGAGCTGACTTTCGAGCATTGCATCCTTGCGACCGGGTCGAGCCCCACGCGCGTGCCGTCGCTCGCGCTCGACAGCCCGCGCATGATGGACTCGACCTCGGGGCTGGAGATTCCCGACATCCCGACATCGCTGCTCGTCATCGGCGGCGGCTACATCGGCCTCGAGCTTGGCACGGTCTACGCCACGCTCGGAAGCAATGTGTCGGTCGTCGAGATGACCGGAGGACTGCTGCCCGGCGCGGATCGCGACCTCGTCGCGGTGCTGCAGAAGCGGCTCGAGCCGCTCTTCGCGAAGATCATGCTCAACACGAAAGTCGTGAAGGTCGCGGAGGAGAAGAACGGCATCCGGGTCACGTTCGAAGGCGAGGGATCGAGCGACCATACCTTCGATCGTGTGCTCGTCGCCGTCGGCCGGCGGCCGAATGCGAACATCCCGGGCCTCGAGAAGACCGGCGCCAAGATTGATGCGAAGGGCTTCATCGAGACCGACGGCCAGCGCCGTACCGCGGAGCCGACGATCTTCGCCATCGGCGACGTCGCAGGGGAGCCGATGCTCGCGCACAAGGCATCGCACGAGGCACGCGTCGCCGTCGAGGCCATCCAGGGACATCGCGCGGTGTTCGAGCCGCTGGCGATCCCCGCGGTCGTGTTCACCGATCCCGAGATCGCGTGGACGGGACTGACCGAAACGCAGGCGCACACGGAGGGGCGTGACATCGAGCTGGCGAAGTTCCCGTGGGGCGCGCTGAGCCGCGCCATCACGGTCGATCGGCCCGACGGACTCACCAAGCTCGTGCTCGAGAGCAAGACCGGGCGCGTGCTGGGAGTGGGCATCGTGGGATCAGGCGCCGGCGAGCTGATCGCCGAAGGGACGCTCGCCATCGAGATGGGCGCGACCGCTGAGGACATGAAGCTGACGATCCATCCGCACCCGACGCTGTCCGAGAGCCTGATGGAAGCAGCCGAAGTCTTCTTCGGCCAGAGCACGCACGTCTATAAACCAAAGCGGAAATAGGGCTATACTCCGCCTCGAATTTCGTCCAGATCTTCGAGGAGTTGAATGAAGAAGGCCATCCCGACGACTGCCGGCTTGATGTTCGCCATCGGTCTGGTTGGGCGTCTATCCGCGCAGGGTACGCCGCCGGCGCCGGCGCTCGACTACGACGTCTTCAAGACGAAGGTGCAGCCGATCCTGACCGCTACGCGCAGCGGCAACGCGCGCTGCAGTGCGTGCCATTCGCGTGGCGCTGGAGGTTACCTCGAGCCGCTCACGCCCGGCAGCACGTACAGCGAAGATCAATCGCGCCGCAATTTCGAACGCGTGTCGCGCCTCGTGGTGCCGGGCGAGCCGCTGAAGAGCATCCTGCTGACCAATCCGCTGGCGACCGACGCGGGTGGCTCAGCGTGGCACGAGGGCGGGAAGCACTGGATGTCGCAGAACGATCCGGAGTGGCGAACGCTCGCGGCATGGGTCAGCACGAAACCGGTCGCGCCACCGGCGTCCGCATCCGCGGGTCCGCGGCTCAATTACGACACGTTCAAAACCAGGGTGCAGCCGATCCTGACGGCGGCGCGCACGGGCAATGCGCGCTG
>Ga0209515_10004233_pt1 | contig 19594 bp, 9 predicted proteins | sample Subgroupgradi54m_FD_187454 | JGI IMG/M metagenome (GOLD analysis project Ga0209515, IMG submission 187454) | Subsurface groundwater microbial communities from S. Glens Falls, New York, USA - GMW60B uncontaminated upgradient, 5.4 m (SPAdes)... ...
TGCCTCGGGCAGAATCAACGGCTCTGAATTCCCATTGAACATATTCATGGAAAAACTTGCCACAGCTGTTCACTCCGCGACCACGACCTACGTTGTCCCAAGCGGAACTACCAGATACTTCAGGCTAGCCGCTACAGTTGCTAACGTTGAGAATGTTTCCGGACAAGAATCATTCACAGTTCAGATGAACGGTGACGCCGCTTTCGCAAGGCCAGGTGCTGTCGGTGGAACCGCGGGTAACGGATCTGGAACTATAGGCAGTGAACTTAGAACAGGTAACATGTTTAACGCATCAACCACAAACCGCGATGCAAACAACAGCTTTATCTGGTCTCCTCGATCAACCAGCACTTCAAGCGCGTTCCAAGATGTTGACTTCACCAACGGTTACCTCTTGCCAGGACTTCCGACCAATAACATGCCGATCGAAACGTTCACCAGTCCAAACTAATACTAGTGCTTGTGACCTAGTGTTAATTCCAAAAGCCCCCTTTATGGGGGCTTTTGGCTTGCCCCGCACCGAGCTCTTGCTCTGGTGCGGGGTTTTGCGTTACTATATAAATCATGAATAATAAGTTTAAAACTTATTTTAGTGCGGTCATAATTTTAGCGATTATGGTTGGAGCTAGGGTTTTTATTTTTAAAGAAAAGATTAATAAACCTGCCCCGACAGTACCGTCGGGACCAATTGAAAGCAAAAAGGTTGAGGCAAAAAACACCATTCCCAACCTAGATAGGCAAATTGTTGTGAAAGCGGAATTGCCCACTCAAGAAGCAGGAAAAGTTGTTAATGAAATACAAGATCTTTCTTTAACTCTCAAGCAAACTCCGGATTATCTTCCCGGGTGGCTTCAGCTGGGGATTTTGCGAAAATTTATTGGAGATTACGCCGGAGCGATAGAGGCTTGGAAGTACGCCAGTATGATAAGGCCGAATGAACCCATTGCTTACAACAATTTAGGTGATGTTTATAGCAACTATTTGCATAACCCCAAGCAAGCGGAAATTTATATGAAAAAAGCCATAGAGTTTGACCCAGGGGAGCCGGCTATGTATAGAAATCTTCATGATCTGTATTATTTTTCATTTAAAGAAAAGGACAAAGCAATAGGCGTGTTGCTCCAGGGTTTAGAAAAAAATCCTGACAACACCAACTTGATGGTAATTTTAGCAGGAGATTATCGATCAAAAGGAGATTTAGAAAATGCGAGAACATATTATCATAAAGCCTTGGCACTCAACCCGCCAAATAAAGCCGCTATCCTTCAGGAGATGCAGGGGCTATAATTAAGACATGAGCTTATTTAATAAGCATTTTTGGAAATTTTTACTTGGATTTTTGGGTATTGTTGCTCTTGGACTAGTTTGGCTTTTTGGCGCCGAATATTTTAATTGGGCAAAAACCTCCGGTGATGCAACGGCCAACGGAGAAAAATATTTCCGCGACCTTCAGAAAAAATATGAACAAGACACCTACGGCGGCAAAACACCGGAGGAAACTCTAGCTCTTTTCATTGCCGCTCTCAAGGCCGGCAACACCGACTTAGCGGCGAGGTATTTTATCCCTGATGATAGGGAGAAGATATTTAAAGATTTACAAGATGAAAAAAATATAGATGGAGATTTCAAAAATTTAATTTCTAGACTAGGTTCTCTAAAAAGAACATTTGGCAAAAGTAATCCCGAGAAGGAAGCATTTTTTATTGCTACAAATGAAAAAAACGTTGTTCAATACGAAATCTATTTTGGAAAGAATACAAATAGTATTTGGAAAATTCTTAGTTTATAATTTTTTTTAAGTTACTAAATGTTTTAAACGGCCGTCTACAATGTTTAGTAAATTCACTTGATTAGTATTTTGTCAATATAGATTTCGAGAAATTGCGTTGCTAGAATGCCTCAATGAGATTTTTGCTTGTTGGCACACTCGCTTTTTTTCTGGTGTTTCAGGGTGTTTTTGCGTATAGCGAAAAGACTACGCACCCAGCGCTCACCGATGAAATAGTCGATTTATTTAATCTTTACCACCCCGCGCTTAAGTTGAGCGATCAAGAAAAGGAATCGGTAAAACAGGGAAGTATCGACGAAGATAAAAATGCTCGTTGGATGCACCATTTCTACGACCCCGTGTACAATCGTGGACTTTGGGGTTTTAGTTCGTCAAAGACATGGTCGGAAGATTCGCTGGCGCAGGGTGGCTTATTAAATCGACCCTTTGCAGGAACACTCCAAAGTTACTTTGGAGCAGAGGACGATCATACGTGGGAGCGGGCAATCTATGAATATGTTTGGGGTGATAAATCTCGTGGGTTATTGGCGCTCGGGCATGTTTTGCATTTGATGGAAGATGCTTCGGTGCCGGATCACACCAGGAATGACGCGCATCCGCATTTTCTTAACGATGTTTTTAATTTAGCAAGTCCGTATGAGATGTGGACGGCGCAATTTGATCCGGAAAAAATAGAGGGGCTGGCAATTTCTTTATATCAATGCGGAAGGAAGCCGCTCGCTCTCCATACTTTGCAAGATTACTTTGATTCAATGGCAAAATACTCGAATAATAATTTTTTCAGTAAGGATACATTGCCAAACAAAGACAAGAATTTTTATGAAGAATATAAAAATCCTCAAGTTTTGGAGAACGATGAACGGGACGAGGTTTTAAGTAACGGTGTTACATATAAATTCGGATATAAAAAGATATTTGATGACGAATATAAGTTGGTAAGAGTTAAAGAGGGATTATTAAGAAATAAAAAAATAGATTATTTTATTACCGATCCAGACAACCTCATCCTTTCCGACTACTGGTCCCATCTTTCCAAACAAGCGGTTTTGCACGGCGCCGGAGTTGTGAAATTATTTTTTGATGAGGTTGAAAAAGAGAAGAAGACGAAAGTTTTGTACGAAAAAAATCGATCGTGGTTGGCGAAAAGCTTTGACGCGATGAAAAGTAAAATTTTCGGCATCGCCGGCGTGATTTACGGCACCTCGGTTGATAAAAATACGCTCGAAGATTTAAACCCCGTCCAAACCAACGTGGAAGCTAAGCCACCAAGTGAAGCGCCGGCACTTAGTAACGCAAAAAATGTTGAACATTCGATGTTCAACAACTTAGACGTCGGACGTCCAAGTGCGGTGCAAACGCCCTCTTTAACATCGAGCGTTGTTTCCTCTCCTTTACAAAGAGAGGAAACAAGTGTCAAACCTCCGAGGTTTGACAACGCGCCACGGCAAAGTGCTGCTTCTGTTCCGTCCCCCGGTTTCGGCGGCGGCGGAGCGACAACGGATCGCAATGATATTATCGCCGCTCCTTCCTCAACACTCGGTGTTGAATCCCCAAAACCACCGAGTGTTTTCCCGGAAGCGGATACTACGCCGCCGGATGCGCCGACCCTGGCAGTTTTAGAATGCGCCAACTCACTTTCTTCGAATGGGTGTTTGGTGGCAACAACTACCGTGTCGATCCGGTGGTCATCGAGCGCAAGCGATTTTGCATCATATACCGTCACCTGCTCGGTGTCCGGTAGTGCGCTTGCCCTGAGCGCCCTCGAAGGGTGCACCGGTTTTTCTTTTGCTTCCACCACCGCGACCTCAACCTCATATACGCTTTCTATCGACGACGCGACTTATACTTTTTCAGCGACTGCGCGAGATATTGCCGGCAATGTGAGCACAGCAAGCACAAAGACAGTTTCTATTTCAACTCGTCCGATTGTGATTAATGAAATCGCTTGGGCGGGGACAGCGGCGAACAGTGCGGACGAATGGATCGAACTTAAAAATCGTACCGACAAGGCAATTGTTCTTTCATCATGGCGCCTTTATTCTCTCACCGACGGCAAGCCCAATATTTCGCTTTCCGGCACGATCGCCGCCAATGGGTATTACTTAATTGAGCGGACAGACGACAATACCGTTTCCGATATTGCCGCAGACCTCGTTACTGTATTCGGTTCCGGCGCCGGCTTGGGACTTTCCAACAATGGAGAAATATTGGCGCTTACCTACGCGAGTTCCACCATCGATCAGACGGTGCTTTGTTCAAATAAGTGGTGCGGCGGTGTTGCAGGCGGCTTGTATCCGAGTATGGAACGGATTGATCCCGATGTGGTGGGAACTGACACGTCGAATTGGGGAACTTCGAATACTTTTATTGTTCGGGGAAAAGATGCCGCGGGCGCCGTGCTTACAGCAACTCCGCGATCTCGCAACTCGCTCAATTATCTTATTTCGCAAAATTCTTCGCTTGCTGTTTCAAAGACGCTCAAAAAATCTCTAAGCCCATATGTTATTCCTCCCAACCAAATTTTTAGTGTAAACTTGCCCGCGATACTTACCGTTGAGTCTGGAGTGGTAATCAAAATGGGTGGCAGCGCGGAGCTCAAAGTTTTTGGAACAGTAATCGCGAACGGAACGCCCACGGACAACATTGTATTTACCAGTCTGTACGACGATGCCTACGGCGGCGATGCCAATGGCGATGGATCTGCCACCGTTCCGCACGTAGGGGATTGGCGCGGAGTGCGCATTGAAAATGGGAGCACTAATTCCACGTTTAGCCATGTCCGTTTTCGCTATGGCGGCAAATATTCCACACTGACAGATCTCGCGTATCGGAGCATGGTGAGTGTTTTTGAATCCACCGCCTCATTTACAAATTCCATATTTGAATATTCAAATATCGCGGGTCTGCGTCTTACCACTTCAAACTCTACGGCCACGGGAAATACGTTCTCGGTGGGCACCACAACCGAAAGTGTAGCTTTGTATATCAACGGCGGATCCCCGACTATTGCGCAAAATACTTTTTCTCAAAATTATCAGGGTGTTGTACTTGAAGGAGGCACCTCAGATGTTCGCGATAATATTTTTACCAATAACAGCACCTATCCAGTGTATGCAATAAACAGCACCAGTACCTACAGCGGCAATTCTGGTTCCGGAAATGGCAAAAACGGTATCGCGCTTACCGGGTCAATTGCATCCGCGGGTGCAACAACAACACTCTATAAAAATTCATTGCCATATCTGACACTCGCCTCTCCCTATACCAATGCAATTATTCCCATAGGTGCCGGTGCCATTGTACAAAGTGGCGTTGAAATAAGAGGAAACGATTCCGCTTCAGTGTTCCAAGTCAACGGCACTCTCAAGCTCGAAGGTGTAGCGAAAAATAGCATTCTTTTTACTTCGTTGAACGATGGTTATGTATCTGGCGCAGGCGGATGGCGCGGTATTGTAGTTGGCTCGACTGGTTTTATGTATGGCGGCGGATTCACGCTTCGTTACGGCGGCGGGTTAAGTTGTTCGGTTGGCGATCCATACGGCCTACTCAGCACATGCGCGGGTCTTCGTATCAATGAAGGCAGTGCGAAGCTCGACAATATTCGTATTGAAAAAAATTACGGCTCGGGTATTCGCATAGTCGCGGGAAGTGCTACAACGACAATTACCAATGCGGAAATTGCCAATCACTCAGACCCTGAATCTACCGCTACCGGTCTTTCTTTGTATGCTGCCGCAGTCTCACTCGACTCAATTTCATTTACCAACAATGTTCTTGGTATATATTCTTTCGCTTCATCGATTGCCATCACTACACCAAATAGTATTACATTTTCTAACAACACTGCGACAACTTCTCCATCTGGTCTTTTGCCGTAATTTGTTTTTTGGTCGGTTTTGATATAAACTAACTTTTATGACAATCATCGGAGCTCGGAAAATTACATATATTATTTCAGGCACTTTATCTCTATTGAGCATCATTAGTTTGGCTGTTTGGGGGTTGAAACCAGGCATTGATTTTACCGGAGGCGCTTTGATGGAAGTTAATTTTATACAATCGAGGCCATCTATAGAGCAAATTTCAGACATTCTTAAGGGTGTTGGCGTAGCTAACGCTATAATTCAACCTTCAGGAGAGAGGGGCGTTATTTTAAGATTTCGGGATGTGGACGAAAAGACCCATCAGAATATTATTTCGTCTCTTAAAAAACAAGGTAATTTAGAAGAAAAACAATTCAATTCTATCGGACCTTCTATCGGACAAGAGCTTCGCAAAAATTCTATTTGGGCTATTATTTTAGTTCTTATTATGATTATATTCTATATTTCTTGGGCATTTCGCAGTCCGCCAGCTGGCGGATCGCGTCCGATTGCTTCTTGGAAATATGGAATAGCAGCGGTAGTAGCTTTGATTCATGATGTTTCAATTCCGGTGGGAGTTTTTGCTTTGCTCGGGCATTTTTATGGGATTGAAGTTGACACGCTTTTTGTTACTGCCCTGCTTACCATATTAGGTTTTTCAGTGCATGACACGATCGTGGTTTTTGATAGAATTCGGGAGAATTTGAAAAAATTTGGTTCTCGAGAGAATTTTGAGGATGTTGTTGAGAAGAGTATCCGCGATACTATAACAAGATCAATCAATACGTCTTTAACGGTTCTTTTGGTTATGCTTGCTCTCTATTTATTTGGGGGCGTGAGTACCAAATTTTTCTCTCTCGCTCTTTTAATCGGTGTATTTTGCGGGACGTATTCTTCTATTTTCATAGCCAGCGCCTTGCTCGTTACTTCATATAAGCTTTCTCTTAAGCACAAATAAGCTTGACGTTTAGCAATAAAAGTGCTAGTTTCTAGTTGTTGCGAAAAAGGTTAGTTCTTTAAGTTCAAATTCAAAAAGAGGAGGTTCGAAGAATGGGAAGAAGCCGTGTTATTGAGACCCGGGTTGTTGGATTTTTGCAGTCGAACGGAGGGGTTGTTGAAATTAACCAGAACAAAGCTAAAAAACAGTTTCATTGCCATCCAGGAGATATTGGTCGGGCACTACACATACTTGAGCAAGAGCGACGTATACAGCTTTATTCTCCTGCGAAAACGGGTAGAAATGGTGTTGGCACCGTTTGGATGCTTTCGGGCGAAGTAAATCGCCTCGCCAAGCTTATCGTAGGATACCTTCAGAAATATACAGATCCGGCCCCAATAAACGCAAAGCAATTTTCTCAAAAGCATGGCTTTGATTTGAGAGTTTTTAACATCGCACTCTCAAGGCTTACTGAGCATAAAATGGTAGTTAAAATAAATGAAGGCGCTACAGGGATACCGCCAGATTACGCAGTAGATAATGATTTGGTTGGCGAAGAAATAATGAAAAAGTTTTTTCCAGTTCCTGATAAAGATGGAGAAGATGAAATTATTGATGAGCTTCATAGTGAGCCAGTGACCGGTGTACGCGGCAAATTAGATAAGATGATTATAACTTTTTTACGAGAAAAAGGTGGGCAAAGCGTCCTGAATCAAAGCGAATTAGCAAAAACATGGCTTTGCAATCCTTCAAGTATTTATCAACGGATTAAAGAACTTATTGCAAATGGTATTATTACCAAAGTCGGTACTTCTAGATCAGAATTCAGTCACGGAAGGCCAGTAAACGAATATAAATTGGTAGAGCCAAATTTTGAACAGCCGACAGATCTTTTGGGCCTTGTCCGATCTCTGAAAGCGGAACTTGCTTCAGCGAGAGCTGAAATTAAGAGTCTGAAAGATGAGCGCGCCGCCTTTATGGCTGAACTTACCTCTGCCTAAGCATCATTACAACCCTCTCCGATGGCCATCGGAGAGGGTTGACTTTTTTTAACAGGTTTGCTAGAATACCAAAACGTGCAAAATGAGGGTATTGATAGGGTCGAATGAGGGTGTTTACGCCGTCTGATGACGGTGTGGATAACTCATCTTGCGTATTTAAAAAATAGATTATAGGATAAGAGCCATTGCTTTGAATATTCGCATGAGCATCAATTGATAGGTGGCTTATTAAGACCCTAAATTTAATTAAGGGTAGGGACTTTTTTTATGATTCAAAAAAAACATTTTTCTCGCTACCGAGAACCCTACGCATCTTTGCCAAACCTTGCAGAGATGCAAATAACGTCTTTTGAATGGCTTACTAAAGAAGGATTAGGGGAGATTTTCCATGAATTTTCTCCTATTTTGGATTATACAGAAAAAGAGCTTGCTCTGGATTTTTTGGATTACTCAATTGACGAGCCACGGTTCGATGAAAATTACGCGCGGATAAATAATCTTTCGTATGAGGCGCCGCTCCGGATTCGTATCAGGCTTACCAACAAAAGTACCAGTGAAAAGAAAGAACAAGAAATTTTTCTCGCAGATTTTCCGTTAATGACACCTCGCGGTACCTTTATTATTAACGGGGTTGAGCGGGTTATTGTTTCTCAACTTGCTCGTTCTCCGGGGGTTCATTTTACTCCGGCAAGCACCTCAAGAGCGAGAAAGCTTTTTGGGGCTAAAATTATTCCAACTCGGGGAGCTTGGCTTGAATTTGACACGGAGTTCGATGGAGCAATATATGTGCGTATTGATCGAAAAAGAAAAATTGCTTTCACTGCCTTACTTCGTATGTTTGGCCTAGAGAAAAACGAAGATATAGAAAAAGCATTCAAAAAGGTAGATACCGGCGAACTATCCTTCATTAAAAAAACGCTTGAAAAAGATCCAACTAAAAATGCTGATGAAGCGTACATAGAAATTTTCAAAAGAATTCGACAAGGCGAGTTGGCTACCATAGATAATGCCAAAGAGCTTGTCAGCGCAATGTTTAAACCGGAACGATATGATATTTCGGCTGTTGGAAGGTATAAACTAAGCCAAAGGTTGCCGGAACTCGCAAAATTAAAACCAGAAAATCCAAAAATTCTCAACGCGGAGGACTTGGTTGAAATTATTTCAGAAATAATACGATTAAATAACAATCCCCAAGCTCAACCGGATGACATCGATAACTTGGGCAATAGAAGAATCAGATCAGTTGGAGAAATGCTTCAGCAACGGCTTCGAGTAGGGCTTTCGCGAATGGAGCGCACGATTAAAGATCGTATGTCTACTTTGGATGTTGAAACCTTAACCCCCGTGCAGCTTATTAATGCGCGGCCATTTTCTGCGCTTATCAAAGAATTTTTCATGACTAACCAGCTTTCGCAGTTCATGGATCAAATTAATGTTTTAAGTGAATTGGAACACAGGCGGCGTGTTTCTGCATTGGGTCCCGGAGGGCTCACCCGAGAACGCGCTGGTTTTGAGGTAAGAGATGTTCATCCATCCTATTATGGACGGCTTTGCCCCATTATGACTCCCGAAGGTCCGAATATTGGTTTAATTAACCACTTAGCGGGGTATGCAAAGGTAAATGAATTTGGGATTTTAGAGACTCCCTATAGAAAAGTGGAGGATGGAAAGGTGACTAAAAAAATTGATTATTTAACTTCTTTTGAAGAGGTACGTTATAAGATTGCTCATGCAGGCATAGATATCGACTCCAAAGGCAATATTACGGATGAAGAAGTAGAGGGGCGAGCAAAAGGCCAGCCGTCAATGATGGCAAAAAAGGAGGTTGATTATATTGATGTATCGCCGCAACAGGCGTTGAGCATCGCCACTTCTCTTATTCCATTTTTGGAACATGACGATGCGACTCGCGCGATGATGGGTTCGAATATGCAACGACAAGCCGTTCCCTGTATTAATCCACAGGCTCCGTTGGTGGGCACCGGAATGGAAGAGCGCGCTGCTCGTGATTCCGGCAGGCTTTTGATTTCCGACATGGATGGGATTATCAGTTCTGTGGATTCAACTCACGTTACTATCAAGGGCGTGGGTAAAACCAAAAATTATGAACTTGCCAATTTTGTCCGTACCAACCAATCTTCGGTGATTCATCAGCGGCCGGTGGTAAAAATGGGAGAAAAAATTAAAAAGGGAGATCTTTTAGCGGATACATCTCTTACCGACAGAGGAAACTTAGCTTTGGGACAAAATTTGTTAGTTTCTTTCTTATCATGGGGAGGAAATAATTTTGAAGACGCCATTATTATTTCTGAAAAATTAGTTAAAAATGATATTTTTAGCTCAATACACATTGAGGATTTTTCCGTTCAGGTACGGGATACAAAACTTGGTCCGGAAATTACCACGCACGATATTCCGAACGTTGGCGAAGAAAAATTAAAAGATCTCGATGAAGATGGCATTGTAAGAATCGGCGCTGAAGTGAGATCCGGAGATATTTTGGTGGGAAAAATTTCTCCAAAAGGCGAATCAGATCTTACTCCGGAAGAACGGCTTTTGCGGGCTATTTTTGGCGAAAAAGCCAGAGATGTGAAGGACACTTCCTTGCGGATGCCCCATGGAAAGCGTGGCAGAATCGTGGGTGTAAAAGTTTTTTCTCGAGAACGAGGCGATAAATTGGAAACAGGGGTGATAAAAGAAATACGAATCGAAGTTGCTGAAATGAGAAAGGTTTCAGTGGGAGATAAATTGGCCGGAAGGCATGGAAATAAAGGGGTTATTTCAAGAATTTTGCCAGAGGAAGATATGCCCTATTTAGCGGATGGCACTCCGGTGGATATTATTTTAAATCCGTTGGGCGTTGCTTCTCGTATGAATATCGGACAAATTTTGGAGGCCCACTTGGGCTGGGCCGCCCATAAGCTCGGATATCACGCGGTAACCCCCGCTCTTTTGGGAGCAACGGAACAGGAAGTTAAGGAGGAATTAAAAAAAGCCGGCCTTCCGGAAGACGGAAAAATACACCTGTATGACGGCAGAACCGGAGAAGTATTCGATCAAAAAGTTACGGTGGGGCAAGTCTATATCATGAAATTATCCCACATGGTGGAAGACAAAATTCACATGCGTTCCATTGGGCCCTATTCTTTGATTACCCAGCAGCCGCTGGGAGGAAAAGCGCAAGGTGGAGGCCAAAGATTCGGAGAAATGGAAGTGTGGGCGCTTGAGGGATATGGCGCCGCGCACACCTTGCAAGAAATGTTAACGATTAAATCTGACGATGTGTTGGGCCGTGCTGCCGCGTATGACGCAATCGTGCGGGGCGAGCCCTTTCAGATACCAAACATTCCCGCTTCTTTTCATGTGCTCGTGAATGAGCTTAAGGGATTGGGGTTGGATGTCGAGCTTAAGGGAGTTGAATCTCGATCAGAGGAGCTCGAAGAAGTTTCGCGGTTTGCGGCTAAATCTAAAAAGGAACACGATAATTTCGAAGACTTTATTGTGGAAGAAACGCAAGCGATGCTTGATAAGGAAGCCGGACCGGGAAAAAAACGGGCGAGCAAAAAATTAGTAAAAAACTCACAAAAATAAATGGAAACAAGAATCACCGATTTTAAATCATTAACGATAAAACTCGCTTCACCCGAGCGGATTTTAACCTGGTCTAAAGGGGAAGTAACAAAACCTGAAACGATCAACTACCGGACCCAGCGCCCGGAAAAAGATGGGCTTTTTGATGAGCGGATTTTTGGTCCCGAAAAAGATTTCGAATGTTATTGTGGAAAATATAAAAGAGTCCGATACAAAGGAATTATCTGCGATAAATGCGGAGTTGAAGTCACCAGAGCCATTGTCAGAAGAGAACGAATGGGGCATATATCCCTTGCTTCACCCGTTTCCCATATTTGGTTTTTACGCGGCGTGCCATCGCATATCAGCATGCTTTTGGATATTTCAGTTCCTGATTTGGAAAAAGTAATTTATTTTGCCGGCTACATTATTACCAAAGTAGATGAAAAGAAGCGTAAAGATGTACAAGAAGCGCTTGATAAAGAATACAAATCAAAATTAAAATCTGCTTCAAGTAAAGAAGACAAAGAGGTGCTGAAGGGTGCGCTGGACAAAGCAAAATCAGAAATTAAGAGCTTGGTGCCCGCCGCGGTAATTTCCGAAGTTGAATACCATCGATTAAGCCTGAAATATGGAGATGCGTTTGAAGCTGATATTGGTTCGGAGGCGTTGCGCAAAATTTGCTCGGAACTTAACTTACGAGATCTTCTGCTCACGGTAGAAAAAGAGCTTCCCGATGCCTCACCGATTCAAAAAAAGAAAATCCAAAGAAGAATTCGTTTAATTCGGACACTCTTACGGTCAGGTGTTAAGTCGGAGTGGATGTTTTTGACTCAAATTCCGGTGATTCCTCCCGCGCTTCGCCCCATGGTTCAATTGGAAGGAGGGCGCCACGCGACATCTGATATCAATGACCTCTATCGAAGAGTTATCAACAGAAATAATCGTCTTAAAAAACTTTTAGATCTCAAGGCTCCGGAGGTTATTGTGAGAAATGAAAAAAGAATGCTCCAAGAAGCCGTTGATTCTTTAATCGACAACTCGATTAAAAGAAACCAAGGCCCTGCCGCTACTTCGCAAGCCCAAAAACGGCCTTTGCGGTCTTTGGCGGACATGCTGAAGGGAAAACAAGGCAGATTTCGGCAAAATCTTTTGGGTAAGCGCGTCGACTATTCCGGACGATCGGTGATCGTGGTCGGTCCCGATCTCAAATTAAGTCAATGCGGTTTGCCAAAACACATGGCTTTGGAATTATTTAGGCCGTTTGTGATTCAAAAACTAATAAAACGTGGCTTAGCGCACACTATTAAAGGAGCAGGAAGATTAATTGATGATTTGGTTCCCGAAGTGTGGGAAAGTTTGGAGGAGGTAATTGAAGGGAAACATGTGCTTTTGAACAGAGCTCCGACTTTGCATAGATTGGGTATTCAAGCATTTAAACCAATACTCATTGAAGGCAATGCTATTCAACTGCATCCGCTCGTTTGTTCCGCATTTAACGCCGACTTCGATGGAGACCAAATGGCAGTGCATGTTCCGCTTACGGACGAAGCCCAGAGAGAAGCTCGAGATATTATGGCGAGCAATAAAAATTTATTTAAACCGGGCAATGGCGACCCCGTAGTCATTCCGACACAAGATATTGTTATGGGAATTTTTTACCTTACTCGTATTCGCGAAGGGGCAAAAGGCGAGGGAAAATATTTTTCAAGCCCCAACGAAGCAATTTTGGCGTATGATTTTGATACGATAAGTTTGCAAGCTAAAATTTTTGTTAAAACTACCAAAACTCCCAAGTATCAAGAAGCAAAAGAAATTTTGGAAACTTCTGTCGGAAGATTAATTTTCAATAGCGTGATACCTCGGGATTATCCATACATCAACAGCGAGATGAAAAAGAAAGATCTTGAGCGTTTGGTGGCCGATGCCATTCAACGATATGGCGTTGACGCTACTCCGCCTATTTTGGATCACATAAAAAGTTTAGGTTACAAATATGCCACTAAATCCGGGATTAGCTGGGGAATGGATGATATTCAAATTCCCAAAGAGAAAAATGCCTTTGTTGAAAAGGCAAAAGAAGAAGCTCGTGTTATCGAAAACCAATACAACCTCGGGCTTTTGACAGATAAAGAAAGGTACGAAAAAGTTATCTTTATTTGGAGTGATATAAAAGCAAAAATAGATGAAAAAACGCCAGCTCTTTTGGATAAATACGGCCCCATTCACTATATGGTGGGATCCGGCGCCAGAGGCCAGTGGAACCAGATCAACCAGATTGCTAGTATGAAGGGGCTCGTGGTAAATCCATCAGGCCGTATTATCGAGCTTCCGATTATTTCAAGTTACAAAGAGGGATTAAACGTGCTCGAATACTTCATTTCAACGCACGCCGCTCGAAAGGGTACCGCTGACACCGCTTTGAAAACCGCGGTTGCCGGGTATTTGACGAGAAGATTGGTTGATGTATCGCAAGACGTCATCATTAGCGAACCGAATTGTAAAGACGAAATTGGTTTGCCGGTATACCGAAGAGATTATGAAAAATTGGGCAAGAATTTTGCGCATAGAATTTCAGGAAGAGTATTGGCGGCAGATGTACTTGATCCGAGAACCGGAGCTGGCGATCGGTCCTCCGCAAAAGTTTTATTTAAAAAAGGAACTCTCTTATCAAATACTGATGCCGAAATCATTGCGTCTCTTGATATTTCTACCCTTGCCTTGCGGTCTCCGGTTACCTGCCGCATATCGCGAGGCATGTGCCAACTTTGCTATGGCTATGATCTTGGGTCTCACACTCCCGTCAAGCTCGGAGAGGCGGTGGGAATTGTTGCCGCGCAAGCGATTGGCGAGCCGGGAACACAGCTTACCATGCGCACCTTCCATGTGGGAGGTATTGCGGGAGCCGCGGATATCACGATGGGTTTGCCGAGAGTCGAGGAAATTTTTGAAATACGAGCCCCGAAAGTTAAAGCGATCATTTCCAATATTTCTGGAAAAGTGATTGATATTTCAGAATCAAAAGAAGGGCCGAGCGGAGAAAAAGTAATCAAAGTTTTGGGAGATGAAAGCACAAGCGGCGAATTTATTATTCCCTTTGGAAAAACTATTTTGGTTGCCGTAAATGAGACAATCGAAAAAGGCGCCAAACTTACCGAAGGATCAATTGATATTAAAGATCTTTTCTTAATCGCCGGCATCAGCGCCGTGCAAAATTATATTATTTCAGAGGTTCAGCAGCTGTATACGTTTCAGGGCGCTTCGATCAACGATAAACATTTAGAAATCATTGTGCGCCAAATGTTCTCTCGCGTGCGGATTAAAGATTCCGGCTCGACGCAGATGAATGTCGGAGAAATAGTGGAGAAAGGAAAATTCCGGGAAGAAAATATGAAAATAAAAATGGCGGGAGGAACTCCCGCGAAAGCAGTGCAATTGGTTATGGGAATTACCAATGTTGCTTTAACCACTGAAAGTTATCTTTCTGCGGCCTCATTTATGCAAACCATGCGCGTGCTTACCAATGCCGCCGTTGAAGCAAAAGAAGATAAATTACGGGGCCTCAAGGAAAATGTCATCATTGGGCGTTTGATTCCCGCGGGTACAGGGTACCGCAAAGAATATCTCAAAAAATTAGAGATGTCCGTTCCCGCGGTAGAATTGAAAGAAAACGTATAGCAAATAAAAGCCTTAACTTCGGTTGGAGCTTTTACTTGCTTACTTGACACCCTGTTTCTATCCCTGTAGCTTTAAAGATAGAGCTACTCTTGTTTCTTTGAAAAGGAAACATTATGAAAACGCTTAGAAAATCAGCTTTTTTAGCTACTCTTTTGATGTTTTTTGCTTTGTTTTTGACCTCCTCGGAGGCTCGTATGCCGTTCCAAAAAAAGGCAAGCGGGCGCGTATCGCCAAAGGGCGGGCAAGTTGCCGCACAACTTCCATTCTATTTTCCGGAAGGGATCATTCAAACGACCGATCCGGTTGATCAATTTGCGGAATACAACAGATATCTTACCGCAACTTATCATTGCAATCAGGGCGATCCACAGAAAGGCTCTTTTTTGCTTGCGGATAATCACGCGATCTCTGTGCAAACCGATATCGAAAGCACTTCGAGTATTACTAATAGCAAGACGAAGCTTAAGATTATTTTGGATAATCAAGTGCGTGTAAGCGACAAAATTCGTGTTACCACTTTGTGTAGCCAGCAATTCATAACCGAAGATCAGTACAAAACAGAAATTGCGTACTTGATTACTGAAATAAATCAAGCTGCCGATGCTGACTACGAGTATTATAAAGACTTAACCGAACGGGCAATTAAAGCGCGGGCGGAAAAATTGGGAATTTCAGAAAGCGACTTCAAAAAAATTCTTGACGATAAAGATCCCAACTATGGAATTACGTTTAGAGAATTACATCGCGTACCCCAAACGATGCGAAGGAGCGATTTTGTTCCTCGTGAATTGCATTTAGGATATAACCCCGAAATACCCGGAATTCTTGGTGTAACCTGGTTAAATACCGGCATTATATATATCAATCCTCAAGCGCAAATGCTTGATTATTTGATAGGTAAACCGGTGGTACTGGCGCACGAATTTATTCACGGCAATTCCAATATGCAAAAATTTCCTATGTCCGACGGCTTTGATGTTGAAGTTTTTGCTTCGATTCCGGAAATGCTTATTTCCGACGATCAGATAGATTTCTTTTTCCATGGCTATCCCCGAGATCTTCGGGAATTAGCTTGGATTTATTTCGGGTTCAACTTTAAACAAGTCAGAAAAGAAATTGTTACGTATGATTTGGGCGGATCCTTGCTGATTGATGAAGAAAAATATCGCCATTATTTTAAAGAGCTGGATCGGGTTAAGGCCGAAATGCACGATTTTTTCAGAGATACAGTTATTCCAGAATTTTATTCCGAGAATTTGTGGTGGTCTGCAATGAATGAACGGCGGCAAGACAAGAATTCAATTTTTAGAATCATGCTTTCAAAGCATTACGACCCAACCGTTCTGGGTGGCCACGAAGAGACGATGAAATGGCTTTTGTCTCACGAAGATGAAATTAAAGAAATGGCCCGGTTATCTTTTGAAGAAACAGCCGGCAAATCTGATAGCAATGAGGCATCAGATATGAGGCGAGTCGGAGTTCCCCAATTTTTAATTAACAAATATCAAAATTCTTTTAGTGCAAATGAGCAGAAAACGATTCGTGCTTACTTTGAAAAACATCCTGAAGCGATAGAGGAAATGAAGCGTAAAAAAATGAGCTTAGGAGAAATTTTCAAATTTCTCAAAAAAATATTTTCTCAAAATATGGAAGGTGCCCGATGAGAACCCAAAAATTTTCTAAAATTGCTTTTTTATTTGTTGTAGCGCTTTTTGTTTTTTTGGAAGCGTGCGCGCCAACGTATAAAGATAAATTTATGGAAAAGGGCAAGGCGAAAGGCTGGACAGAAGAACAAAATCTCGCGGCTTTAGCGTATGCTGACCGGCTGTATTTTTTGAAGAAAAAGCCTGGTGATAAACAGGATTTTACGGTCAATTATGGGCTACTTCTCGTTGCCGATGTTCGCAAGAAATTGGACGATCTTAAGAAAAGCTTTAGCGAAATTTTGGATTACAAAGAAGAAGATAATGCAAAATTTGTGGAAGCATTTGGTTTACGAAAAGATTTGGAACACGAAGAAAAAGTTTTGGAAGCGACTCTTGCGAGAGTAAGAGCGTACGAACTGGATGACCAATTTCAACGACTCATGGGTACGGGATCCGACTATAACGGCGCGATGCCACGCGGCAGCGGATATGATATTAAAAAAATATTTCTTTCAAAAAATATCATAAGTGCGTTTCCCTTTACATCCGGCCAGATAGAGGATGCTCGAGCTCGCGGGATTTTGAAAAAAATTGAGCATGGAATCTGGGTTTTTGACAGAGTATACGATCGCAAAGAGCCAGATCCGAATGCGCTCGACGATCCCAATGCTTTTATTTGGAAGGATAAAAAAGAAGAGTTGGAGCTTACCAATTATAAAATTCTCGATATTGATAAACCGGATAATAATTTAGGAAATTATATTGAGGGTTTTCGGATTTTAGACGGCAAGAAAGAAAGTTTGCCGGCTCTCAAAATTTTCTTCCAGCAAAATAGCGAAACAGGCGTTTTGGTTTTAGACACTGATCAAGAAGGCCGCGATCCGGGATTTGGTGTGCCGGATTTTATTGAACGCGTTTTGGTTTTAAGTATTAGCGGCATTATGAGAAATGATCAGTTGCTTTCTAAGCTTTTTCAGGAAAGCAAGGAACATGCGCGGGTTAAGCCGACTTCTAAACCGATCAATGTTGAAATAGCCAAGCTCGGTGATTCTCAAACCGATGTATGGCAAAAATCAAATGATTCGACCGGTTGGACAGTACCCTTTACTTATAAAAATAAGCTTAAAGATAATTATAACGTAAAAATAAAATTGGCTCGGCCTTCTCATGCGGACATGGATTCCTCGCAGGTCGTAGATTTTGCAACAAGCATTGAATATATAGCGCGGGAGTGGACAGGACAGGATCGGTATACGCCATCCACCGGAGCAGTGACAGAGTTTTACAGAACCATTGCTCCTTTTGACCAGAAAAATATCACTAAGGCGGAGATTCGCCACATGGAAAATACAAAAAAGATTGTGATAGATTTTGAAGATGGAAATGAAGAAATAGGCATTGTCACTCCATCAAAAAATAAATTCGTAGATGAAGCGCCATATGCGATTGAGTATACGGAAGGCCAGAAAAGATGGCATATTGAAAAAGATACGGGAAGCGCAGTATTTAGTAAGCGAAAGGCAATTGCATTGCCTAAAAATGGTACCGGAGTGTATCAATAAAAAACCACCCCCCGAACAACGGGGGGTGTTGACTTTGATGGGCGCCGCTTTAAAGAAGCATATATCGAAAATATGGTATAATAATTTAGAATGGCGAAAACAAAAAATCATAAAAAACAATCAACAAGCGCGAAGCCAAAAAAAAATCCGTGGCATTATCATTTAAAGCCAGAAACCAAAAACTCTCTTTTGGCTGTTTTGTCTTTTGCCGTAGCGTTTATTTTTACTCTCGCCGCATTTGGAAAGGCGGGGCCTTTTGGCGAGTTTCTTCAAAAATTTTTAGTATTGATATTCGGAAGGGGCTTTTTTTTGGCACCCTTGGCATTTTTTTTGGGAGGATTCGCGTTTATTTTTGCTCCCGGAAAACATTTGTTTGCTACAAATTTAGTGGGTGGGGGGTTATTTTTGGCAAGTTCTCTGGGTGTGTTGGACATTATATTTGGCCCCTATACGGGGGGATATGTTGGATATATCGCGTCCGTGCAATTTTTGCGCTGGCTTGATTTTTGGGCGAGCATGGTGATTTTTCTCGCTCTTTTTATTTCCTCAATTATTATCATGCTCAATATTCCTTTGCGAAAAAAAACCGAAGAAGATATGGATGAAGACGAAGGAGTAGCGACAGAAATGAGTAAAAAAGATACCGCGTACGCCATAGTTGAAAAGAGCGCTGAAAAAAATATAGCAGATCCTCACGAAGAAAAAGAAGAGGATTTGCCAAAAACGAGAATAACAGCTTTTTCCAAAAAAAATGTTTCTGCTTCGGTAAAATACACGCCCCCTTCTCTTGATCTTCTCGAAAGCGATAAGGGCACGCTTTCCTCGGGCGACATCAAAGCAAATTCAAATATCATCAAAAGAACGTTGGAAAATTTTGGCATTGATATAGAAATGGCGGAAATAAATGTGGGACCATCTGTCACGCAATATACCCTAAAACCAGCGGAGGGCATTAAGCTTTCTCGGATCACCGCGCTTCATTCTGATTTATCGCTGGCTTTGGCGGCGCATCCGATACGAATAGAAGCTCCGATTCCGGGGAAATCTTTGGTTGGTATCGAAATTCCCAATCGTTCCATCGCACTCGTAGGTCTTCGAAGCCTTTTTGGTTTGGAAGAATTTCAGCAAAATTATCCACTTACGATTGTGCTGGGGCGTGATGTTTCCGGTAAGCCAGTATTTGCGGATATTGCCAAAATGCCCCATCTTTTAATCGCGGGAGCCACTGGTTCCGGTAAATCAATCGCGATACATACTTTAATTACCAGTATTCTTTATAAAAATTCTCCGGAATTTTTGCGCTTGATCATGATAGATCCGAAAAGAGTGGAGCTATCAATGTATAACGAAATTCCGCATCTTTTGACTCCGGTTATTACCGATGCCAAAAAAGCGATTCAAGCTCTTCGTTGGGCCGGAAAAGAAATGGAGCGAAGATATGAATTGCTTTCGGGCGCCGGGGTTCGAGATATTAATTCTTATAACAGTAAAATTCTTAAAACAGAAGAACAAGAAACAATGCCGAATATTTTAATCATCATTGATGAA
>Ga0209515_10004234_pt1 | contig 19593 bp, 17 predicted proteins | sample Subgroupgradi54m_FD_187454 | JGI IMG/M metagenome (GOLD analysis project Ga0209515, IMG submission 187454) | Subsurface groundwater microbial communities from S. Glens Falls, New York, USA - GMW60B uncontaminated upgradient, 5.4 m (SPAdes)... ...
CAAATCGGACAGATATTAATATTCGGATGTAACTCAAGCGGATCATTCAAAGACTGGCAGAACATTTTTGTTTTTGTTTTGAGCTCGGCGTGAATTTCCAGGCCGATCACCGGTTCGTATTCCATATATATAACGTAGCAAAAAAGTACGAGATTTGGAAGCTCCCCGCAGGCTGCCGTGCGGGCGTCCCGTGAGGGGCTTATAAGCAAGCTTGAAATTCCGTCGTTCGCCTACAATGAAAATTTATTTTCATTGTAGGACTCGCTAGGAATTATAAAATGACGTAATATTATCGCCTTGCTTAGCTTAAAAAAGCAGGTATACTCTCTAAAGTTGTTTATACACTTCTATATAAGGAAGCAGACATGACACGCACTCGTGTATTCGTCGTAGGCATGGACGTTGTTACGCCTATTGGACTCAACGTCAAAGACATGTGGAATAACCTTCTGCGCGGCTTCACTGGTACGAGGTTGAACACCTTCAACACCTACCGCGGCGCCACCGGAGATATTGATCCCAAATTCGAGGAACTCACCAATCTCGTGACCGCCGAACTAAAAGGATTCGACCCCGCAGATTGGATGGATCGCAAAACCGTTCGCAGAGAAGACCCATTTTGCTGGTTTGCGCTTGCCGCCGCAGAGCAAGCCATGTCGCAATCAAAACTCGTCATCACTCCGGAGATAGAAGATCGAGTTGCCGTAGTCATGGGATCCGGCATCGGAGGACTTACCACGCTCGAAAACGAGCACACCCTGCTGATGCGAAAAGGTCCCGGCCGCATAAGCCCATTTCTTGTCACGCGTCTCATGCAAAACGCTTCGTCCTCTCTGATCGCACGACGTTTCAAATGCTCCGGTCCCAGTACTACACTGGTATCTGCATGCGCTACGGGCGTGGACACCATTGGAGAAGCAACAGAACTTATCCGCAACGGCCATGCAGATGCTGCCATTGCCGGCGGAAGTGAAGCTGCGATCACGCCTCTGGCACTTGCCGGTTTCAAAAATATGGACGCTATTTCCAAGCGCACCGACGATCCTTCACGGCGGTCGCGTCCGTTTGATGCAGATCGCGACGGATTCGTCATGGGAGAAGGCGCAGGAGTAATGGTACTTGCCTCATCCGCTTTCGCACAAGAGCATGACCTCACCCCGCTTGCCGAAGTTGCCGGATATGCACGCACGCAAGATGCGCATCACATTACCGCGCCCCATCCGCAAGGGTTACATGCAACGCGAGCAATACGCCTAGCGATTAAAGACGCAGGCATTTCGAGTGATCAAATTGTCTACATCAATCCTCACGGCACAGGAACGCCGATCAATGACCCGATTGAGACGCGCGCCCTTGAGGCTGTCTTTGGAGACCGTATCGGCTCCGTGCCCGTAAGCTCAAGCAAATCAATGCTTGGCCATATGCTCGGTGCCGCCGGAGCAGTTGAATCCATCATCTGCGTCATGACACTTCTCGAGAAAAAAGCTCATCCCGCCGCAAATCTCGATGTCATCGATCCCCAATGTTTGCTGCTTGATCACATTCTCAAAGAACCGCGCAATATCCCCCGCGGCGCCGTACTCAAAACCGCGCTCGGATTTGGTGGATCAAATGCCGCAATCGTCTTCTTACCTATATAGCAGTATTACCTCACAGAGTGCCACCTCGGCACTCTTTTTTATTTAAGTAAAAGGAAAAACCTGAAATACTTGATTTTTAAGGTTTTTTACGGTACCATCTTTTTATCAATGGTCCTATCGTCTAATGGTTAGGACACCACGCTTTCAATGTGGGAACACGGGTCCGATTCCCGTTAGGACCGCCAATGATACACAATAAAAAACGCCAGCAAGGTACCAGACCCTGCGGGCGTTTTTATTTTCTTTCACCTCCGATTAAAAAGAGCTTCCGCGCGATCACGATACAAGATTGCCGCATCCACATCCAAATCATCATTTTTGTCGCGCAGCTTTCCTTCTGCATCAATAGAAAGAGTCGGAAACTCATCAACAAGAGGGAGAATGAGATCAAGCGTGTCTGCGCATAGTCCTCCGGCAACTGCCAGTCCAATCGGCAATCGTCTGGCTCCTAGCGCGCGCAAGTAAGGCCGAAGAGCCTCCGCATCCATCGGCTTTCCGAGTCCCCCGCTTGCATCCAGCAGCACATAGTGGATCAGCCCGCCATATTGAGACTCGATCTTATCCGCCAATTTTTTCGGCGAATGATCAATCATTTCAAACGCGCGTGATCCCACCTGCAGAACAATGATCGTACTCTTGGGCATTTCTCCCAATACATTCATGAGTATATCAGTACCCGGCCATGCCATGTTAAGTTGAAACCCGTGGCAATATCTCCACGCAAGGATACGCGCGCGCATCATCTGGCTGAACAGAAACTTGCGATTCTTGGTGTTAAAGTGGATTAAGTTAAGCGCGTGAGGATGATCTTGAAAAATACCTCCCATCTGATCATGCTTCGGATACCGGCGCGGACGGCTGTTTGCAATCCCCTGTATGGTATCTGAACTCGCAAGCACTCCCACCATCACCATGCGCTTGGAATTTGCGGGCACCGTATTGAGAACCCTCGACACCTCGGTACTGCTCATGAATCCCGTGATACCGATATACGGAATCATCATAACTTCTCCTTTGCATTGTTTGTCAGCGAACAAAGCGGTGAATTGAAAATAATATATTTTTGCCTATTTGTCAATATATTCTTGACATTTCTTATTAAGAAGATAAAATAATCCCATACACCTTTACAAAGAAAGAGGAGCGCTCATGCTCAAACCCGAAGACAGATTCGATATTCCCTACTCCGAAAATGATACGGACGTCCTAGGGAATGTAGGCGCATTCATGCGCTACTACCGAAGAGGTACTGCCTTTGAAGAATGGCAAAACAGAATACAGTACATCGAAGAAGAATTCGATGCTCATGCATTTTACAACTCCTCATCATGGAGCCACATCATACTGTATCAAAATCGCGCGATATCGATAACAAAAGAAAAACAAGAACCTGCGATCCCCGAACGTCGACGACTGCGAATACCAACGTTCGTATACCGCGTATTAAAATTTCTCCGTATCACCTCTTCAATTTGATGGTTTCCCTCGCGGGACACCTGCTGGCAGTCCCTCGCGGGACACCTGCTGGCAGTCCCTCGCGGGACACCTGCTGGCAGTCATCCTGTGGATAGCACGATCTGCATCCGTCCTCTCACTGGACGGATTTTTATTTATTGAAATTCTTAAATAAAAAGTGTATAGTAATGGGGATAAAAAAATATGCGCGACTAGCTCAGTGGTAGAGCGTTTCATTGACATTGAAAAGGTCACAGGTTCGATCCCTGTGTCGCGCACCAAAGATTTAAAAAAATACAAAAAAATCCCTCTCAAATGCGGGATTTTTTTATACTAAAATACCGATAAGTCAAGATTGGCGCGCTCTTATTTCCATGCTACTTATGTATCACTTTCTCATGCTCAAGCTCCGCCCCGTCACCAACCAATATGCCTACTGCGGCCCCGCCTGTCTCCAAATGGTTTTGGGCTATTTCGGCATCCGCGAAACGCAAAAAAAGCTGGGCAGAGTCGGAGGCACTACCCGCACCACCGGCACCACCCACAAGGGCATGGTCAAAGCGCTGCGCGCATACGGCTTCGACGTCAAAGTCAAGCACACCAAAAGCACCTATGATGACCTGCGCAGTCTAGTCGTTAAGAAAAAACTGCCCGTGATCATAAACTGGTATTCGGTGTTCAACCCTCCCGCAAGCGGACACTATTCCGTCGTGGTTGATATTGATGACAAAAATATCACGCTCATGGATCCCGAGATCCGCGGCATCCGCACAATACCGCTTGATGAATTCCATAAATTATGGTTTGATTTTGATGAGGACTTGGATTTCCGCAACCCTCCCCTGCGAACCATATTTCGCTGGATGGTAACTCCGATTCCCAAAAAGAAAAAATAACGCGCGCGCTTAGCTCAGTGGTAGAGCGACTGTTTTACACACAGTAGGTCGGGGGTTCGATCCCCTCAGCGCGCACTAAATAATAAAACCTCCCTGCAATGGGAGATTTTGCTTTTCTATCCGCGCTCTAAGCGCGAAGGAATTTGATTGCGGCGAAGTACGTCGCCAAAGTGAGACGTGATACCGACATCACCTTTCAAGATAATCCCCACGTGGTCACGCTTCGCCTGCTCGATGCATGCGCGCAATGCTTCGAGTCCCCTGCTTACTTCAAAGATCTCAAAACGTTCAGGCTCGCCCGGGTAGACCACATTGCCCGCCGAGTCAGAGCGTCCGACATGGAACTGCACAATCCAGAGCGTGCCCGCAATGTCATAGCACCACTCAAACCGCACGGGACCAAACAGTGCATGCGCTTTTTCCCATACCCCATGCACACTATCTCTGACATGCGCGGGCAATTCAATCGACGAGGCAGCGCCCACCATAAAGTCATCACCATATCCCGCTTTGCCTTCAATGACCACATCATCCCATGCATCGGTAATCACAGCCCCTGCAAAGCGCGACTCTACGTCATCCTGAAATATCAGTGCCGAGATGTCCGTTCCCATCGGATCTTCAGTCTGCATGAGCAAAAAAGGATCAATGGGTTCGCGCGTCGTCGTAAAGCGTCCCGGCTGCTGCACCTTTGGACATGTTCTGCGCCAGCACGGCTCGGGACTCTTCGTTCTCATTCCAAACTCAAACGGCGGCATGATCCGGCCGATCACATGCGTACGCGGAACAAAAAATCCGTATAAATGCGCAATCAAAAGACCATACGCCTTGTCTCCCATATCCTCGCTTACCCGATTGGGCCAATGGGGTGTGGGCCTTGGCATCTTCCTGCCCGACTCCGTATGTTCAACCTGCCAGATGAGCTCATGTTTTTTTCTATACCCCACTCTGCCCGCATACGCAGAGAACTCCACCCGATAACTGGGGTCATACGGAATATCAACCCGGTGCCCATGTACCGTTTCAATGAAATCAAACATGATATCGCGCGGAAGCGCTGCGCACCCCGGCTTCTCCACGCAGCGCGGCGTATCACGCGTACAAAATTCGGCGGCATCTCCGAGTAATACTCCGGAAATGACACCACCGTTAATCTCTATTCCCTCATTGATAATAATGTAAAATCCTTGAGACGTAAGCTCGCGCGCCTTTGCCGCGATCTTCTCCGGCGTTTCAAAACCGTTCCTGCCTATGATAAAAGGATTTCCATCCGGCTTATCCGGCAAAAACGAACGGATGTTTACATACGGGATGCCCATATGCATGATGGCACGAGCCGCCTCTCCAAAATTTCCGTATTGATACGAAGGGTCTACACCTCGAATGCGCGCAAAACGCTGCACTCCATCAGGCCCGAAACTTACAAACTGCCCGATATTAACGCCCTGACCTGCAATCTTATCCAACATGTCATCCTTAGGTCTCATAATGCGCTCCTTGTAAAAGTACGTTATGCTACCTCTAAGAGGTAGCACGAAAAATTAAATTCATCAACGTTTTGCATTTATGCGCCACAGAGATCCGTTTTTCTATATCCTCGGCTATATCGCCGCAGCCCTCATCTTGCGTTTTTTTGTCATAGATCAAATTCTCCCCATTGCCGATACATGGCTGCTTCAAGCAGGTGTCATTATCCTCCTTTTTGTAATCGGCATAGGATATGTATTTCGCGGGACTGCCAATGTCATTGAAGAAACCACCGACATTCTCAAAGACAGGACCGGACTTGCCGGAGGATTTCTTCAGGCACTCGGAACTGCCTTTCCGGATATGGTCATCGGTATTGTAGCCGCTTTTATTTCTCTGCAAGTAAGAAGCACGGACTATGTGCGCGCGATCAATCTCGCCATCATCGCCGCATCAACAACATTTGGCTCAAATATTTATAATATCCTGCACGCAACATGGTGCGTATATCGCCAAAATGCAGCAGACATACTGCATAAAGAAATTCCCATGCTCCCGGGATTTACCATCGCCGGAACATTAAAACCTCTTGAGAGACATTCCGTCAAACCATCTATCAAAGAAATGGACGGAGCGATTCGCATATTAACGGCGCTCACCATGCTCACCGCTTTTGTGGTCATCAGCATGGTTACCTTCGGACATGTAAAAGGCGCAGAAAAAAAGATCACCGGCGACCTCTATCAGCTTATCCCCGCCATCGGCATAGGACTTGCGATTCTATGCGCATACGTTCTTTATTATTTCCGCAAAAGCCACCGTCCCGAATCCCCCATTAAAGAAATCATCCAAGAGGAACGACACTATGCAAAACAGCCGACAATGCGCATCTGGATTGATCTGGCGTTATCAGGAGCAGCCATTCTTTTTGCGGCCGACAGCATGGTAAGGACAATGGAAGTATTTTCACGCCTGACCCACATCCCCTTTGTCGTCACCGGCATCATGGCAGGCATCATCGGATGCTTCGGAGAGATGATGGTGGTGCATAATTTTTCCATCCATCCCAAAGGACGGATCGGTGATGCCATAGTTGGAGTTGCGATGGATAACATTGTTACCACGCTGGGAGCAGCTATAGTTGCCATCATGGGCGGAATCTTCCTCGGCGGCAAAGCGCTTATTCTCATTTTCATTATCATACTTGCTGCAAATACTCTTCTGATCGAACAGATATCTAAACTAAAAAATAATTTATATCCTTAGATGTGTCATTCCCGCCTAAAGCCTGACGGCTCGGTCGTTTAAGGTGAAGGCGGGAATCCAGTCTCCTCACCGTTTGCTTCCAAAACACAGGGTTGATATAATAGGAAAAGAAATAAATACAAAAGGTCGTCGCTAAGAATACAGCAACAAATCATTATGATGAACAGAAAACATTTTAAGTGCACGTTTTGGAAGATACTCTGGGGATTGAGCGCTTTGTGCGTACTTTTCGCATGGTACACCAACTTCAGCCAGGCAACGATTGCAAACATGGGAGCGCTGGCATGGTTCTGGAACGCACTGGTACTCGGCGTACTCGCCATCCCGATCAAGCTCGACTGTCACAACTGCGAAGTCTGCGGCACCTGCGCAACCGGCATGAAATAGTAGTCTGATACTTACGACAGTAAAAACACCTCGCTAGGCGGGGTGTTTTTACTTGAAGATTACGTTAAATTATGCCATTATCACCTCCATGGAAGCGTGCCAGAGTGGTTGAATGGGCTAGTCTCGAAAACTAGTATACCCGTAAGGGTATCGGAGGTTCGAATCCTCCCGCTTCCGTTTATAAAAAGGTCTCATCCAACAGATTAGCCGTTAGGTTTTATACTTGACTTTTTTAAAGTATTAATTCATAATATATACAGCTACATAATACGACACCCATACAAAAAAAGGAGGGGACCATGTTCAAAGTAGGCGACGTTGTACGGTTAAGACCTGAAGACCGCCCCGACTACGAATGGATTTTCGAGGATACCCTGTCATTTGATGAGGTATACACCGTAGAAGCAGTCGGTCCGGGTGGTAATGACGATATGCACACCACCATTCGTGTCTACGTCAATGAGGAAATCAGCGACTGGATTGACGCTGAATGGTTTGAGAATGTCCCCGCAACCGCAGTCTGATCGCCACTCGCAGCGAATGGAGCGTGTTATGGACTCCATTCGCTTGCCTATCAATAAACTCCCACTGGACAGTGCGGAGTCTTTTATTTCATTGATATTTACGGCTTAATATGGTACGGTGAGTGATATCGCTACACAGAAATGAACAGTCTCACAAGCTATCAATTCACGGTGCTTTTTTTATTGCTCCTAGCAGCAAGCGCTGTTGCTGCCTGGTTTATCTTCGATATGCGCAAAACCATCAAACGGTTCTTGGGCGCTACGGGCACGAATCCTGAAGAAGAGATCATACACGGACTCATGCGGCGCATCGCACGACTTGAGGCAAAGTCAGAAGAGCTTGATCCCCGCGTCAACCTTCTCGAAAAAGTAGCAGCCACAAGCATCCAAAAAACAGGATTTATGCGGTTTAATCCTTTTCAAGATACGGGCGGCGACAATAGCTTTATATTAGCACTTCTTGATCATGCTAATACCGGCATAGTCCTCTCTTCTCTTTATATGCGCGACGGCATCCGCCTCTACGCAAAATCAATTGAAGAAGGAAAACCCAAACAAGTGCTCTCTGAAGAAGAAAAGAAAGTCTTAGAGGATACGATACGCAAATAACTTGAATGTACTTCTTGATGCGTCCCGCGAGACGCGAGATTTACTCGAAAAGTAAAATAGATACAGATGGAAAAAATTGCAGAGACCAAAATAGAATCGGTAGAACGCGCGCCCATTGTTGTTGTCATGGGGCATATTGATCATGGAAAAACCACGATTCTTGACTGGTATCGCAAAGCAAATGTCGTGGCATCAGAGGCAGGCGGCATAACACAACACATCGGCGCCTACGAAGTGCAGCACGGCGATAAAAGCATCACCTTCATTGATACCCCCGGACATGAGGCATTTTCCAAGATCCGCTCGCGCGGAGCGCGCATTGCCGACATCGCAATCCTCGTCGTTGCCGCAGATGAAGGCGTAAAGCCCCAGACCAAAGAAGCAATTGAGATCATTGAGCAGTCAAAAATCCCTTTCATCGTTGCGTTTAATAAAATAGACAAAGCCGAGGCAAACCCCGAGCGCGTCAAACAGGAACTTGCCCGAGAGAATATTCTCGTAGAATCCTACGGAGGCAAAGTACCGTCAGTCGAGGTAAGCGCCCGGAAAGGCACCAACATGGACTCGCTTCTTGAGACCATTCTTCTTCTTGCCGAGATCCAAGAGCTCAAAGCAACTCCTTCCAAGCCTGCAATCGGCGTGGTACTCGAAACCCACCGCGATCCCAAACGCGGAATATCGGCAACCTTTCTCATACAGGAAGGTTCGCTTAAGCGCCACGACATCATTGTAGTTGACCGCAGCGTTGAGACGATCAAAATTCTTGCCAATTTTATGGGCGAGCAAGTTGACCGCGTAGGACCGTCATCCCCTGCCCTTGTCGCAGGCCTTTCGTCAGTACCCAACGTTGGCGAGCCGTTCCTGGCATTTCCTTCAAAACCCAAAGCGCTCGAATACATCAAACTGCTTCCTCCTCTTCCAATGCTTACCAAAAACTCCACCGCAGCTTCCATCGGTGAAGCTAACAAACCTATTTTCAATATCATCTTGAAAGCTGATGTCCTGGGATCGGGCGAGGCAATTGAAGAATCGCTCAAGAAAATGTCCTCTGAATTTGTAGGAATCAATATTCTCCGCTCTACGGTCGGAGACGTAGGCGAAGATGACGTAAAGCTGGCACTCGCCACTCATCTCGTTACCATCATCGCCTTCAAAGTAAAAATCGATCCGTCAGTACGGGAACTTGCCGCCAAGCAAAATATCCACATCGTCACAGGTGATGTCATCTATCGCCTCCTTGATGACGTGAAAGAACAAATGCAGGAGATCATCCCGCCAATTCTTCAGCGTACCAACATCGGCAAGCTTAAAGTGCTTAAATTTTTCAAAAAAGAAGGCAGCAAGCAGATCATCGGCGGACGCATAGACGAAGGCGTTGCACGCAAAAGCGCATTTCTCGAAGTATCCCGCAACAAAGAAATCGTGGGACGCGCGGTTATCACGCATTTGCAGAGCAACAAGCGCGACGTCGAAGAAGTGCAGTCAGGCAACGAATGCGGAATCATGGCCGATGCGCCCTTTGCTATTCAGGAGGGAGATTCATGCCAAGTCTACACCGAAGAGAAGATAAGGCGCATTCTTTGATCCACCATCATGCCCACAGTCCCCCGAGGAGATAAATTAAATATGCTGCTGCGCGATGAACTCGGCAAAATCATTGACCGGGAAATTGAGTTTCCCGAAGAATCACTTGTCACTATTACTCACGTCGTCACCTCCTCTGATCTTCGCTATGCGACTGTTTTTTTGTCAGTTTTTGGCACTGATGAGAATCGCGTACTGGAATTATTGGCCAAAAACGTGTATCCTATCCAGCAGAAGCTCAACAAACAATTGCGCATGAGGCCGATTCCGAGAATCCGCTTTGATATAGACGAAGAAGAAGTAAGGCGCGAATCTGTGGAAAAATCACTCGGAAAACTTCACCGAGAAGGAGCGCTGTAGAGAATATATCCGGCGTGGTAGCCAAGCAGTAAGGCAAGGGTCTGCAAAACCCTCATACGCGGGTGCGATTCCCGCCCACGCCTTAATCCTTATCTGTCATTCCCAGCGTATGCAGGAATCCAGGCCTCTTCTCTCCAAAAAGAGAATCTGGATTCCTGCATACGCTGGGAATGACACAGAAGTGTATGTATGCTGGGGTGGTGGAACTGGTATACACGGCAGACTTAAAATCTGCTGGCTGGAAAGCCTTGCGGGTTCGAGTCCCGCCCCCAGCATTATAAATTGTTAAACTCACGGGCTTGCGGGGCAAAACGCAAATAGCTTTGCGTTTTGCGGGCAGACTTCCATAGATGCGAGCTGGCGAGCATTATACAGATGTCTGCCCAGGGTTTCGCTGAGGAAGCGAAACGAGTCCCGCCCCCAGTATTACAATCAAAAAACGCCCCCGTTGGGAGCGTTTTTTGAGTTCGTACAAATTGGATTACATCGGCATTTTCGGCTGATTCATCATCATCTGCTGCTTCTGCATGCCTGCCCATAGCGCCCATGCGCCTACGACGAGGTGAAGAACGGTATCTGCCGGATTCTCAAGATTTGCGCCCAAGAAATTGGTATTCACAAATCCGCTGTAAACGGCAAAGAAAAGTCCTACCACTCCGAGCAAAAGAACCAGCGGTTTCTGGAGTGATGCCGGAAATACGAATGCGGCGATCACGCCTACGATTCCCAAAAGAAGGTGCGCCCAGTTCTCATATACATCAAACCACCATGCGGCGCCAAAAATACTATTTGACGGCGTAGGGCCGATAACGCCAACCATACCGAGAACTCCTACCAAAATAAGCACCAAACCTCCAATAATAAGAAATTGTTTTGGATTCATATATTTTATTATCTGCTAACATACTTGCAATTCGACCTTTATATATTTCTATTCCTCAATTTACTGGAATGAGTTAAGCTTTGCTCTCGTCCGGGGACCTACATTGCCATATCCTGTCGTTGCCGGAGTTCCGCTCGTTATAATACCATATTTCTTCTGAAATCGCTGTACGCCGCGTTCGCTTGCCGGTCCATAATATCCAGTTACCGAACCTTCCGGATAGAAATCAGGATATAATTTCAAAAACTGCTGCAATGCGGTCACCTGCTGTCCGCGAGATCCGCGTGTGAGAAGTTGAGTGAATACCGCCCTTAAAACAGAAGACGGAGACGGAGAAGCAAAAGGCGTTACAGTCCCAACAGGCATAGGACTTGCCGTCACTGACGGAGAAGGCGTGGGCGCCGCACCAAAGGGATGCACCGTAAGCGCTATGGTCTTACCTCTTAACGCATCATATGTCCCCGCCTTCTTGGAAGGCACAAGAGTAATCAACACACTCTGATCTTGGGTGTCGCTGTTATTAAAAGACATTGTCGTCTGACCGTTAGGACCTAGCGCGGTATCAAATACATAGGTATCACAAGGAAAAATCCGCGTGATACTCTGATCTCCTCCCAATATAAAAGGGCTGCAAGAAAACTTGATATTAACCCCCACGGCGTAGCTCGTGCCCCATGCAAGCGTAACGACATCCTTCGACGCAACAGCGGTCGTAGAGGCGGTAAAATAACGTACCACAGGATCAGGAAGGATATCTGACGCAACATTAAGCGTAAGTGAAACCGAATGAGTCCCGTCATATGACGTATTATGAGTTACCGCGGGATACAGCTTTATAGTGTAAGGTATGGGCTGATTCGTAGAATTAGTAAATAACAGACTAACAGACCCTGAAGGCGAAAGATCGGACAAAAATATTATCTTTCCACAAGGCATCACACTTGCATTCGTATAGTTTGGCGAAGAGACGGTAATCTCATCACGGCATTCGATTTGCAAATTCACCCCGTCAAGAAAGTCAGATGTCCAAGAAATCGTCACCGGCTGACCGGAAGTCGTATCTACCGCGGACGGCGTAAAGCTAGTAATAGGTTGGGGAAGCGTTGCAACAGATACGGAAATCTCCCTTGCCCCATTGGCATATTCAGCACCGCTCGTATCTTTGGGAATAAGTCGGCCGGTAAAACTCTTTGTACTCCCGCTCACATTATTAACGATTACGTCAATCGCGTCATTTGTCGTAAAAATAGTGGAAATCGGCGTATCGCAATTCATCAATGATCCATCAGTCTTTTTAAGCTTAATGCCGCTCGTACAAGGAATAACAAAAGAATACCCGCCGGCATTGCTTAGGGTCCATGAAAATGTAACTAACTGCCCCGAGTTCATCGATGAGACCGATGACTTATACGACGTTACGCTGGGCGTAGTATAATATTGGGCACATACAAAAAAAGGAAGCGATACTGCGCTAAAAATGCTTAGAAAGAAGAGCTTTTTGAAAGAGAGATTATTCATCTACCCTATTATAGAACAAAAAAGGAAAAAAGTAATTACACAAAAAAGGCAAAAACTCCATTTTCCCGCCTGCCTGTCGGCAGGCACCCCCGATTTCGATTCTAAGTCATGCGGCCAGGGAGAATCGAACTCCCGTCTCAACCTTGGCAAGGTCGTGTTCTACCACTAAACCATGGCCGCGCTTAGCGCGGCTTAACCACGCTTAGCGTGGTGGCCGCTTTTACACGACCCAACCCCACCTAACGTAGTCGCCGCACTCTAACACAAGTTATTTTCTCAATGCCTGCCGCGGGTCAGAATTGAACTGACGACACGACGCTCTTCAGGCGTCTGCTCTACCACTGAGCTACCGCGGCATAAAAATAACCTACACCGAGTATAGGTTATTTTTAAAAATTTTTCAATAAGTCCCCAACCTATCGAAATTCGTAAGTAATCGTCACATTTGAGCGTATTTCTTGCTCTCCAGCTTGCACTTGCGGAGTTGGCGCCCCTGCTACTCCACCTGTCGATGCCTCAAATGCCTTTGCATAATAAATAGGACCTCCTGAAGATTCAGAGAATCCGACAATCTTCTTAAGGCTAACCCCGAGATCATGAGCAAGTACTGCGGCCTTTTGCTGCGCATCCTCAATCGCCTGCTTGCGGGCCTCAGCCATTGCCGCCTTCTCATCTTCCACCGTGAAAGATATAGAACCCACCTCATTGGCACCCGAACTCACCACACCCTGCAAAAGATCGTCTACTTTATTCAAATCACGAACTTTTATCTCAAGCGAACTGCGTACTTCATAGGAAACAATACGAGGCGGCGTGTTTACCGGACATGGGTATACACCGCCTGATATAATCGGACATGGCCGGCCGTTGCTATATTCATATTGAGGCTGTACCGAATAATTTACTGTCTTAATATCCTTCTCTTGAACACCTTGTTTTTTAAGAAAATCCACAATCTTATTAAGATCCAAAGAATTCTGATCTTGCGCATCTTTTACATGCACCGCACTCGTCACGACCGTTGCTGTAAACATCGTGATATCCGGACGCACAAAAATTTTACCTTCTCCGCTGATACTTAGTTGGGGCTTTTGCAGCTCATTTTCCCATGCATTACTTATAATCACGAGAAAATAAACTCCCACTATCGCCGCAAGCACCGTAAGAAGAGTCACAAAAAGACCCAACCGATTTTTAAACATCCCCACTGCCTCATTTATATTTTCCATATTTTATTATTAGACCTGTTGCCTAATAATTTTCGTCACGAAATTTTCAGATTTCGAGCGAGACGAAGTGAAAATTATGAAGCATATACAGCGTATATGTTGAATAATTTTCACGAAGTCGCAGCCGAAATCTGAAAATTGCAGTAGAAAAGTTATTAGGCAACAGGTCTATTATGTATAATCCCCTATTTACATAGTACCGTTTTCAATACATGAAAACAACACATAAAAGACGCTGCCAATGTGGCAGCGTCTACGTCACTCTATCTCATATCTCCAACTCTTGAGCCCACCTCTCGGCAACCCTGCGTGCACGCTTAGGTGCAATGCCTACATAAAAAGCAGGATCCAAAAGCACCTGCTGTTGATATGTTGTCATCCGTTCAAGATAGGAATGCATTTCCCTATCCGCACACGTAACAAACGTAAGCGTTGTTCCCTGTTTTTGAGCCGAAAGCGTAAGCTGCTTCACCTTCTCATGCGCATCCGGATGACCCAGACTCGCAAGAATAAGATAAAGGGGTTCAGCTAAAATCATATCTCCTTGCATCGCGAGATTGCGGCTAAGGTTCTTCTTATCAATGACAAGCTTCTCCATAGCACCGGCAAGGCGCTCGGCGATCCACACCAGATAGACGATAGACTCCCCATAGGTGCGGGATGAGGCAGAGTTGGTCAAATCGCGCTGATGATCGCTTATCTGATTCATAAACACGGTCATCAGACGAGGTAAAATAACCGTCCACAAACTTTTCGCATTTTCAAACGTAATGGGATTGCGCTTCTGGGGCATCGTGGAAGAGCCGACCTGATTCGGATCAAAGGGCTCCCCAACCTCGCCAATCTCCGTACGCTGAAGATTACGCATGTCATCGGCTAGATTTGCCAATACTCCGGCAGTAACCGTGATCTCTGAAAACAAACGGATCATCGCTTCGGGCGGGACAATCTGCGTTGAGTACTCCGCAGCAGAAATATCCAGCTCCCACATTATTTCCACTTCGAGTTCTTCTGGATCATCAAAGAAAAGCGACGCGGCACTGTGGGTACCGACAGCTCCTGAAAACTTCCCCTCAAGTCCGTGGATACGAAAATCGAGATTCTCAATACATCCTCCAAGCCGACTGACATATTCAGCCATTGCAAAACCAAATGTGATAGGAACGGCATGCTGGCCGTGCGTGCGTCCGATCTGCAGTGTATCCGCTTCCCGAAGCGTGATATCAATAAGCGCTTTTTCCAGACGCTTAAGCTTAGGGATCACCACATGCTGCACCACATCCCTCATGCGCATTGCGTTTGCCGTATCTATTATATCGTACGACGTCGCCGTCATATGCACATAGGGCTTGGCCACATCGCTTACTTTCCTGCGAATGCAGTTCACGAGCGCACGGATGTCATGGCGTATCCTGTCTTCTTCTGCATATACCTCTTCGGCTGTCACCGTAGCACACGCGGCTGATATTTCATCCGCCACGCTCTCCGCGCATATACCGAAGCGACACAGCACCTCAACAAGCGCACGTTCAACCAAAAGCTTATACCCGATAAAAGCTTCTTCGGACAAATACCTGGCCACATCTTCGCGCCAATACCGGTAATCAAGCGGAGACAAACTGTCAAAATCGCGTCGCGGTGCCATCAGTCCTCCTTGTGAAAGATCGCTCTTGATAATAAAAAACGGGATAACTCCCGTTACATACCGTAGCATGTTATTCTTTATTTTCAAACGTGCTCAAAACAAAAGAAAAAGGGCATTAGTGCCCTTTTTCTTTAATAGCGTTGTGATTATACACGTTGCGCGAACCTATTTTGATTTGCGTGCAACGCAAGTCTAAAACTTTATATCCGCGCAGGCCACGTATGTTCCAATCTCTTCGAGAGATTTATGCACGTTTATGGCGAGCGGTAGCCCGGCCTTTATATCCGCAAGCGATACGTTGATTGTTGTCTGCGACTTGCCATCCACCGTGGACGCGAGCGGATATTTAACCGCACCAAGATTGGCACATGAGCCGTAGTGAATGTGCGCCGGGTGCGCAGTTCCAAGCAAAACACCCAGAAGTCCGGTGACTCCCGTGGACACCCCGGACAATTTCAGCGTTACTTTCGTTTTTCCGTCTGCGTTTTCTAGAGTTGCGGTACCAGCAATGCCGGAGTTATTTTGCGGCGACAAATTCAATTTCACCCCTCCATCACTCTGACCCGCCCCTGTATTCTGGCTATCTCCTTTATTCTGGTCTCCTCCTGACTTCTGGCCCGTAACGTGAATCACATCCTCGGCATCAATCTCAATTTTTGCGTTACCATCCAGTTCAAAGTCTTTTCTGCTTTCACCGCGCTCGTCCATTCCGACATTCACATCATCCTCATCTTTGCCGCCATCAATCTTCAGTGTTTTGTCTGAATGTTCCTCGACCGAAACGTCTCTCTTTGTCTTGAGATTTACGACAGGCGCCATAATAAACTTGCCATTGCCAGTTATGTGGAGGGATTTATCCGCCTTGAAGTCCAAAACGGCGGTGGCTGTCTTCCCTTCTTCAACAACAATGCGCCCCACGATCTTTAACGTTCCCGAGGGCAGCTTCGCCTCATGGGTCGTCCCGGAAACGGTTACCATAACCTTACTGATGGTAAGACGGATCTGATCGTACGTTCCCGCCGCAAGATTTACGTCCGCAAGAAGCGCCACCGCTCCGGTTTGCTTAAGCCCAAGCAGATCGTACTGCTTGCTTCCGTTCGAAACGGTAATCCATTCTTGCGCGGCGCTTTGCACTTCAACCTTATCTACCGTAAGCATGATCGAACTCACGCCCTGAATCGCCGTAGCGGCATCGGTAATTCCGATCACCACTTTTCCCTGACCCGCGGCGGGAGCCAGCGTCATACTTTTGTTTGCGCCGAAATAGAATAAAATACCTAGTGCCACAATAACAAGCACCCCCATTATAATTGATTTTTTTGACATACTGTTTTTGTTTTATCCCCCGCTTATGAATAGGCGGGGAATTTATTAATTAGTAATGCGCGCTTAGAGCCTGTTCAATAACTCTCTTTCGTTGCGAAATTTCAGAAATGCGAGTCAAGACGCGAGGCATTCCTGCGTAAGCAGGACGCCCCGTCTCCGAAAATGATGAAGGTTGAGGAGGGTTACTGGAGAGTAACCTGACGAAACCTGAATGGTTTGCAGTTCAAGACGCGAGACGCATTTCGCGTGCTGCGAAATCGTCCCGTCTCCGAAATTAAGAAATTGCAGCCGAATATGGAGTTATTGAACAGGCTCTAAGATAAGCGCGAGTAATCGCTCCGAAATTTCCCAGAGCGAGACTGATCCCCACGTTTTTATTTTACCCCATCCCGAGACCCTTGCAATACCTGTTTTATTAGAGCCTGTTCATAATCTTTCTTCCAGAGCCATTTTGCGATATTTTGAGACGGGGCGATTTCGCATCACGCGAAACACGCCTCGCGTCTGGCAGCGAAAAACCTGCCTCTCGGTCAAAAATGTTACAAAGAGATTACAAAACAAAGCTTGACCGCGTTTTTACTCGTTGATTGTGAAGCATGGGTTTGAATTTAAGATTAACATATGTTCAGTATTTGTCGTTTTGATTGTCAAATTTTTCTGCCAAGAGCTACTTCAACTTCACCGCCAAAACTTCGGTGGAAAGGCCGATGTCGCGGCCAAGACTGAAGTACTCATCGGCATTAGTGGAATTTTGGAGCAGGAGTTGGAAGAGGCGGAAGCGGATCTGCTGGAAAATGTTCATGGGCTCTTCGGGAATCACCCGCTCCTGCAAAGAGTAAATAATCCAATTTTTCGGATGCTCGTCGGTTTGAATTTCACGCTGCGCTGCAAGATTTTCGAGTATGCTTTCGACATTCGGATCTTCCATAAAACCGAAGTGTACGACCACCGATGTCACGCTGCCCTTCCCGTTATTGTTCTGCAGTTTGGTGACCTTGTACCTGTGTGTATGCAGGAAAGGTTCTTTAATTATCTCGACCGTAAGGAAAATAATGTCTTTGGGCAGCACGTGAAAACGATCCCAGATAATCTGCAGCAGGGGGGTAACTTTGTCCGTAAGTGCGGTAATGGGATCCGGAGCGAGAATAACAATTGATCGAGGCACCGAGTTCTCAGCATCCTCCTTTAGTTTAATAATCTCTTTAACGGTGAGCGTCGGATACGCGGCGTATGCGGCACTAATGTGCCTGCGTCCCCACTGCCAGGTGGTCATGAGCGCGAAAATGGTGAGTCCAATCAAGAGCGGGACAAAGCCGCCATCGAGAAATTTGAGCGAGTTTGCAAAAAGGAATGATGCGTCAATGATCGCAAAAAAGCCGAAGAGCGCCAGAGATTTGGGGACACTCCAGTTCCAGTATGTGCGGCTGATCGAGTACATGCCGAGCGAGGTAATCAACATCACGCCCGATACCGCAAGGCCGTATGCGGACGCGAGATTGGTACTTGCCTTGAAGATCACCACCAGCAGCACGCAGCCGGCATAAAGCATCCAGTTGACAAACGGAACATAAATTTGTCCTTCGTGCTCGTTGTGCGTGTGGATGATGCGCAGACGCGGGAACAGGCCGAGTCCGACGGCTTGCGAGGCAAGTGAAAAACCGCCGGAGATCAGTGCTTGCGAGGCAATGATGGTTGCAAATGTCGCCAGAATTATCATCGGATAGAGCAAAGAACCTGGAACCATGCTGTAAAAAATATTTTCGCTGCGTATAGCTTGGCCGCTTAACAGATACGCGCCTTGTCCGAGATAATTGAGTAACAAGGCCGGATATACCATAGAGAACCAACTGATCCGAATTGCTTTTTTGCCGAAATGCCCCATATCTGCGTATAGCGCCTCTCCGCCGGTGACCACCAGCATGACGGATCCGAGCACAAGCAGAAGCGCACGAAAATCGGTATGCCGGAGCAGGAGGATGATGTAGTAAGGGTTGAATGCACGAATAATGCCCGGATAATGGATGATTTGGCCGAGTCCAAGTATGCTGATTGCGGCGAACCAAATTATCGCGATCGGTCCGAAAATACCCCCGACTTTTGCCGTTCCTTTGCGTTGGAATAAAAAGAGAGCGGTCAAAATGGCAATGGTGATTGAAATAATATACGGCTGCAAGCTTGGCGTGGCAACGCCCAATCCCTCAACTGCGGAAATAACGCTGATTGCCGGTGTGATCATGCCATCGCCGAACAAAAGCCCCGCAGCAAGAATCAGGAGCAGGATAATAAACGCTGTCCCTTTGTTGGTCCCTTTGCTGCCTTTTTTGTTGATGAGACTTAAAAGGGCGAATACGCCGCCTTCGCTGTCTTGGTCAGCACGCAACACAAAAATAGTATATTTTAAAGCAACTACGATAGTGATTGCCCAAAGAACAAGTCCGATGGCGCCATAAACGTTCTCAGGACTTATGCCGATATCCCCATGCTTAAAAAACATTTCATTAAGTGCATACAGCGGCGAGGTGCCGATATCTCCGTATACCACGCCGAACGCGCCGAGCACGAGAAGCGCCAGGTTGCCGCGGCCGTAGTTCTGAGTGGTTGCTCGTTTTTTCATAGGTTCTCGAAAAAATATAGGGTATCTGTAAAACAATAAAAACGCCCTAGAGCGTGCCAAATCGATCGGGAAGATATATAAGTTTATACTGGTGCGTTTATTTTACCAAATCCGAACCTATTTTCAAAATCGGTAATGTATCGCACGCGCGAAGCGCGTGGTGGCTCTGAATTAAATCGTACGCTCCACG
>Ga0209515_10004235_pt1 | contig 19593 bp, 21 predicted proteins | sample Subgroupgradi54m_FD_187454 | JGI IMG/M metagenome (GOLD analysis project Ga0209515, IMG submission 187454) | Subsurface groundwater microbial communities from S. Glens Falls, New York, USA - GMW60B uncontaminated upgradient, 5.4 m (SPAdes)... ...
CTTGTGGAGATTTATCCTCAAAATAAATTAAACGTCCGCGTCTACTCTAGATCACAAGTAACTGAATTTTGGTTCGAAAATAGTCCCCCAGCCACCCATGGAAATTGAGCTTATTATTAAGCTCTCATCTCAAACTGCTACAAAGACAATTGAAACTATTTAAATTGTATAATTTAGATGTATGCAAAAAACGATTTTGATTGTTGATGATGATGCGGATCTAAGAAATTATTTGAAAAAAATCTTGACTGCTAATAATTTTATTGTCATTGAGGCAGCCGATGGAGAAAGAGCTTTGGAAATAGTAGAAAAAACCCCACCAGATTTAGTAGTGCTTGATCTTCGCTTGCCAAAAGTATCAGGTGAAACTGTATGTGTGGAGATCAAAAAAAACTATCCACACATCATTGTCATTGCATTAACCGCAAAATCCAAAAGCAAAGATATGGTACATAGTTTACGAATAGGCGCAGACGATTATATCGCTAAGCCATTTGTTGCGGAAGAACTAGTAGCTCGAATAGAATCGAGGCTTAAAACGGTTGTAGAAAAAGATACAACGGAAAAAATAAGAGACCCTGAGCTAAATAAAATGATATTCAGAGAAAGTATCGTCTTGCTTTCTATACGACTTATTAGTGTTGAGCTTCTCTTTGGAATCTCATTATTGCTTGCGGTTGTATTAATCTCTTTTTTAGGTCCTTATTTAAAGATTGTAGATCTTTTCCCTTTGTATTTGATAGTGTTAGTCACACTATTTGTGATTAACCTTGTTATTGCTTTTTCCATTGTTTTGAAATGGCAGTTTGAGTATGTAGAAATTACAGAAGAAGGAATTATTAAACATACAGGAATTTTCCATAAAAAAGAGCAAAAATATGCATGTAATTTTGTTGAAATTATGACCGTTGACCAAACTTTTTGGGGCACTCTTTTTAATTACGGAACATTAGAATTATACGATCCTGCACTAAAAGAGCAAATATATTTAACAAACATTGCAAGCCCCAAAAAATATAGTAAGCTCATAGGAAGCATCGTTTCTAAAGAACATGGTCAGCCTATTCCATTTATCGCTCAACCTGATCGATTAATGCCTAATGAAAAAACTATAAGTAAATAAATTACATTAATTGTTTTATCAGCTTGAAGAGGCTTGTATTTAGCTGCATAAATCATCCGCCCAGCCAGCCCAAGCGGGATTTTGGGATCAAAATAAAAAACCTTAACGATAATCTTTTAAAGGAATTATTTTTACTTTCTTACCCTTATATTTTCCTTGATGTTTAATGTTATCTGTAACCAAATCTGCGCCAAATTTTTGTGCCAAAGTTATAAAAGAGGCATCATAGTAGGTTATTTTATATTTGGACACTAATTCCGAAGTTATTTTTGCAGTTTCTATTGTTTCCGTAATGAATTTTAGTGGCAGACTATAGAAAGCTTTAAGAGCCTCCTGGATCGAATTTAGGCTTAACTTTTTCTTAAATAAAGCATTCCCTACTTCATACTTTGCAACCTCTGGTAGAGCTAATTGTATAGTGTCTCTTCTTGAATCTTCAAGTATTTTGTCAGCTTCTTTGGTAAACTGTTCGTTTTCAATAGTCAACCATTTTACTGCGATTGAAGAATCAACTACGAGAAACTTCATCTTATATTTAATGTTGATAACGATCTTCCGCAACTATTTGTGATGCGGGGCGAGGATTACCAGATTTATAAGAACGGATTTTTCGTAAATTTTTCCAAATTTTGTCCCAATCAACTTCTTTCTCTTTTTCATAAGGCTTTATAACAAGCTCCTTATCCGATAAGGCCTTTATTGAAATAACAGAATTGGTCCTAATCCAATCAAACGCTTCTCTAATTTTGTCAGGTATGGTAAGTTGACCTCTGTCTCTGATTATTGCTGTCCCTTGTATATTTGTCATGCAGTCAGAATATCAGGAAATCAGAATTTTGTCAAGTGTAAATTAATTTCGCTACAGTATTCATCCGCCCAGCCAGCCCCAAACTGGATTTTGAGGGTCAAAGTAGAAGGTTCTGTTTTTTTTGGCAATCTTCCTTAGGGTATTTTAGCTGAAAATGAACCCAAAGTATCTCCTCCTCCGATTCTAATCCGCGGTAATGTATATATAAAATCGGTTGACTGATAGGTGCCGCGATTAGTTCCAAACGCTCCGACATATCCGCTTTGCAAGGCTGTATCAACTACAGCCTTATTTACGCTACCATAAGGATAAGCCATCCAATTTATAGGATATCCTAGGTGTTGTTCGAGCTCTTTTTTACTCTGTGTAAGTTCGCTTTGTATCTTGTCAAACGCAATTGAAGGCAGAGAAAGATGATGTACAGTATGGGAGCCAAAAAAGACTAGACCGCTTGATTTCATCTCATCGATTTGACTCCAGGTTAAAAATCCCGGAATTCCAACAAAGCCGGTAATAACAAAGCTTACCGCCTTAAAACCGTGACTTTTTAAAATAGGATAAGCTGCGGTATAAAAGTCACTGTAACCATCGTCAAAGGTAAAAATGATTGGTTTTGAGGGAAGCGAGGCATGAGAAAAGAAAAACCCACCCAAATCGTCAAGAGAAATTGTATGATAGCCTTGTTGAGCCAAATAATTCATCTGGGCGGCAAAGTTTTGAGGACTAACTGAGAGTCTAAATCCAACCTTATCGTCTTGATTTGGATTGACCCGGATATAGTGATACATTAGGACGGGAACTGTTGTACTTGCACCAAGGACATTAATTTTACTTACCCCTTTGTAAGCAATATTTTTATCAACCGCTGTTTCCTCAGACTCCTCGCTGCGTTCGGTATTTAATACGTCGCTTGCTTGAATTCTTTTTTCAAGCCCTAAGTTAAAAGGGTTTAATAAGTAAGCAACCCTGTAGGCATATTTTGCAAAAGGAAATGAATCCTGAGCAAAAAGTCTGTCTCCAAGTTTAAGAAAAGCAAAAGAAAGAAGTAGGATCAAAGATAATATTCCCAGAAAATATGCCGCAATCTTTTTCACTCTAATTGCAGTATACAAAAGGCTCCATTTGAAATTCAAGTGGTAATTAGATTGCTTGACAAGCTAAATTTTATAGATTACTCTTTAAATAAGAATGAAAAAATATATCGGGCTTATATTAGCTGGAGCGTTTCTTATCTGCGGCCTTGTCTTTTTCACTCCCAAAACTTATGCTGGCTGCAATTATATCCCCTGGTCAGATATGAAGTTGACCGCTGCAACGGGCCTAAGAAAAGGAGAAGTGGTGCTTGGCTGGAGACCTGTTTTTTTTGCCAATCACTACTCTTTGCTGTTCGGTTTGAAGAAGGGTAATTACATCTACGGTGCACTTGATATTGGTTTTCAAAACGCAAACTCCTACACAGTAAAATCACTAAAATCAAAAACTAGATACTACTTTCAGGTAAGTGCTGGAAAAGAGTGCAGTGAAGGTAGTGTTTTCTCAAAAGAAGTATCTGCTGTTGCCAGATAGTTAAGTTACTTAGATTTTGATAAATAATCCTCGCTTAAACATCAGATAAGCCACGCCGTAGAATATCAGAACATGCGTGAATGCAAAAAGTAGACTTGCATTTTGGGCAGAAGCCACACTTAGATAAAAATTATAAATAAAATCCCTTAGAGACATTCCCTGCCACTGAATAATCATCAAGCTTCGAGTAAAAAGACTGCTCAAAATGTATATTGAAATCGCATTCATTCCATAGATTGTAAAAGCAGTCGACCATTTTTTATATTCTTTTGCCTCAATTATAAAATACAATAAGGCAAACGCGCCAGTAGCAAGCCCTGCTGTAATAACAACATAGGAACTGGTCCAGAGATCCTTGTTGACCAGAAGCCAAATATTCATCACCAATCCAACCACTGTTAATCCTACCGCTGCCGCGCCCATCCACAGGACCCTTTTTGAATGATTAAACTTACTAGCCAATAAAAATTCACCAGTTAAAACACCGAAAATGACCGTTGCTATTGCACCAAGTGTGCTAACAATACCTTCTGGATCAAAATCTATAGCCAACATGTGATCCTTAAGCAGCAAGTTGTCAACGTATTGAACAATATTATGTCCCAAGCTCAGCTGCCCGGCACCAAGCCCAGGAACCGGAACAAATTCCAGCAGAAACACATATCCTAGAATAAGAGTAATAAGCAAAATTACCTGGGTTCTAACCTTTGTGAATATCAAAATTATACTAGTAACAAAGTAACACAGAGCGATCCTCTGAAGTACGCCCATAATTCTTATTGTCCCCAAATTAAAATAAGGAAAGCCATTAAGAAACAAACCTAAAGCAAAAAGAATCAGGCTACGGCGAAATATATGCAGCAGTAACTTGGTTTTATCTGTTTTTTGATCAAGTCGCCTTTTAAACGAGAACACCATTGCAACACCAATAATCCACAAAAAAAACGGAAAGATACTATCGGCAAAGGTTAAACCATCCCAGGCAGAATGCCGCAGTTGAGAGTAAGTTTGACCCTCAATGTTATTTACCAAAATCATGGCAGCAATTGTCATGCCTCGAAAGACATCTAAAGATACCAAACGTTTGTTCACGATTTTTTTATCTGAATTCGTCAACAAGGATTTTTATATCTGTAAATCTTGATTTGCCAACAAGGGTTTGTTTATCTTGCAGATTCAATGCCTGTTCATGATAGGCAGGCTTTTCAACCTGATAAAGCAGGCCCAGGGGGAATTTTTCTTTTAAGATTTCGTTGGCTTTTTCAAGAGCAAGATTATAATTTTTTGGATCGTACATTGCATCAAGCTTATAAATCCGATCCAGATAGTACTGATAAGTGTTGATTTTATTATAAGTGACACACGGCTGGAGAATATTGATTAGAGAAAAACCTTTATGGGCTATGCCTTTTTTAATCATTTCAGTAACGTGATTTAAATCACCTGCGAAGGCTTGAGCAATAAATGTAGCTCCTTGGGTTAAGGCAAGTGCAAGCGGATTAGTGGATATTTCTATTATCCCTTTTGGAGTTGATTTGGATTTGGCCCCTTTGTGCGCGGTTGGTGACACTTGTCCTGTTGTTAGACCGTAAACGCCATTATCGTGAACTATCACAGTCAGGTCATGATTCCCCCGGCAAGCATGCAGAAAATGATTCCCACCTTCTCCGTAACAGTCTCCATCACCAACAATTGCGACAACAGGCATTTTGTGGTTTGCTAATTTCATTCCAATGGCATTAGGTAGTGCTCTGCCATGCAGAGAATGAATAGCGTAAGCATTCAAAAAATCATTCATATTTCCTGAACAACCTAGGCCAAAGACTACAAAAACAGAGGAAGGATCAAAACCCAACTGAACAAAACTTGATTTTATCGCCATACCAATAGCCCAGTCACCACAGCCGGGACACCAAGTTGGAGTATATCCAGAAAAATCCGCAATTGTACTCATATTACTTTTTGGGCTATTTCCTCTGGTGAAAATGGTCTGCCATCATATTTTAATAATCTTTCTGACAAATCTATTCCTGCTTCCTGTTGCAATAGTTTGCCAAACTGAGCTTGAGAATTATTTTCAATCAGAATAAAACGTTTTTTAGCTGTAAAATGGGGCTTTATTTCTCCGGTTAAAAGAGGAAACAGATGGGTAAAATGGATAAAGGCTGATTCTGTTGCCTGCTCTTTTAACATGTTCATTGCTTCTAAAATGGGTCCTTTTGTGCTTCCCCAGGAAACAAAAATGGTTTCAGCCCGGTTGAAATCACCATAAATTTTGGGCCCTAAAAAATGCTGGTGCAAATAAGTCTCCTTTTTTTTATTTCTTTTGTCAACTTGGGCAGTTCTGGCTGCAGCTTCTTCTGTTGTATGACCATCTTCCAAATGCTCATAGGAGTTTGCCTGATAATAATAATTTCTAAGCCCTGGTATAAGCATTTCAGAAATTCCGTCTGAGCTGAGAGAGTAACGTAAATAGTTTTTGGCTGTAGGATTAGCTCTAATTTTTCCCCGATCAACTTTGTATTCGGCAATTAATTTATTCAGCTCTGCTTCACGTAAAGATTTATGAGCCTCTGAAAGAGCCATATCCGAAAGAATTATTACCGGTGTCTGATAAATATCAGCCAGGTTAAAGGCTTTTGCTGTCAATTCAATCATTTCCATCACATCACCTGGGGCTAGAACTATTTTTGGAAACTCTCCATGACCTGCATTAACTGCAAAAAGAAGATCTGCTTGTTCTGTCCAGGTAGGCATACCAGTGGCAGGGCCTGGTCTTTGGGATAAGAATATAACTATTGGGATTTCACTAACACCAGCCAAAGAAACAGTCTCAACCATCAGGGCAAATCCTCCGCCGGAGGTACCAACAGCCGATCTTACTCCAGCAAACGAGGTACCCAAAGCAGTATTGATAACGGAAATTTCATCCTCAGGATGACGCACCAGCATGCCAGTTTTTTCTTGCCAAGAAGCAAGTGTTGTTAAAACCGATGAGGAAGGAGTCATCGGGTAACTTGCATAAAAACGACAGTCAGCAATTATTGAGCCTAAAGCAAAAGCATCATTTCCGGTTAGAACTAATTGCTGGGGTATTTGGGTTTTTTTTATAAGAAGGGGTTTTGTTTTGTCTGCATAATTTTGTAAAACATAATCATAACCAATTTGAGCGAAACGTTGATTAAAAACAATAATCTCTTTGCCCTTTCGGGCAAACTGATCAGAAATAATATCAAAAAAAGTTTGCAGATCTGCCTGAAGAAGAGCCACTGAAGCACCCAAAGCAATGATATTTTTCATTACTCCTTCTCCTTTTAGATCGTAAAGAATTTTTTTAAAGGGAATGCTTATTTTTATTTCTGGCCCCTCCACTTTAAACTCCTGCTCATCATAAAGAATATAGCTTGTGGAAGTTAGTCTTGATTTATTTAACTCATAGGTTTGCTTATTAAGACAAACCAAATAATCAATTTCTTTTTTTAAGCTGTGAACTATTTCCTCACTAAAAATAGATTCAAATCCATTATGTCCTCCACGAATAAGAGAAGGATACTGAATATAATCAAACAGTTGATAACCGCAGCGGCTTGCTAGCTTGGAAAAAGTTAAACCAGAAGTCATTATCCCCAGTCCTGCTTCACCGCCGATTTTCCAAAGTGTTTTTCCAATCATACACTTATGATACAATATTTTTGTGACTATTCTTATAGTTTATGCTACTTATTCAAGTGGCACCCAAATTGCCGCAGAGTTAGTTGATCAAATACTCAAAAGTAATGGTCAAGAGGTGACCAGAAAAAATGCTTCAGAGGTTGATCCTCAAGAGTTTGCCGCCTATGATTTAATCATTTTTGGCTCTCCCTCCTGGAAAATTGACAACAAAGAGGGACAACCCCATCAGTATTTTATTGCCCTTCTGCAAAAGCTTGAGGGGCGTATCTTTGAGAATAAAAATTTTGCAATTTTTGGTCTGGGACATTCAGACTACTATATTCCATTTTGCGGAGCAGTAGATATTCTTGAGCAGGCAATTAAAAAAATCCGAGGTAAATTGTTAGTAGATTCACTGCGTATTGACAGGTTCTATTTTAATCAAAAACAAAATGAGGAAGCAATAATAAAATGGACAAAGCAACTTTTAAACAATGAAACAGTCTGACCTTATCTCTATTATCATTCCTGCATTTAATGAAACACGCGGAGTTGTTAAGCTTATCGATAAGACGGAGCTTTTACCGTTAAAAAAGGAAATAATTATAGTTGATGATGGCTCAACTAATCCCCAAGCCCTGCAGGCTATAAAGACAATTAAAAAGAAATATCCATCGATCAAATTAATAATTAATCAAAAAAATGAAGGCAAGTCCGCAAGTATCCAAAAAGGGTTGCAATTTGTATCCGGAGACAAAGCGGTTATCCTTGATGGTGATTCAGAACTTGATCCAAAAGATATTCTTATTTTGGCAAAAGCCATGGAGCAAAAAAAGGCCAGATTAGTAAATGGAGTAAGAATAATCAGGCACAAAATAAAACTGTCCTCCTATTCCAATAGGTTAACCAGAGCGGTTAAAAAATTTTTGAGCTTTTTTATTTATCTTTTTTATGGAGAAAAAATTAAAGATGTTCTATCCGGATATAAACTTTTTTACACAGAGGATTTTAAAAACCACGCCTTTCGCAGCAGGAAGTTTGGTCTTGAAACCGAACTTTTGACAGAAAGCTTGAAGCGTGGGCAAAAAGTAGTAGAAGTTGATGTAAACTACCATCCCCGAACATATAAAGAAGGAAAGAAAATAAATGTACTTGATGGATTTGAGATTTTAAATTGCGCCTTTTTAAACATAACTGTAATCCGGCTTTGGCGCAGAAGTCCTTTGCCAATTATTGCTTTAAGTATTTTCGTCTGGATTATTTCATTCTCATTCTATACGCTTCATGGGAATACTTCCCCCACAAGCGACTCATTGCCTAATAATTTTACGGCAGTGAATATTATTTACAATAAGCGCCTGGATATAACAAACTTTAAACAATATTTAATAAAAAGAAAAATCGTCCAATATGTGGCAATAATCAATAATCAAGATCAATGGTATGCTAAAACACCGATAATAAACGGTCTCCTTTCTGCCCCCTTCTTTTTTGTCTTTGATCGTATCAATAATATCCAACATGTGTCGGCAGAAGATTTTTTAAAAAAAGACTATGAAGGATATTATCAGATTGCTGGAAAATATTATGCTTCGCTTTTAGTAAGTATTTCTGTTGTCTTTATTTTCCTTGCTATTTATAAGTTATTTGGAAGTAAGATTATTGCCTTGCTTGGTTCTATTGCCTATGCTTTTGCAACTCTAGCCTACAGCACAGCTGCCCAGGGTAATTGGCAGCATGGTCCTTCGCTTCTTTTAATATCAGCTTCCTTCTACCTGCTACTTCATTTTTTGCAGAAAAGACAAAAAGGCAGTCTTTTTTTGATTTCAGTTCTTTTAGCAGTTGCCACACTTATAAGGATTATTAATATAATTTTTTTTCCAATATTATTAACCGTACTGTTTTTTAACAAAAATTACAGAAAATATACCCTCCTGCCTTTGCTTTTGTTTTTTGGAATTATTGTAGGATGGAATGTATTTTTTAGTCTCCTGGGTGTACCAGGAGGATATAACAGTGAGATCATCAGGTCATTTACCTCTTTTAATCAGCTTTATTCAGCAAAAGTTTTAGTGAGTCTACTTTTTAGTCCAAACGTTGGTCTTCTGGTTTTCAGCCCCATTTTTATCTTAAGTTTCTTGGGTTTTTTAAAATTATTCTTTGATTTTTTCCGCGAAAAAAACAGCTTTAGCTCCCAACAACATATATTTTTGCTTATATCGTTCTTAAGTTTTATGGCGCTATTTCTTTCCAATTCAATGTGGTGGGCATGGGAAGGAGGGTATTCTTATGGACCGCGAATGCTGACAGAAGGGACGCCGTTTCTTATCTATCTGGGCAGTTATTTTGCTTACTCACTAAAAGAAAATGTACTTACCAGTACAATGTTCTTGATGATTTTTTTATTGCTTTTTATCTATAGCTTTTTGATTCAAATTATTGGTGTTTACGCCCATGATACAGATTGGCACTATAAGTATTATGAAGGCAGGAGCAGATTAGATATGGCCTGGTATAACAGCCCAAATATAATTGATTATTATCTAAAAGTGAAAAGAGTTTTTTTCATTCAACGCTTAATTAAAGACAAGAAGGGCCTAAGGATTGAAAAAACGTATTATTTGCTTGATGCCAATTTAAGTCAACTTACGCCAATCCGGATAAATATCACCTTTTTATAAACGGTTCATTTTCACTTGCAAAATGCTTTCAAGATCTGTTTTAATTAGATTAGATGAAGTACTTTATCCCTTTAATAATCGGCCTGGAGATTCTTGTAGGAGTCTTGTCTACAACTGTACCCAAAGGGCAGTATTATCCCAATGCAGGCCAAAAACGGCCAAATATTTTAGGCGAGTCTGACTTGGCACAGAACCCAGAAGACACTGCTACTCCAATACCAGAGGACCAGCCTCAAGACACTCCCACAGAGATAGTTCAACCTACTTCACAAGAGCCTACTGTACAACAAATTAGTCCAACGCCACAAGTGCGGCCAAATATTTTAGGCGAGTCTGACTTGGCACAGAACCCAGAAGACACTGCTACTCCAATACCAGAGGAGCAGCCAACGGACCAGCCTCAAGACACTCCCACAGAGATAGTTCAACCTACTTCAGAAGATACAGTTCAACCTACTTCACAAGAGCCTACTTCACAAGAGCCAACTGTACAACAAATTAGTCCAACGCCACAAGTGAGTGAGAGCCAAACTACAAATGGAGTTATTACTGTAGATACGCAAAATAAGCAAAACCCTCCCCCCGAAGAGCTTAAGACTAACCTTCAATTTCTGGATACTATGGTTTTCACTGGTTTCACACCCGACAACTCTGCCCAGACCCTAGATCCTAAAACTGTTGCCGATGTTAAGAGTGAAAATCAGCAACTTGCCGCAGTTGAATCACCTCAAGCCCAAGCTAACTTATTGGTTCAGTTTGAAGCAAAAGATATCCAAACTATAAACAGCAACTTTAAGACGAATCAATTTGATGATATGGCTTTCAATACGGGGCGGTTAAATTCTCAAATCGATAAGACAATTGAAACAATCCAAAATTTACCACCAAATCAAGCGCAAGCTATAAGAAGCAAAGTAAGCAACATCTGCAAAAGCGCAGAATATTTACTGCGTCCCGGGGAATTGGTAGTTTCAGAAGATCTTGAGCAAACAATCCAAATTTCTCGTGGAAAATGTTTTAATTTTCAACAATAGAAATGAAAAATTATAGACTGTTTTTTTTTGGTTTGCTAATTTTTTTGTTTCTTTTGGAAGACGGAGTCTTACTCTATAACAGATTCCACCCTAATCACACCGTGCTCGGACTTCAACTTAACAATGTCAGCGTTTCCGATCAGACTAAAGCCCAGATTGCAAAACTGATCAAAAGTCGGTTTGACACGGATTTTCCATTAAGATTAAGTTATAAAGGGAAAATCATTGATATAAAAAAGAAAGATATAGGCGCAGTCATCAACTATCAACAAACCTTGGACGAGCTTATTAAAGAAGGCAGAGGAAACAATTTTTTTACTAATATAATCTCCCAAAATAATGCCTTGTTGGGATTGAATAGAAAAAGCGTTAAGGGACAAGTTTCAAAGCCACTGTTGTTTTTAAAAAACCTGGCGGTTGCAAGCGAAATCAACCAATCTCCGCAACCCCCGAGGCCCAACTTTGCCGGTGATTTATCGCAAACACTTCCTGCAAAAAATGGAATAAAAGTTAAAATCGCTCAGCTTAATCAAATAATTTTGGATAATATTTTTGCCCCTTCCCCTAAGCCCATTGAGATTCCAACAGAAGTGGTGGTTAAAAAATATAATACCGGAAATCTCGAGCAGATTCGCAAACAAGCAGCAGAGTATATTACAGATCCCATTTCTATCACCTCTGCAGGAGTCTTGTTTACTTTATCTTACGCCGACCTTAAATCGCTTTTGACCGTAGTTGAACAGGTCAATCCTGACAATCCAAGCCATAACATTCTTGTTCTTGGTTTGGATAATACTAAGTTGAGCCAAAAATTAGACCCTTTTGCTCAAAAAGTCGAGTCAATTACCAATTCGGAATTCAACCATCATGATTCCTTTTCAGCTATTTATGGACAATTCTACACCAACACCAGAAGAGTTATGGATGTACCAATTGGGTCAAGACGTAGTCAGCGGGTTCTTGGGGTAAGCACTAAAAATGGACAAAAATCTATTTATCTGACTTTTGATGACGGGCCAAATATCGTCTATCAGCCGCTGCTTTTGGATATTTTAAAAGAGAAAGGAGTCAAGGGTACTTTTTATTTTGTTGGGTCAAACAGTAAATTATACCCATCTACAACCAAACGAACAATTCGCGAAGGTCATGCAGTTGCAGATCATAGTCTAACCCACGCCTTTTTACCCAAACTGCTTCCCAATCAAATTTATGACGAGATGAAAACTACAAAAGATATTCTAAACTCTTTTTTACAACCAAATAAAATAACTCTCTTTAGACCACCATACGGAGGAATTAACGATTATGTGCGTAAATATGCAAACGATCTAGGACTAGCAGTCAACTATTGGACAGTTGATCCTCGGGATTGGTCCGAACCCACAACAGATTTGCTTGTTCAAAGAGCAACAGATAATCTAAAAGATGGCGATATTATTCTTTTGCATTCGAATCACTTTTCAACAGTCAAGGCACTCCCTCTGATTATAGATAAGCTACAGCAACAAGGTTTCCAGTTTGGAATTCAAAAGTAGCGATGCGAAAGTTCCTGTTCAGATTGGGACTTGTTTTTTTCATACTACTTATAGCTGGTGGGGTAGTTATTTTCAATGTCACTAAAAACAGTAGGGGGCAAGTATATCCCAACCCAAACTCATTGCCCAAGAGCCCTGACACATCAACTCCTAAGCCCCCTCCAGACCCAGCCACAACTGGCGCAAATCCCGCCAACTGGAAGCAATATGCTGATAAAAAATACGGCTTTTCTTTGCTTTATCCGCCAGATTGGCAACTTTTGGATCAACCAAACGTGAGCGGAATTGAGATACAAAAAATTAATAGTCAGGGCTTGGGGATGAGCATATCCGTTAGAGAACTTGAGAATCCGCAAAACCTTTCAGCAGAGGATTTTGCAAAGGCTCAAGTTTATCCTCGAGATAACGGTGTTAAAGACCCGCCTCAAAAAGTAGCAGTAGCATCAACAACCGGTTTTAAGCTGCAGTACCTCCCGCCGGGATTGTTGCTTGATCTTTATCTGCCTTATAAGCCAATAAAAATCTTAAATGTTTTTGCTGGAGGAAGTTTTGATTCCACTCAAAAACAAAATCTAGATTACTTTAATCAAGTTGTTGGGCAAATCCTTAGCACACTGAAAGTAATGCGATAGTGTGGATTTGGGTGCAGAAATTGTCTCCTCCTTGGCTCCTGTGAAGCTACCCAAAGACTCAGCTCCCAGCCACCCAAGATCGAAGTAACAAGTAGCCCTTGGAGCAAGCCATCTTTAGCCTCAAAATGGCTATTGATAATATATCGTACAATATATTATAATGTTCTCTATGTTTAAGACTTATCTATACATTCCTGAACAACTTGAAGAAAAAATTAAATATACTGCAAAAACTCAAAACAAGAGTAAAGCAGAAGTTATGCGACAAGCTATGGAAAAAGGCATCTCTACGCTTCAGCAGCAAGGAACTGCTTCTGCCCAAGTCTTACTGAAGATTGCTGAGCTTGGTAAAAAATATAAAGTTAAAGGACCTAAGGACGCTGTAGAGCGTTTTGATGAATATCTTTACGGTAAAGATTGGAGTAAAGATGGATAATCCACCTATTATTGTTGCTGATGCAGATGCAATTGTGGCCCAAGCCTCACCAGGCGACAACTTGCATGTTAAGGCAGTAAAAATTGCTAAAAATCTAGTACAACTTAATGCTCAAGTATTATATCCCACAACAGCTATTACTGAAGCAGTTACCCACATTCAAAGAGTTTTAAGTAGCGGGGCAACAGCCTATGGCACGGCTGTAGCTTTTACTGACCCCAATGTTAGTGTTATAGAAGTGAATCAAGAGACAATCAAACACGCAGCGCAATTTTTTAGTTCCACAACGAGTAAGAAAAATACATTGTACGATTGCATCGTTGCTGCAGTCGCAGAAGAATATAAAGCAGATGCGATATTTAGCTTTGACAAATTTTATAAAAGTAAAGGCTTCAAATTAGCGTCTGACTTAGCAAAATAGGTTCGAACATCATCTAGCCCTCAGAGCAAGCAATTTAGGCCCTTCTGACAATCCTTTTATTTTAATTTAGTCTCGGAGGTTTCTCAGTTTTTTTCAGATGATGGGTTTATATTATTATCCGTGCTTGCGAAAAGTGTCAGGATGTTTTTGACGATCGGTTGAGCGAGATTGATTATCAATCTCTTTGGTTATGTTTTTCATAGCCTCACTAAGGCTTCTTCTTCTACTCTCTGCTCTAAGTATTCTTCCTGTTTTGAGTTTCAAGTGGAGCTTTATAAGAAAGGTTTTATTTAAAAAGCCAGCAGCATTTTTAGGAGTCTCCAAATCAATCATAATATTTTGAATCTTAAGTCGTTTCCGATATCTTTTAATAAATTGATCAAGAAGAACACTAATGGTGCGCAGATGAAGCAAATTTGAACTACTATGAGGATTTTTCCAAATAATTGGTATTTCTTCTTCTTTTTTCATGACTGCTTTTAGAGTACTACTTTTGTCGTACTAAGTTCTTTAAGTTTACTTATTAGCTCTTCGGTTGTATATTTTGATGTATCAATATCTTTTTCTATAAACATTCGCAATCCCTCAATAATTCTTCGCGCCAGTATAGCTTGCTTTTTTCGTAACTTCATAATTTTAATATTATTTTCCTCAAAGGTTTTGGATACAATTGTTATGGCTGCAAAAAAAAGGTCCGTATCTATAAAAACGTTAGAAATATTTTTAATATCTACACTGTGTACTTGGGAAGCAAATAACTGACGTTGAATAACAGTTACTCGTGTTTCCTCAACATTAATAGAGCTTGGAAAAATATCCCAGGGAAACATTGAAGAGACGCTTATTATTATTCGGTTTGACTGAGCCATCATATCATCTAATCTGTGCTGATCTGTGCCTATTTTTCTAAAGTGACGCTTAACAGCATCTTCACGCCCACGTGCCTCTGTAGAGAGTTCTTCTTCTTGAGTTTTAAAAGCTGACTGTTTTTTGTCTTTGCTTGTTTTTTCTTCCTGTTTGAACAATTTTTCAAGCCAATAACTCACCTTTTGAGATTCGGTCTTTTCAGTCTTAGCCGCGTTTGGACGAGAAAAAATTGAGGTCATAGCGACCTGAGTATACTCCTTTTACAACAAGAATGACGATAATAAAAAATCATCGCTACGAAAGAGAGGGCAAGTCTTTTTAAACACCTTTCAACATATCCAAATATCTAACCCACTGCCTCTGGGTGCATAAATCGTCCACCCAGCCATCCCTAAAAATTGTTTCTTCTTGACAAACTGCTTAAAGTTATTCATACTCTTTTAAATAAATGGCAAAAAAAGTCAACCACTTTCACGCCTCACCTGCAATTTTGTCGGTTGGTCTTCTTGCGGTCATGGCTTTTGCAATGGTAATCGGAATATCTCAAGTTATGCAAACTCAAACAACAAATTCTAATGCACAAGAAATGGCCTTAGGGGCTCCAACACCAAGGCCAACACCAACGCCAACACCAACCAAAGTACCAACACCATCGCCAACGCCGCCTAATGGTTGTGGCTTAGCAGGCTGTTGCGCAAATCTCGGTTACGGCTCAAAATGTCAATATACTTCCTCCTCTTGCTCAGGAGGCTATGTTGATAACTACTGTTCAGGGGGATCAAATTACAAGTGTTGTGTCGGAACAACAACCTCCTGTTATGCAAATCACAACGGTAAATGTCAAACAGTAGGTGGAACTCAGCCTTGTAACTCTCCCAAGTCTTATCACTCAAGCTACTGCCCGGGGCCTTCAAATGTAAAATGTTGCTATTGATAACTCCCCGCGCCCTAATTATCCAGTGCCGCACTGTCCCCCCGTCTCGGGCTACTTAAAGTTCTTTGTAGATATGTCTGCTATAATATTGGCATTGTCCTTTTAATAAGATGTTGTGAAGCTAAAACTTTTTTTGATTGCTCTCTTTTTTTCAATTCTACTTTTCCTACTCTACTTAACTCAGACTTATAAGACGCCTAAGCAGCTTGATAAAGCTACAAAAACTGCAACCATCCAGTCAGTAAAAGATCTGGGCAGTTTTATCCAACCTAGTAATTTTGTCAGAGATGGAACAAATTCCGTACTGATTGGGAATGAAATATTATGGACTTTTGGAGACACTCTTTTGAAAAAACCAGCTGTTGATGGAGCAAATTACAGATCAAATACAGCCGCACTAAGTACTGTGCAAAACCCACTACTTCTAAAGGAGCCGCTTGATGGAAACGGCGATCCTTATCAGTTTATAGACTTTACAAAAGAGGAGGAAGACTTTAATAAAAGCTTTACAAATACTCACCAGAGGATAGCTATTTGGCCTTCATCCCTGGTGCAGGTTAGTGGCGGTGGAGCTGTTTTCTATACAAAACTTAAAATCAATCCAGGTATTTTAAATTATCAACCGCTTGGGGTAGGTATAGCAACTGTTAACCCCGGCCAAACAACTGCAAGTCGTTTGCCTGATCTTCTTTTTACTGCGCCTGAGACTTTGTTTAATAAAGCAGTAAAAATAGGACCTTTTGTGTATCTTTACGGATGTAAAAAGGTAGAAGAAAGTTTCAAATGTAAACTGGCAAAAGTTGCTGTGGAATCTATAAACCAAAAAGATAAATATGACTTTTGGAATGGAACAGCCTGGAGCAACAACCTTGATGCTGCTGCCTACGTTTTAGACGGCCCAAGTGGCGGATTGAGTGTCTCGTGGAACTCCTATCTTCACAAGTATCTTGCAATCTATAATCAGGCTCTTTCTAACCGGATACTGCTTAAAACTGCAGACAATCTTCAAGGACCATGGAGTCAGGCAGTAGTGGCTTTTACAGGGATGAGCCCTGCGCAGGGGAAAGTAGATTATGGAGGAATTGAACATCCAGAATTGGCTGAGCAAGCGGGGAAGATAATCTACGTAAGCTACACTCATCCCAATGCCAAATTAGTAACAGATATTCGACTGGTGCAAGTTACATTTAGATAAATCAGCAAAAGCCTTCTGCTACCTTTTTAGCTTGGAACAGAGCCTCAATGATAATCTAAAGCCTTATTGGATTTGGCTAAAAATTGTAGACCAAGGCTTCCAACTACAGCAAAAAATGCACCATAGAAAAAGACAGCTGGGTGGTTTATTCTATCCCACAATTGGCCAGCAACCACACTTGCAAAAAGTCCGCACAGGCCCACAACCATGCTATACCAGCCTACCCCACTTGCCCTCAGGTGTTGAGGAACAAAGTCAGTAGCATAGGCTTTTCCCACAGCTCTAAATATTCCCTGATACAAACCATAAAGTATAAACAAGAATCCAATCAGATAAATATTGCTGGTTAAAGCAAAGCCCAGATAGGTAACAAAAAATATAAAAAAAGAGGCTAAAAGGATTGTTTTTCTGCCAAATTTATCTGACAAAAACCCCGAAGGATAGGAGATAAGGGCTGCTATCAAGTTAAAAACAGCATAAACCAGAATGGTACTAATCAAGGAAAGTCCTACACTTTTTGCCTGAAGAATGAGAAAGGCGTTGCTTGAATTACCTACAGCAAACAAACCAATTGCAAACAGGTATCGCCAATACTGTTTTGGAAATTGTTTGATTTTGATATCAAGTTTTGCTTTGGCAGCTATCTTTATCGACTTCTCTTTTACAAAAACCATCATCAGCGCAGCCAACAGTCCTGGAATAACAGCAAAGTAAAAAACAAAGCGAATATTGATTCTGAAGTAAAAAAGCAGGATAATAGCAACAAGTGGTCCTGCAAAAGCGCCTAAATTATCACCAATTCCCTCAAAACCAAAAGCCTTACCCCTGTTCTCCTGCGCCACTGAGGAGGCAATAAGGGCGTCTCGGGGAGCAGAGCGGATACCTGTTCCTAACCTATCCAAAAATCTGCCTGCCAAAACTTGCTGCCAGATGCTGGCCGTCCCTATCAAAGGTTTTGACAGCGCAGCCAGAGTATAACCCACAAGGGCTATTGCTTTTCTTTTTTGCAGTTTGTCCGACAACCAGCCGGACAAGCCTTGGACAATATTTTGAGTTGCTTCTGCAATCCCCTCAATAATACCTACTATGCTTCCTCCTGCTTTGAGTGTTTCTGTGAGAAAGATTGGCAAGACCGGGTAAAGCATCTCGGTTGAAATATCTGCAAACAGACTGGTTAAACCCAGAAAAACAGTGCTGATGGAAATTCCGCTAAAGGCTTTTTTAAGGTTGATCCTCACAGGATAATTATATGACATTTGTCTTTTTTGCAGTACTCGGATTTGTTATTGGATTTGGAAAATATTTCTAGGTCACTTTTAAAATTCTCTTGTTATTTTTTATATAAAATCTGCTATTTAAGAGATATAATAACCTCATGAACAAAAAAGCGGTTCTTCTTATTGGCTGTATTGTTCTTGTTTTGTTACTGTTGTTTGTGGACCGCAGATATAAAAAACAGCGCCTGGCTCCTGCGGGCTCCAGTGGAACAGCTCCCAATTATAATCAGACAACACCAGCAACCCCAGGCCAAAATATGCAGGATATTTCCTATTGTACTTATGCCCCACTCCAACAAAACTATCTGACTCTTGATATCTATTATCCAGCTACTGTTGGCTCCGCTGCGCCTGTTGTTGTTTATTATCATGGTGGGGGGATTCGCAATGAAAAGCTTAGCAAAAGCGTCATCTCCTCAGAATCTTTTTTTCAGCCTCTTCTTCAGGCAGGTTATGTTGTTGTCTCTGCCAACTACAGACCGGGGCCTGTTGCTGCCTTTCCTGCCATGGTTGATGACGCCAAATGTGCTATTCGCTTTCTAAAGGTTAACGCACAAAAATATCATCTTAACCCCGGGGGGGTGGGAGTTATTGGCACCTCAACCGGAGGATATATTGTCAATATGATTGGACTTGCTGATAAAAGTGCTGGATTTGATATTGGAGACTATCTTGATCAGTCAAGCAAACCTCAGGCTGTGGTTGATTTTTTCGGGCCATCTGATTATCTGACCTGGGGCCAAAGCGCAACCAATGGAGGTCCATGCCCGCCGGGCGTCACTGGTTTCTTTGGTGGAGATTGCAGCAGTTCAAATCTCAAAAAAGCCTCACCCGTTACTTATATCTCTTCCGATGATCCCCCTTTTCTGATTCTTCACGGAGATAAAGATCAAGCAGTCCCAATTGCTCAGTCTCAAGAATTAAATAGCAAACTACAAGGGGTCGGCGTCGCCTCGACTTTCATCCCTGTGCAAAATGCACCGCACGGGTTCACCAGCATCTCCGGAGGCGCCTTCAACCCAGGTATCAACCAGATAAATCAAGATGTGGTTAATTTTTTTGATAAGTATTTGAAGTAGTCTATCTGGCTATGGCTTACAGAAAAGATAAAACCCATTTATAAACAATCTGGGCCCTCACAAGATCCCAAAACTACTATCATCCTCAGATAATAATCTTTATAGGGGGGGAAAAGTTGATTCCAAGATTGCTCTACTTTTTGATTTCTTCTTTGAATATTAAGTACGATAGGAGGAAGCAGTTTATAAACAGGAGGAAGTGTGCAATGATTAGCCTTCTTTTCTTCTTAGAGGCATCTCTCCTCTTATTGTCGAGGGTGTACCCCGTATACTAAGACCATATTCTGAGAAAATCGATTAAAAATTTAAGGTTAAATGGATATGTTCAAACGGGTACCGGTAGAGACGAAACAG
>Ga0209515_10004238_pt1 | contig 19586 bp, 19 predicted proteins | sample Subgroupgradi54m_FD_187454 | JGI IMG/M metagenome (GOLD analysis project Ga0209515, IMG submission 187454) | Subsurface groundwater microbial communities from S. Glens Falls, New York, USA - GMW60B uncontaminated upgradient, 5.4 m (SPAdes)... ...
CCCCTGATCGCCAAATACGCCCATTGCGTCGACCACGTGCGCCCGCACCTCGTTCTGGAAGGCCTCTCGCACCTTGCTTCTGCCCCTGCCAAAAAGCCGTCCTGAGCATATATTTCTAAACAGTAAGATATAACGTGTAATAGATTGATATAGCACGATTATACCTTTAAATATGCTATAATTAACCATATTTAGACCTTGAATTGACCCGTATAAGGCATATACTCCTTGCATATTTAGCGCTCGTAGTCTATGATTGCTAACAGAGAGGGAGGTCGAGCATGGCGTTAAAACCCCTTGGGGACAGAATCGTGGCCAAGGCGCTCGAGGCGCAGGGGAAGACTAAGAGCGGCATTATCGTGCCGGATTCTGCGAAGGAAAAGCCGCAAGAAGCCAAAGTCATCGCGGTGGGCACAGGTCGCCTTCTTGATAATGGGACAGTGAAGTCCCTTGAGATCAAGAACGGCGACCGCATTCTTTATGGGAAGTATTCCGGCACCGAGATCTCGATCGAGGGGCAGGAGTACCTGATCCTTCGCGAGGACGACGTCCTCGCGGTGGTACAGCAGTAAGCATTGGGGGAGATTGCGGAAGATGATTTCGCAGATTGAATCTGCGTAATCGCAATAGGTAACAGGAGGAACGGACATGGCAAAGCAGTTGCTATTCGATGAAGACGCGCGCCGGAGAATGTACCACGGCGTGCGGCAGTTGGCCGACGCGGTCAAGGTGACCCTCGGTCCGAAGGGCCGGAACGTCGTGATTGAGAAGAAGTTCGGCTCGCCCACCATCACCAAGGATGGCGTGAGCGTGGCCAAGGAAATCGACCTCGAGGATCCGTATGAGAACCTCGGCGCGCAGTTGGTGAAGGAAGTCGCCGAGAAGACCTCGGACAACGCCGGCGACGGGACCACGACCGCGACCGTGCTGGCCGATGCGATTTTCCGCGAAGGCTTAAAGAACGTGACCGCGGGGGCGAACCCGATGGCCCTCAAGCGCGGCATCGAGAAGGCCGTGGCGGAAGTCATTGAGACCTTGAAGAAGCTCTCCAAAACCGTCAAGGACAAGAAGGAAATCGAGCAGGTCGCGACCGTCGCGGCGAACTACGACCGCGAGATCGGCGAGAAGATCGCGGACGCGATGGAGAAGGTCGGCAAGGACGGCGTCATCACGGTGGAAGAGTCCAAGAGCATGGCAACGACGCTGGACCTCGTCGAAGGGATGCAGTTCGACCAAGGCTATCTCTCGCCCTACTTCGTGTCGGATGCCGAGCGCATGGAATCCGTGCTCGATGAGCCCTACATCCTGATTTACGAGAAGAAGATTTCCGCGATGAAGGACCTCCTGCCGTTGCTGGAGAAGATCGCCAAGGCGGGACGGCCCATTGTGTTGATCGCCGAGGACGTCGAGGGCGAGGCGCTGGCGACGTTGGTCGTCAACAAACTGCGCGGCACCCTGCAGTGTACCGCGGTGAAGGCTCCGGGCTACGGCGACCGCCGCAAGGCGATGCTGGAGGATATTGCGACTCTGACCGGCGGACGCGCGATCACCGAGGACCTCGGGATCAAGATGGAGAACATCCAGCTTGAAGACCTGGGCCGCGCCAAGCGGGTCAAGGTGGACAAAGAGAACACCACCATCATCGAGGGTGCGGGCAAGACCTCGGCCATCAACGGCCGCATCAGCCAGATCAAGAAGCAGATCGAGGACTCGGACTCGGACTACGACAAAGAGAAGCTGCAAGAGCGGTTGGCGAAACTCTCCGGCGGTGTCGCCCAGATCAACGTGGGTGCGGCAACCGAGACCGAGATGAAAGAGAAGAAGGCGCGTGTTGAGGACGCCCTGCACGCCACCAAGGCCGCCCGCGAAGAGGGCATCGTCCCGGGTGGCGGGGTGGCACTTATTCGCTGCATTCCGGCCCTTGAGAAGATGCGGCTCAGCGGCGATGAGCAAATCGGCGTGGACATTATCCGACGCGCGCTTGAGGAACCGGCCCGGCAGATCGCCACCAACGCCGGTCAAGAGGGCTCGGTCGTGGTCCAGCGCATCAAGGAAGAAAAGACCGCGATCGGGTTTGACGCCGACAAGCTGGAGTACACCGACATGGTGGCGGCGGGTATCATCGACCCGACGAAGGTCGTGCGCACCGCGCTCCAGAACGCGGCCAGCATCTCCGGTCTCCTCATCACCACCGAAGCCCTGATCACCGACCTGCCCGAGAAGAAGGAAGCCGGGGCAGGCGGCGGCCACGGCGGACACGGCGGCCCAGGTGGTGGGGGTGGGTTCGGCGGCGGCGAGGGGATGTATTAAATCAGTGCCTGTGACATGATTACAGTGATGTTCGAATGATTACAGTGATGTTGAGTCATCCAAATCACTGGAATCAATTTTGGAATCACTGGAATCGTCACAATTGTTAGTTCGTTTGCTATAGTGACCAGTGAAAGCAGGAGAACATCATGGCGACTGCAACAGCAGCGGCAACTGCAAGTAGCCTGAAGTTGAAGCCGATCGGCGACCGCGTGATCGTGCAGCGGTTGGGCTCCGTCGAGAAGACCAAGAGCGGGCTCTATCTGCCGGATTCAGCGCAAGAGAAGCCGCAAGAAGGGAAAGTGGTTGCGGTCGGCTCCGGCAAGATGCTGAAGGACGGCAAGGTGATCCCATTGTCCGTGAAGACGGGCGATAAGATCATCTTCGGCAAGTACTCAGGCTCGGAGATCAAAGTTGACGACAAGGAGTATGTCTTCCTCAACGAAGACGACATCTTGGCAATCGTCACGTAATTTCGCAACGCAGGTTGCGACAGCGCCCCCTTGTGCCATGACGGCGCAAGGGGGGTTGCTGTTTTCGAGGAGGCTGAGGACAATGTCGAATGATGAGCGACGAATGGCGACGAATTGGTATCTGATACCGATTCTTATCGCCATCGGGCTGTTGCGGCCAGTTACCGTATCCGCAGCCTGTGAATCTATAGCTCCAAATAAGCCAGTCCCATTCTCGTGTGAAAAAGAAATTGTCCATCTCAAGGGAGGAATCGTCACCAAGCAACCGATCAGTCCAGGACAGGTGTTCTACCAACGAAACTGGGCTATTTGGGGCTTTGGATGGGGGCCGAGCGGCAAGCCGGCAGATCTTTGGTACCGCTATGATGGCATAGCAGACGGCCGGATACTCATTACGCGCCACTTTAGCGACTTTAGCGAAGAGACGCCGGTGGAGACTCAGTTGAGTTTGCCGTTACATTCCACCCTCGAGGCACACCTAGAGACGCAGGCCTTATACTTGGGGGAGTATTCAACAAACTGTTACCCCGATCTCATCGACCAGAGGAGCTACAACGCCGATGGCGCCGCATGCGTTAAACCCCCGGATCAACTGCTCATCCGAGTAGAGTCTGACCTGAAAATTACCGTGCGGCAAATCACTGAGAAAGAGAAGTAAAGGTAAAGGTAAAGTGTCAGACACTTTTCAAAGCGGAAAAAGTGCCTGACACTTTTAGTCCTGACATCTGACCTCTGAATAGTTGACAGCCGAAGGGACAATCGCTAAAATCGAGTATGGTTCTAGGCTCAGACACGTCAATTCAGGCAGGTTGCTTGTAGACCACGCTCTCGCGGGCGTGGTCTGTGTGTTTTTTTGGAAGAACGATTTCGCAGATTGAGCAAGATGATTTCGCGGATTGAATCTGCGTCATCCGCTTTTCAAATCTGCGTCATCACACATAAGGAGTCTTCTCACTAATGGCTGAGTGGATTGGCATTGAACGCCGCGCCCGCCGCTGTTACGGATTCGATGAGATCGCCCTCGTCCCCGGCACCGTCACCCTGAATCCCACGGAAGTGGACACCACCTGGTCCCTGGACGGCCAGAAGTTCCGCGTGCCGATGATCGCCTCCGCCATGGATGGTGTGGTGGACGTGAAGTTCGCCATCGCCATGGGCAAGCTCGGCGGTCTGGCCGTGCTCAACCTTGATGGCGTGCAGGCCCGCTACGACGACCCGCAGGATGCGATCGAGCAGATTGTTAAAGGCGACGTGGAGAAAACCACGGACGTGGTCCAGCGCTTGTACAAGCCCCCCATCAAAGAAAAACTCGTGGCCAAGCGGGTGGCTGAAATCAAGAAGGCCAAGGTCCCATGCGCGGTCAGCACCATTCCACAAAATGCCGAGCGCTTCGGCGCCATCGCGCAGGACGCCGGCTGCGACATCTTCGTGGTCCAGTCCACGGTGACCACGGTCCGCCACATTTCCAAGTCGTACAAAGCGCTCGACTTCTCCAAGTTCACCAAGGCGATGAAGATTCCGGTCATCATCGGCAACTGCGTGACGTACGATCAAAGTTTGGAATTGATGGAAGCCGGCGCGGACGGCTTGCTCATCGGCGTCGGGCCCGGGGCGGCGTGCACCACGCGCGGCGTCTTGGGCGTGGGCGTACCGCAGGTGACGGCGACCGTGGATTGTGCTGCGGCGCGCGACTTCTTCTATAAGAAGAGCGGACGCTACGTGCCCATCATCACCGATGGCGGCATGCGCAACGGCGGCGACATCTGCAAGGCGTTTGCCTGCGGCTCGGATGCGGTCATGGTCGGCTCGGCCTTTGCCAAGGCCAAGGAAGCGCCGGGCCGCGGCTACCACTGGGGCATGGCGTATCCGCACTCCAGCCTGCCGCGCGGCACGCGCATCTATGTCGGCACGACCGGGACGCTTGAACAAATCCTCTTCGGCCCTGCATTGACTGACGACGGCTCGCAGAATCTGATGGGTGCGCTCACCACCTGCATGGGCACGATCGGCGCGAAGAACATCAAAGAATTCCAACTAGCCCAGATCATTATCGCGCCCTCCATCCAGACGGAAGGCAAGATCTTCCAGCAGGTCCAGCGCGTCGGGATGGCGCGCAAATAGCTATGCGCCGGGGCGGCTGGGTCGCGCTGACGCTGATCAGCCTTGGCCTGGGGTGGGGCCATGCGGCCCGCGCGGATGATCGGCTTGGTTATCGCTTCAGCGCCAGCCTCATAGAAGGTGATCTGCCCCCGCTGCCACGCGTGGACACCTTGCACTATCGCCTCGCCAAGAACGGCACCAGCACGGAGCAAATCGTGGACGCGGACAACCAGCGGGCGCGCATCGAGGTGCGCGACCAGAACCTGCCGCATGACGCCAACGTCGTCAGCATCACGATCCGCGTGGATGACCCGGCAAAGCTCAGCCACGAGGAGTACCGCATCGACCCGCGCAACAAGACCATCACGCAGGTGACCATCAATAGCCATGATGAAAGCATCGACGACTTTCTTGATGCGTACTATCCCAATCAACGGCAGCTCATCCTCGATGAAGAGGAGAAGGGCGGCCGCGTCGTGTCCACGGGCAACGAACTCGTGGACGGCATCAACACCGTGCGGTGTCGGTGGGACGACCCGCAGCACTCCGACAGCCAGGAGTGGTGGCTCCTCCAGCGGGGCAGCGCGTGGATTCCATTCCAGCACAGGTCGGCAGGTCATACGCTTGAGCACATCCTCGATGTGCGCTTCAACGAACCGATCCAAGACAGTCTCTTCATCCTCCCATCCGGGTACGCCATCACTGTGCAGCAACCGACAAGCGCTCCAACCACCACTGAACCGTAAGCGCCCGTCGTGTCCGCCGACAGGGCCAAGACGCCGCCATGCCGCATGAAGCCATCTTGATCGTGGATTACGGCTCCCAGTACACGCAGCTGATTGCGCGGCGCATCCGCGAGCAGCACGTGTTCTGCCGTATCCTGCCGCCCAAGGACCTGACTGTCGAGCTGCTGAACAAAGAGCGCCCGAAGGGGCTGATTCTCTCCGGTGGGCCGAACAGCGTCTACCAGGCCAATGCGCCGCTGCCGCCTATCGAAATCTTCGCAGCAGGCGTGCCGACGCTGGGGATTTGCTACGGCATGCAAGCGATGGCGCACCTGCTCGGCGGCAAGGTCGAGAAGACCGCATCACGGGAATACGGCAAATCGCCCCTGCGTGTGCTGAAATCCAACCGCCTCTTCGCCGAGGTCAAGCAGGAGTCGATCTCGTGGATGAGCCACGGCGATTCGGTCATCACGCCGCCGTCCGGCTTTGAAGTGATCGCGCAGACCGATAACACGGTCTCGGCGGCTATCGCGGACCCCCATCGGCACCTGTACGGCCTGCAGTTTCATCCGGAAGTGGTCCACACCGAGGAAGGGAAGAAGATCCTCAACAACTTCCTCTTCAAAGTGTGCGGCTGCGCCGGGGAGTGGACGATGGCGTCGTTCATCCAGGAGTCGGTGGACCGCATCACGCAGCAGGTCGGCAAGGCCAACGTGGTCCTGGGGTTGAGCGGCGGGGTGGACTCATCCGTCGCCGCGGTACTGCTGCACAAGGCGTTGGGCAAGCGGTTGACGTGCGTGTTCGTGGACAACGGCCTGCTGCGCAGCGGGGAACGCGAGCAAATCGAAGAGACGTTCGGCAAACACCTCCACATGAACCTGCGCGTGGTGGATGCCGCGGACCGGTTTGTGAAACGGCTGAACCGGGTCGCGGACCCCGAGCAGAAGCGCAAGATTATCGGCGACGAGTTCGTGCGCGTCTTTGAACAGGAGGCCAAGAGCATTCCGAACGTGGCGTTTCTCGCGCAGGGCACGCTGTATCCGGACGTCATCGAGAGCGTCTCGGCCTGGGGTGGCCCGTCCGCCACGATCAAGACGCACCACAACGTCGGCGGCCTGCCGAAGGACATGAACCTGAAACTCGTCGAGCCGCTGCGCGATCTGTTCAAGGATGAGGTGCGAGAGCTGGGACGACTGCTCGGGCTGCCCAAGGAAATTCTCGGCAGGCATCCGTTTCCCGGGCCAGGCCTTGCGGTGCGCATTGTGGGCGAGGTCACCGCGGAGCGGCTGCGCATGGTGCGCGAAGCGGATGAGCGGGTCCAGCAGGAAATCGAAAAAGCCGGGCTCTATGAATCGCTCTGGCAGGCGTTCGCGGTCTTGCTGCCGGTTAAAACCGTCGGCGTGATGGGTGATGAGCGGACCTACGAACAGGTGATCGCGGTCCGCGCCGTCACCAGCCAGGACGCGATGACCGCGGACTGGGCCAAGCTGCCGCCGGAGGTGCTTGAGCGGATCTCGAACCGCATCATCAACGAAGTCAAGGGTATCAACCGCGTGGTGTACGACATTTCGTCCAAGCCACCGGCCACGATCGAGTGGGAGTAGCGCGCAGGATATCGGGGAATCGGGGGACCAGGAAACCGGAGGGGCCAATGCGACGAATTGCGCTGGGAATACTCGTATTACTGGTGACATCAGGCTGCGGCATGGCGGTCGTCGAAGATGGGGAAGTCGGGGTGAAAGCGGACTTCGGGCACATTTCCGACCAACCGCTGGGACCGGGCTGGCACTGGTATGTGCCGTTCACCAGCTGGGTCGAAGTCTGGAACGTCAAAACGCAGGAACTCAAAGAAACCGCCTCCGTGCCGTCCTCGGAAGGGCTGATCTCCCAGTTGGACGTTTCGGTCCTCTTTAACGTACCGACGGACAAGGCGGTGCAGGTGCGCAAGACCATCGGCGCCGGCTACGGGACGACCATTCTTGAACCGTACGTCCGGGAAGCCATCCGCAACGTGGTCAGCGGCTACGCGGTCAAATCGCTCTTCAGCGACGCCGGCCGCAAGGAAATCGGCGATAACATTCTCACCTTTCTGAGAACGAAGCTGGACCCGCACGGCATCGTGGTGCAGGACGTCCTGCTGCGCGACGTACGCCTGCCGCCGAGCTTCGCGCAGAGCATCGAGTTGAAGCTGCGCGCGGAGCAGGAGTCGCTGCAGAAAGAGTTTGAGCTGACCAAAGCCAAAAAGGATGCGGAAATTGAGGTCGCCCGGGCGACCGGTGCGGCGAAGAGCAACGAGATCATCGCCGCCAGCATCTCTGACGGCTATCTCCGCTACAAATGGATCGAGGGGTTGCAGAGAAACCAGATGGTCGTCGTGTACGTGCCGACGGAGGCCAACCTGCCGATCATGGAAGCCGGCCGGCTCAAGGACATGACCGACCAGCTGATGAAGAAAGACGGCAAGCCGTGAACGGCCTCGGCGTTTCGCGCGGCGTGTCCGGGCTCCTCGCAGCGTGCTGCTGCCTCGGGGTGGTCAGCGTGGACGCGGCCAAAAGCGATCCGCCGGCTGCGATGGGACAGAAGCGCGCAAGCCCCCTGACGCGGATTCCAGTGACGGCGACGGCGATTGTTGAACACGCCTCGATCCAGCCTGACGGGTCCACGCGCATCGGGATCCTCTTCGACATCGAAGAGGGATGGCATATTTACTGGAAAGATCCCGGGGACGCCGGCGTGGCCACGCAGGTGGAGTGGTCCGGCCCTGCGGGCGTGTCCATCAGCGCGCTGGACTGGCCAGCGCCCCAAGAGTTCGCGGACGCCGGCAACATCCGCACGTTTGGCTACACCACAAGCGTCGTCCTCTCGAATGTCCTAGCCATGACGCCGGAGGCCTCCGGCGTCATGGCCGTTCCACTCCGGGCCAACGTGCGCTGGGTCGCATGCGAGCACATCTGTCTGCCGGGCTCTGCGACGCTGGAGCTGAACCTTCCGGTGAGTGCTGAGCCGCCGGCCCTGTCCGCGAACGCCGACCGGTTCCCGCCGATCCACAGCCAACGCGACTAACCCGCGTATGCGCACCCGCATCATTGCGACGGTCGGCCCGGCTTGCGCACAAAAAGCGACGCTGCGCGACATGGTTCGCGCGGGGGTCGGGGTCTTCCGCTTCAACTTTTCGCACGGGACCCTGGCGGAGCATGAACGGACGCTCGAGCGCATCTGGGAGATCCGCCGGGGCAGCGGCCACAAAGTGGAGGTCCTGCAGGACTTGGCCGGCCACCGCATCCGGACCGGACGGCTCAAAGGCGGCGGCCCGATTCTCTTGAAGGCCGGCCAACACTTTATCTTCTATCGTAAAGCCATCCCCGGCACGACGGCCGGCGTCTCGATGGACTACCCGGGCTCGTTCCACCAGATCCATCCACAGCAGATGATCTTCGTGGATGACGGCAACCTCCACCTGCGCGTCCTGCGCTCCACCGAACACCGGGTCGAGACCGTCGTGGAGCAGGGAGGCCCACTGGGCGAACGCAAGGGGGTGAACATTCCCGGCTCACCGCTGCATTTTCCGCCGATCAGCGAAAAGGACATCACGGACTTGCAGTTCGCCATTTCGCACCGCATCGAATACGTCGCGCAGTCCTTCGTGCGGACCGCGTCGGACGTGATGGCGGTCAAGCGGCGGCTGGCGCACGCCGTCCCGCACTGCCGCGTGATCGCGAAAATCGAGAACCGGGAGGGCATCCAAAATATGGCCGCCATCCTGCGCGCCGCGGATGGCATCATGGTGGCCCGCGGCGATCTGGGCATTTCCATGCCCATCCACGAAATCCCGATCCTGCAAAAATGGATCATCGCGGCCTGCAACCACATGAAGAAGCCGGTGATCACCGCGACACAAATGCTCGAGCATATGATGGAGCATCCCTCACCGACGCGCGCGGAAGTGAGCGACGTGGCGAATGCGGTCATTGATGGCTCCGACTTCGTGATGCTCTCGGGCGAAACGGCCACCGGCCAGCACCCGGTTGAGGTGGTGCAGATGATGCGCAAGATCATCGAGTACACCGAGCGTCACGCGCCGTTCCGCGGCGTGCGTAGAACCCGGTAATCAGCATATCAGAACATCAGGAGATCAGGGACCAGATACCCTGATTGCCCGATAACCAGATACCCAATCATGTTGTGGTTCCGACTTGGAAGTTCTCTCATGTTCCTCGGCGTCGCGCTCGGCGCCTTCGGCGCGCACGGCCTGAAGGACACGCTGTCCGCGGAAGCAAGGCCGGTGTATCAGACCGCGGTGCTCTACCATCTCATCCACGGCCTGGCCCTGCTGGCTGTCGGCTGGCTGGCGACGCTGAAGCCCAATTCGCCCATCGTGCGCCAGGCCGGCTGGGCCTTCGTCATCGGCATCGTCCTCTTTTCCGGCAGCCTCTACGCGTTGAGCCTTACCGGGATCAAGAAACTGGGGATAGTGACACCATTCGGCGGACTCGCGTTTCTCGTGGGCTGGCTCTTTCTCGCGCTCTCCGCCACGTGCTAGACCTCGGGGACGTCTCTATTTTTACAGACTTGACATACCCCAGGGGAGTATGTATACTCCTAGGAGGTATCAACAATGCCCAAGTTTCCCAAGCACAATGACCTGTTGCCGCGGTTGCGGCGCATCGAAGGCCAGGTCCGGGGGATTTCCCGGATGGTCGAGGGGCGGCGCTACTGCATCGACATCATCCAGCAGGTCACCGCGGTCCGCAAAGCGCTCGATCAGGTGTCGCTCAAAATCATGAACGGCCATATCAACACGTGCGTGAGCGATGCCATCCGCCACCGCGACGGGGAAGCGAAGATTGAGGAACTGATGCAGACCATCCACCGATTTGTAAAATGAAAAAACTCTTGGCGGCCGTTATGTTCATGGGGGTCTTCGTTGGAACCTTGCCCGTCCTTGCCAGCGACTGCGCCCCGCCGCAAGCGACCCTGAGCGCTTCGCACGCTTGCTGCGCGTCCTCGATGGGCCGGACCTGCGCGGCAGTGTGCGCCCGCAAGAACAACGGTCAGCGGCTTGATCTTCGTGCGTCCGCGACCGAACCAACGCTCAAGATGTTCTCCAACACCATCGCCTCCCACGACCTGACCGCGCCAACGATCCAACTGGCGTTGGCAGGCTCATCCACCGAGACCTCTCCCGCGCCGATTCCACGGCGCTACTTGCGTACCCATACCCTCCGCCTGTAATCCACCTCCAGCACGACACGGCGCGTCGCACGGTTCGCGGCGCCAATCTGTCATTGCATGGAGAGGGACCGTTCACTAAGATGCAGGAGAAGGAGAGATCACACATGAATGCGCGGGTATCGAGATGGGTCATCACCATTGGGCTCGGATGGGCTACGCTGTCGCTCAGCCTGCCGGCTGCACACGCCGAAGCCGCTTCAGCGCCAACCGACGAGGTGACACTCGACAGCCTCATTCACACCGCGCTCGCCCGCAGCCCGGGCCTGCAGGCCAAGAAGCGGGCGTACGAGGCCGCGCGAGGCCGGGTCATCGCGGCCTGGCTGCCGGATGACCCCGAGGTCGGCGTAGACGTGGAAGGGCAGTCCCGCCTGTTTCAGTTCGGCTCGCGGACCGACAACGAGTACACGGTCTTGCAGCGCATCCCTTTTCCCACCACCCTCATCCTGCGCGGGCAAGTGGCCGCCCGGGAATCCCGCATGGCGTACCAGCAGTACAAAGAAGCGGAGCGCGACACGATCTGGCACATCGAACAGCCGTACTACGAACTGTACATGAATAAGAAAACCATTGTCGCCCTGGAGGAAGTGGAAACCTTGCTGGAAAAACTGGCGCGCGCGGTGCAGTCCCGCTACGAAACCAACCAGGCGTCCCAATCGGACGTCCTTAAGGTCCACATTGAGCTCGCAAAAGCCCGCGTGGACCTCTTCAATGCGCGGCAGCAGGAGCACGTGGCGGAAGCGCACATCTCCCATCTGTTGGATCGTTCCCTCGACACCCGTTATGCCATTCCGGATGACCTCACGGTCACTCCGCTGGCCATGAGCCGGCCTGCATTAGAGCGCGTGGCGCTCAAGGCCAAACCGGAGCTGCTGGCGATAGAAACAGGCATCAGCCGCGCCAAAGCGAACCGCCTGCTGGCGTTCACCAACTGGCTGCCCGACATCACCGGGCGCATCGAGGCACGCCAGTTCCACGGCGAGGACAGCATCCGCGAGAAGGACACCTTCATCGGCGTCACCGTTCCGGTGTGGTCGCTCTTGAAAGGCGCTGGCGGACAGTGGCAGAGCGCTCAGCGGGAGGTCCAGCAAGCCGAAGCGCAGTATGTCGAGATGAAGAACGAGGTGTTGCTCTCCGTGCACGAAGCGTATGCGGCGGCCGCCTCGGCCCAGAACGGCCTGCTCCAATACGAACAAGTCGTCCTGCCGGATGCCCGGCAGCAGGTGGAGGTCGCGCTATCGGCGTATGAAGCCGGTCGGACCGATTTTCTCAACTTGATCGACGCCCAGCGCATGTTGAAGGACGCCCAGATCGCGTACTACAAACTCAAGTCGGACTCTGAGCGCGCCCTCTCGAACCTTCGCCTCGCCATCGGCAGCGCCCTGCCGACCTCAAACGGGAGAATGCCATGAATCGCATACCGAAGTGGGCTCTGGTTGCTGCTGGCGTTCTATTCGCAATCGTTGCGGTCTCATTTGTCACTCGTCACTCGTCACTTGCCACTCAAAAAGGTTCTGCCCAGGCGACGTATTACTGCCCGATGCATCCGACCTATATCTCTGATCAACCAGGCAATTGCCCGATTTGTAGCATGAAGTTGGTGAAGCGGGAGAGCCAGCCGCCGGCGGGGCAGGCGCGCGCCCAGCAGCCGCAGGACGCCAAAGACATCTGCTACATGCACACCTGTCCCATGATGAAGCCGGGACAGAAATGCCCGATGTTGGTGCTGGCGAAAGCCGGCGAGAAGGTCACCTGTCCGGTCTGTGGGACACACGTGGCTGAGGCAGCAACCACGACAGCCTCCAGCAAAAAGATTCTGTACTGGACGGACCCGATGATCCCGGGCTACAAGGCCGACGGGCCGGGCAAGTCGCCGATGGGCATGGACCTGGTGCCGGTCTACGAGGAAGAGATGCCGAGTCCGTCCGCGGCGAACCCTGAAGGCTATGCCCCCATCCTCCTGACGCCGGAGAAACAACAATTGGTCGGTGTGACATCGGCACCGTCGGCGCGTCGGGCAACGACCAAAACCATCCGCGCGGTGGGGGTGATCGCCCACGACCCCGAACTCTACCAGGCCCAGCAGGAATTCCTCCAGGCCCAGCAGACCTGGCAAAAAATACAAGCTAGAAACGGTATTCCCGAGGTCGTGGAGCAGGCAAAGCAGATGGCGGATGCCAGCCGCCTGCGCTTGCGCCATCTCGGCTTGAGCAACGACATGATTGACGAGATCGGCGCCTGGACTCAGCCGGACCACCGGCTGATCCTTGGAGGCGCCGGACAATTCTGGGTGTATGCCTCGATCTATGAATACGAACTCTCGCTGGTGCGCGCCGGCCAGACCGCGGCGATTGTGGTGGACGCGTTCCCGGGGCACGCCTTCGCCGGAACGGTGAAAGCCATTGACCCGATGCTGGATGCGGCCACCCGAACCACTCGCGTGCGCATCCTGGTGGATGATCCTGACGGTATTTTGAAGCCCGAGATGTTCGTGAATGTCTCGATCGCCGCGGACCTGGGTACTATTTTGACGGTCCCGCACGAGGCGGTCTTTTCCACCGGTCAGCGGAACATCGTGTTCGTGGACCGCGGGCAGGGATTGTTTGAGCCGCGGCAGGTGACGACCGGTGTCACCGCGGACGGCTACACCGAGATCAAGGACGGGCTCAGCGAGGGAGAACGGGTCGTCACCAGCGGCAACTTCCTGATCGACTCGGAAAGCCGTCTGAAGGGCGCGCTGCAAAACAGCGGGGGGAGCCATCAGCATGGGCCCTGAGACCGCCTCCCAGGGCGGACGCGACACGTTCATCCAGCGGGTCATCGAGTTTTCGGCCAGGAATAAGTTCCTGGTCCTGCTCGTGGTGATCGCGGCCATGCTCGGCGCGGTCTACGCGATGCGGCGCATTCCGCTGGATGCGATCCCGGACCTCTCCGATACCCAGGTCATCATCTACTCGCGGTGGGACCGCAGCCCGGACATCATCGAAGACCAGGTCACCTATCCGATCATCACCGCGATGCTTGGGGCGCCCCGGGTCAAGGCCGTGCGCGGCTTCTCCGATTTCGGCTTCTCCTACGTCTACGTGATCTTCCAGGACGGCACCGACCTCTACTGGGCGCGCAGCCGCACGCTGGAATACTTGAGCAAAATCACGCCGCGATTGCCGGAAGGCGTCCGGACGGAGCTGGGACCTGACGCCACCGGCGTCGGATGGGTCTTCCAGTACGCGCTGGTGGACCACAGCGGCAAGCACAACCTGCAGGAACTGCGCAGCTTCCAGGACTGGTACCTGCGCTACTACCTCCAGAGCGTGCCGGGCGTCGCCGAAGTCGCGTCCATCGGCGGATTCGTGAAGCAGTACCAGATCACGGTGGACCCGAACCGCCTCCTCGCGTACAACGTCCCGCTGACCACCGTGGTCAACGCCATCCGGCAAGGGAATCAGGAAGTGGGCGGACGGCTCCTGGAGTTCAGCGGAGCCGAATACATGGTGCGCGGCCGCGGCTATGCGAAGTCGGTCGGCGATTTCGAAAACATCGTGGTCTCCGTGGACAAGCGGGGAACACCCGTCCTCATCAAGAACATCGCCACGGTCGCCATCGGCCCGGAAATCCGGCGCGGGCTCGTCGACCTCAACGGAGAAGGCGACGTGGTGGGCGGCACCGTCATCATGCGCTCAGGTGAAAATGCGCTGAACGTCATCAACCGGGTCAAAACAAAGATCAAAGACGTGACGCCGTCGTTTCCGCCGGGCATGGAGCTGGTGGTCACCTATGACCGCTCCGAGCTGATCCACAAGGCGATGGACACCTTGCGGCATCAGTTGTTCGAGGAAATGCTGATCGTCAGCCTCGTCATTCTCCTGTTTCTCTGGCACTTTCCATCCGCCATCATCCCGATTGTCACGATTCCAGTCTCCGTCCTGTTGGCGTTCATCCCGCTGTACGGGATGCACCTCACTTCAAACATCATGTCGCTGTCCGGGATTGCGATCTCCATCGGGGTATTGGTGGACGGCGCCATCGTTGAAGTGGAGAACGCCTACAAACGGCTAGAGCAGTGGATTGAGGGCGGGCGCAAAGGCGACTACCACGCGGTCCGCCTCCAGGCCCTCAAAGAAGTCGGCCCCTCGGTCTTCTTCTCGCTGCTGGTCATTGCCGTCGCGTTCCTGCCGATCTTTACGCTCGTCGATCAAGAGGGTCGATTGTTTCGACCGCTCGCGTGGGCGAAGAACCTGGCGATGGCGATCGCCGCGGTCCTGGCGGTCACACTCGACCCGGCACTGCGGATGCTCTTTACCCGCATGGAGCCCATCCGTCTGAAATCGCCATGGGCCCCTCGACAGGCTCGGGGCTCCACCCTGAGCACAGTCGAAAGGTGGGCGTCGAAGCTCGCGACGACATTAACCGTTGGCACGTATTATCCGGAAGAACAGCACCCCATCAGCAAGAGGCTCTTTCGTGTCTATGAACCCGCGTGCCGCTGGGTCTTGGCGAATCGCAGGCGCACCATCACGTGGGCGATCGCGCTGGTCGCCATCTCCTTGCCGCTGTTGACCGGTCTGCCATGGCCGCTCAACAAGGCCGTGCCGAATTCCTGGCGATACAGTCACGGTCCTCAACGCATCATCGGCGTCTGGGCGCACGGCTTGGGCTCGGAGTTCATGCCGCCGCTGAACGAAGGCACCATGCTCTACATGCCGACCACGCTACCGGGCATCTCCGTCACCGAAGCCCAATCTCTTCTGCAAAAACAGGATCAGATCCTCAAGCAGTTTCCCGAGGTGGAGCGCGTCTTCGGCAAGTCCGGCCGGATGGAAAGCTCCACCGACCCAGCACCCTTTTCCATGATGGAAACGGTCGTGCTGCTCAAGCCCCGCGGCCAGTGGCGCAAAGCTGGGACGCGGCCGTGGTCGCGGCGCATCACCTACGATGAGTTGGTCACCACGATGGATGCGGCGCTGAAGATCCCCGGCACCACCAACGCGTGGACGATGCCGATCAAGAACCGGCTCGACATGCTCACCACCGGCGTGCGCACGCCCATCGGCATCAAGATCTTTGGAGACGATCTGAACAAGATCGAAGCCATCGGCACGCATCTTGAGATGATTCTGAAGGACGTGCCCGGCACGCGCAGCATCTACGCCGAACGGGTGGCCGGCGGCTATTTTCTAGATTTCGACCTGAAGCGGGAAGAGTTGGCGCGCTACGGCCTCTCGATTGCGGACGCCCAAATGGTGATCATGTCCGCCATCGGGGGTGAGCCGATCACCACCACCGTGGAGGGGCGGGAGCGCTACACGGTCAACGTCCGTTATGCCCGCGAGTTCCGCGACAACGTGGAACGGCTGGGCCGGGTGCTCGTGCCGACGCCTTCTGGTCAGCAGATTCCGCTCGCGCAGATTGCGAACCTGACGCTGCGCTCAGGGCCTGCGATGATCCGCGATGAGAACGGCCTGCTGGCCGGCTACGTGTACGTGGACATGGCCGGCCGCGACATCGGCAGTTACGTCACCGAGGCCAAGCAGATTGTCGCCAAGCAACTGCAGTTGCCGTCAGGGTACTCGCTGATGTGGAGCGGCCAGTATGAAAACATGCTCCGGGTGCGCGAGCGGCTGGTGGTTGTGATCCCGTTAACGCTGTTTGTCATCGGCTTTCTCCTCTACATGAACACGAAATCGGTGGTAAAGACCGGCATCGTCCTGTTGGCCGTCCCGTTCTCGCTCATCGGTGCTCTGTGGCTGCTGGCCGCCCTGGGATATAACATGTCCATCGCGGTATGGGTCGGGATGATCGCGCTGATGGGGCTGGATGCGGAAACCGGCGTGTTCATGCTGTTGTTCCTCGATCTCTCGTATCACGATGCAGTACGCAAAGGTGCCATGCGCACGGAACGCGATCTGGAAGAAGCGGTCATCCACGGAGCGGTCAAGCGGGTGCGGCCGAAGCTGATGACCGTGATGGCGGCATTCATGGGGCTGCTGCCGATCATGTGGTCCGCCGGCACGGGCGCTGACATGATGAAGCGCATCGCCGCCCCGATGGTTGGCGGGCTGTTCAGCTCGTTTATCCTAGAACTCTTGGTCTACCCAGCGGTGTACGCGGCATGGAAATCGAAATTCGAACTGCGCAAGGCAAGCGCATGAATCACCGGGATCCGATCTGCGGGATGACCGGCACCATCGAGCGCGACGGCCACTGGTTCTGCAGCGACCACTGCATCAAGGAGTTCGAGCGCCGCCAGGCCGCACCGGAAGGCGCAGCCTGTCCGATCCCGACGCGGTGGTGGCTCAATCCCTGGGTGTCGGTGCCGGTCAGCGGCGCGGTCTTGGTCCTCATCGGGCACGTCTGGCCCCGTCTCTCAGAAGCCAGTCAGATTTACCTCGGCTATCTGGAGCAGGTGGCGCTGCCGTTTGTCGCAGGGTTGGCCGTCGGCGGCTTCATTGACCACTTTGTCCCGAAAGAGTACATCGTCAAGATGCTGGCCGGGCCCCGCAAGCGGGTGATTGCTCGCGCCACCTTACTCGGGTTTCTCTCGTCCACCTGCAGCCATGGATGCCTGGCGCTGTCCATGGAATTGTTCCGCAAGGGCGCATCGGTGCCGGCCGTCGTCAGTTTTCTGCTGGCCAGCCCATGGGCGAGTATGTCGCTGACGTTCATCCTCATCAGCCTGTTCCATCTCAACGCGCTGTTCATCATCGCGGGTGCCTTGATGATTGCGGTCACCACGGGCTTGATCTTTCAGCGTCTGGCACGACGCGGCTGGATTGACCCCAACCCCAACACGTTCATCCTGGAGGAGGGGTTCTCGATCCGGCGCGACATCGGAGCACGCTGGAAGGTGTACGAGTGGACGCCGCGGCAGATCGCGCAAGATATCCGCGGTGTCGTGCAGGGCATGGTGCCGCTCGGGCGCATGACCCTCGGCTGGCTGCAGCTGGGGTTGGTCTTGAGCTCGCTCACAGGGGGTCTGGTGCCGCATGCGACGTTCCAACAGTACTTGACGCCGTCGCTGGGCGGACTGCTGCTGACGATGCTGATCGCGACCGTCGTCGAGGTCTGCTCGGAGGGCACCGCACCCCTGGCATTCGAACTGTATCGCCAGACGGGGGCGCTGGGGAACAGCTTTGCCTTTCTCATGGGCGGCGTGGTCACCGACTATACGGAACTTGGCGCGCTCTGGTCCAACATCGGCCGGCGGACGGTCTTCTGGATGGCGGCGGTCACGCTGCCGCTGGTAATTGGCATCGGCTTGATCCTGAACACGTGGATGGTACATTGAAGAACGCACGACAGGCCGCAGGGCCTCACACGAAAGGGGATCCAATGAAACGAATCGTGGTCGGACTGGTGGCAACGTTGCTGACGGCGGGTATGGGAGTCGCCTGGGCGCATGAGGGGCATGAGGTGGAAGCGGCCAATGAGCAAACGCTGACCGGAGAAGTCATGGATGTCTTCTGCTACCTCAGCCACGGCGAACAAGGGCAGGGCAAGGACCATGTCGGCTGCGCAAAAAAATGCATCGAGAGCGGCCTGCCGGTGGCCATCAAAGTCGGCGACCAACTCTATCTCGCCACGATGGCCGATCACACGTCGGCCAACAACACACTAGCACCATTTGCGGGCGAGCAGGTGACGGTCCATGGCGCGGTGATGGAAAAGGACGGCCAGCACCTGATCGCCATCGAACACGTTGAGAAAACGAAGTAACCATGCTTGGGCTGCCGATGGAGAGCGTGCACCCGCTCGTCGTGCACTTTCCCATCGCGCTACTCCTGGCGGCGGTGTTCCTGGACATCCTCGCCTTGATCCTGCGGCGGCCGGGCCTGCACCGCGTGGCACTCTGGAACCTCTCACTGGGCACGCTTGGGGCCGCGGCCGCGGTCCTGACCGGGCTCCAAGCGGAAGACATTGCCAAGCACTCCTTTGAGATTTGGAAGGTGATGGCATTGCACAAGCGCCTGGGCATCACGACGCTGATCCTTGGCATCATGGCGATCGCCGTGCGGCTGCGCTACCGCGATCAACTCAGTCCCCGCGCCCGCATGCTGACAGTGCTCATCATGCTCGCGATGACCGGCACGCTCGCCTATGGTGCATCGCTCGGCGGACGGCTGGTCTATGAATTCGGCGTCGGCGGCTTATTCGGCGCTCACTAATATGGCGGGTCCTGGCACGCCCTGCATTCGCCGGAACGCTTGGCGCGTCCCACCGTGTCGCGCCGGCGCTCGGGTTCCGGGGCTCGCTCGTCCCTAGGCTTTAGTGCAGGGGACACCGTGGCCGCTCGCCCCTCCACACGTCCGGCTCATCGCAGGTCGCACCACCCGCCGATAACAGTTCTGGGAGAACTACGGCTGTCTGGTGGCTCCGGATGGCGCGCCAATAATCATTCGGATCTGCGGCTATTTCCGTCACAGGTCGAGGCTGGGGTGGCGAGCAATTCGGTGAGCGGCACGTTAGCGAGGCTGAGCGGGCACGGTGCTGAGCCGAAGGCGAGGCGAGCGAGGCCTCGCGCCCGAGCGAACGGCCCGCACGCTGGGCGGGCCGGAGCGGTGGCGCGAACCGAATGCGAGCCAGAACCCCAGCGGTACGAAAACTTTTCCCTTTCCTTGCGTCGCCCCACCCGCTAGACTAGAGTTGGTTTCACAACCTCCCGCGGCCGCGCTGGGCCCAGATGCAAGGCCCGCAAGGCGCGAGGAGGCCGGCGTAGTCGAAGCACTACGCCAACGACGAGCAACGCCGCGGG
>Ga0209515_10004240_pt1 | contig 19581 bp, 20 predicted proteins | sample Subgroupgradi54m_FD_187454 | JGI IMG/M metagenome (GOLD analysis project Ga0209515, IMG submission 187454) | Subsurface groundwater microbial communities from S. Glens Falls, New York, USA - GMW60B uncontaminated upgradient, 5.4 m (SPAdes)... ...
CGACACCGCCAACCAGTTCTCTTCTTATAATAACACCATTATCACCCTTACTAATTCTAAGGGGCAGGTTTTGGTGTCAAAGTCAGCAGGGGCAGTAGGTTTTAAGGGAGCTAAAAAGGCAACTTCTTTCGCCGCCTCAAGGGTTGCAGAAGCCATCGTAAATACCTGCAAAAAATTGGCGGTAGAAAAAATTGAAGTTTTCATAAAGGGGGTGGGTGCTGGACGTGAATCAGCGGTTAGGACATTGGTAAATCAAGGATTAAATGTAGTTTCCATAAAGGATGTCACCCCAATTCCTCATAATGGTGTAAGACCTAAAAAAATAAGACGAGTATAGAAAACCATGGTAGAAAATAACCAATTCAAAAATATAAAACCAACCGGGGTAGGAGCTCCGAGCCAGGAAAAAAGGAAAAGAAGGAGCGCGGTTTCTGAATACAAGAAATCCTTAGTAGAAAAACAGACCCTTAAAAGGTTGTATGGATTGTCAGAGCGGCAGTTTAAAAGGTATGTCAAAGAAACCCTTGAAAAAATGGGTAGGGTTGAAAATGTGTCAGATGAGCTTATCAAAACTCTTGAGAAAAGGTTGGATAATGTTGTTTTTAGGATGGGACTTGCAAAATCAAGGTCTCATGCCCGCCAGCTCGTTAATCACGCCTATTTTTTAGTCAACGGCAAGCCTGTTAACATCCCGTCATTTCAAGTAAAAAAAGAAGATGTGATTTCTATGAAAGAGGCAAAGAAGAAAAAAACTCTTTTTAAAGATTTAACTACCGTGGTTAAGAAAATTGAAACACCAGTGTGGTTGTATCTGAACAAAGAAAAGTTAGAGTGCAGTGTTGTGGGCGAACCAAGCTTGGCCGAGGTTAATCCGCCCGTTGAAATTTCGTTGGTATTTGAGTTTTACTCACGTTAATTAATAGGTGTTAGATGTTGGGTGTTAGATACTAGAAGCGTTTCTTATCTGGCACCTACCACCTAATATCCAAATTCAAAGTATGATTCCACTTCCATTACCACCCAAGGTAATCAAAAAAAATAAAAACCAGGCGGTGTTTGAAGTAGACGGCCTTTATCCAGGTTACGGCGTTACTATTGGAAATGCGCTAAGAAGGGTATTACTGTCCTCGTTAGAGGGCGTTGCTGTCACCGAAGTGAAGATAAAGGGGGTTCCCCATGAATTTTCTACGATCCCGGGAGTTTTAGAAGATGCCATTATGATACTCTTGAACCTAAAGAACTTACGGTTTAAGATTTACGAGGGTGAAATGCAAAAAGTGCACCTTTTGGCGAAAGGCGAAAAAAAGGTAGAAGGATCTGATTTTAAAATGTTCCCCCAGATAGAGCTGGTTAACCCAGAACTTCATATTGCTACTATTACTGATAAGAAAACAGAACTTGATATAGAAATTACGATAGAAAAGGGTATAGGGTATGAACCGAAAGATTATAGGAAAACAAAAAAATCAGAAATAGGTTCTATTCCCCTTGATGCCATTTTTACTCCCATTAAAAACGTAAATTTTAAAGTTGAAAATATGAGGGTTGGTGAGAGAACCGACTTTGACAAGTTATCCATTGAAATTGAAACCGATGGAACAATTACGCCCGAAGAAGCATTTTATGGAGCTACTGAAATATTAATTAAGCATTTCAGTTTAGTTTTTGAAGGAAAGCCAGTGGCGTCATTGCAAGGTGCAAATATGAAAAACGAAAAAAATGGAGCAAAACCGACAGAAAAAACCAAGCCTAAAAAGGAAAAGAAGAAAGCTAAGAAGAGCAGCAAATAAGTTTAACTAAATTTCAGCCTCCATGCGAAAGAAAAATAAAGGGAGAATATTATCAAGGCCAAAAAATCAACGGGAAGCGTTATTAAAAACATTAGCGACAAGTCTTTTTTTGCACGGGAAAATAAAAACTACCCAGGCTAAAGCAAAAGAACTTAGAGTGGTTGCCGAGAAATACATTACCAGGGCAAAAAGCAATACCATCGCCAACCGCAGAGAATTAGCAAAGTCTTTATCTCCTTTCACCGTTAAAAAATTATGCGATGAGATTGCCCCTCGGTACACACAACGCCCGGGAGGTTACACAAGAATTATAAAACTTGGTTCTCGGAAGTCAGACAGCGCAAAAATGGTAATCATAGAACTGACTACATAACAACGTATATGGAATCAATGAAGAGAGAAAAACATATCGTTGATGCAACGGATAAAGTATTGGGCAGATTGGCCACCCAGGTTGCTGTTTTATTGAGGGGAAAAAATAAGGTGGGGTTTGCCCCATACAAAGACATGGGGGACTATGTTACGTTAAAGAATGTAGATAAACTGAAATTTACCGGGAAAAAGTTTGATAACAAGGTATACTACCACCACACCTTGTACTTGGGAGGCTTAAAAAAGGCTACGATGAAGGAGGTTTATGCCAAAAAAGGGCCAGAAGAAATATTTAAAAAAGCAGTCATGGGAATGCTTACTAAAAACAAGTTAAGAGCAAAACAGATTAAAAGACTAAGATTTGAAAAATAACATGCTAAAAAAAGATATTACACCAGTGGCAAAGCCATCAGTTGTCCACGCTAAGGCTGGGGCAAAAAAAAGACCACCTTCAGAAAAAGAAACACCCATAGTAAAGAAGGTTGAGGAAGATATAAAGCCAGTTGTAACGGTAGCTTCTTTTGATGACGAGTCAGATGATGCACTCCCAGAAGATTTTTCAGCAGAAAAAGAGTTGGCCTCAAAACCAGACCGTTACTTTGAAGCGATTGGCCGCAGAAAGACTGCGGTGGCTCGGGTGCGACTTTTTACAAGGGGCGAAAAACAATTTTTAATCAATGGCAAGAATTACCAAGATTATTTTACCCTTAAAGAAGACCAAGATACTTCTACGTCTTCTATGAGAAAAATGAAGTGCCTTGATAAGTTCAAGGTTACCGTCATGGTAAAGGGCGGTGGCAGAAATGCCCAGGCAGAAGCGGTACGGCATGGAACGGCTAGAGTGTTGGTGGACTTTAACAATAACTTTAGGAAAAGATTAAGGAAGGCGGGATACTTAACCCGAGACCCAAGAATGCGTGAGAGAAAGAAATTTGGATTAAAGCGTGCAAGAAAAGCACCACAGTGGGCGAAAAGATAACAAGACCCGTCAGAATTGTCAACAAAACCACCTCATCTGGGGTGGTTTTGTTGTTTCTTGGTTAAAAGTATTGACTAAATCAAAAGGACGTGTTACTATTGACAATGTGGTTAGATAGTGATACAATGGAAGTATGGGATAAAGCAATGGGTTTTATCTATAAAACAGCACAAAAACACCCTATTTCAGGGCGGCGCTTCGGAAGCCGTAGTTTCCGAAATAGAAGGAGATAAACATGAACGTCGAATTGATTCTGAAGAAGTTCATGCAGAAAACCACGGCGCAAGAGAATATCTGCCTCGTCTGCGACAACAAGTATCCTGATTGGATGAGCGACCTCCAACAGATTCTTGAAGAGGAAGGTGTCTCTCTGGAAGAGTTCTGTGGCGGGGCCAGTGGTTCGTATCCGACCAAGACATTCAACATGCCAGGCTACCCCTTAAAGGTAAATCGTGGCAGGTTGATGCTCAACTGTTCGGGCAACTGCGTGCATGTCTCTGACGTGCGGGCCTTACTTAAAAGGCTCCAAACGAAAGAGCACCCCACCTCGTAGAACTGGGTAAAGGTTAAGGGAGAATACCTGGGCTAAAATTTCTCTCGTCAAAGCCCTTCGGAAACTTAGGGCTTTTATCTTGCATAATTTTTAGAGAGCTTGACATGGCTCCTGGGCAGACTATAATGGAGTAAATTCACGTTAAGAAATTTCCATAACGTGTGAATTTCTCTTAGTGATTGCCAGTTTATACACCAGATATTGTTTCTCGCCTCAGTGAGGGCGGGTAACCACTCCTCATCAGTGGGCAAAGAGGTAGTGTTGTACAACAACAAAAAACCGCGCTACGCGGTTTTTTGTTTATCGTTTACGGTATAAGTCTTTCCGAAAACAAAAGGGTTCTTTCGCTTAAAATGTATACTTTTTTATCTTGCTGACGTAAAAATATTTTTGGATTCTTAATGGTAATGGATTTACCATCAGCCAGAGAAATCTGTTGAGACAGATCGTTGGTATTAATATTACCGCGGTTATCAATTTCAGAAATAATTATTTTATCCCCCAAGGTGAAAATGAGGTATTCGTTATTTAACCAGTGGCAACCGCCTATGGTGCCCGAAAATCTGTTTAAGAATATTCTGCTTTTGTCATCAGAGTTTAAGAAAGAAAGTAAAACTTCGTGGTCATTACAGTAAACCACTTTCTGTCCGTCCGGAGAAACTTTTATATCTTCAACTGGATTGTAAAAACTCTCCAATATTTTTGACCCTTGGTTTAGTTTGAAAAAAGCATTATGTTCTTTTACAAATATATTCCCGGAAAGGGTGGTGACGGTATAACTGCTGTTTTGTTTTACCGCAAATACTTGTGAAGTTATTTTGTTTTGCGTTTTACTTGAAGTTGCATAGTCATATAAAAACCCGTCGTAAGAAAGCCAGATAATGTCTTGATTGATCAGCTGGTAAGCAGCTACATTTTTTAATAAGGGCAAGGTTTGCAGGTTGGAATAGAGGTTTTTATTTTTTATAAAAAATATTTCTTGGTTATTTTGAGGATTAATTTGGGCTTCTGTTACGCTTGCTAAGATGGGTACATTTATGACAGCAGACGCATTGGCATTTAAGCGGTAATAGTCGGTTCCAATATGAAGTAGTATTGTCTTCCCATCGTCAGACCATTGGGTGTCCTGGATACTGCCATTTTTTACATTAACCGTATACGCCTTGCTTTGCCGGCCTGATATATCTGATACATATATATTAATAGTGTTGGGTTTTATTCCCGCAGTTAATAAGGAGTTTTCGTCAGGCGAAAAAGAAAAATAGTCAACGGCATCTTTCAGCAGTTCAAAAGAAATGTTTTTTTTCATCAAGACGACGTGTTCTAACTTCGCTACTTCGTTCCCCCGTACGTCAAGGTTTTTCTCGTAGTTATAGTATCCATCTTTTTCTATTTTCAGGGTATGGCGCTTTGGCAGAAGATTTTGGACAAACACCGAATTGAAAAACATACTAGTTTTATTGCTAATCTTAGAGTCAATGGTAATGGTCGCTCCCTGGGGTTGGGCTTTTATGTACAACCCGCCGGTTGCCACTATTTTTTTGGTTTCAAAATCAACGCGGTATCCAAGCGAGTAGAGTAATATGTAGGGGGTGATAATAAAAAATAACACCGCGCAAACGGTAAGTATGATGAGTCTAGTTTTTTTGGTCATTTGCACCTATGTTATCAAAAAATGGACTTTATTTCAACGATTGACAGAGTGTGTTCATGTGATATGATTAAGTTGGGTGTTGCTCTTTCAGGTTTAGCTTGCCTTAAAACAGGGGAACAGCTATGGAAGAAAAGGATAAAAAGCGGTTCTGGTTTAAGATTTTAATCGTAAAAGAAAAGGACGAGGAAGCGCCGTCGTTTAGCAGGAAAGTTATTGTAGGGGCCAAAAATGAACAAGAGGCTGAAGTAAAAACGCAGATTCTAATACGCAAAAAACTTGGAAGAAGGGAAAGGGGAATTTTTCGCTATTTTAAAAATGGTTTCGAGGGGCCATTCCCAGATTATATAGAGGCGCTTGCTGCCACTGTGGATGTTCTTCTTCCTCAATTTGAATCTTAGACCCGACCACCAGCGTCGGGTTATTTTTTACAAATTTATGATGTTAATTTTTCCATTATGAAAATTTGACATGCCGCTTTAAATCACATAGTATAAGGTATAAATTTATCGCTGAATATGTCAGAAAAATTTATCATTAATGGCAATAAAGAATTAGTAGGAGAGGTTGAAGTGAGAGGATCAAAAAATGCCGCGGGTCCAGCACTCGTGGCGTGTTTACTTACGCAAGAACCTTGTATCATTGACAACCTGCCGTTGATTGAAGACATTAGTATCACCCTTGAAATCCTAAAAGATTTGGGGGCCGAAGTTGAATATCTATCAGAGCGCAAAGTAAAAGTGACTTGTCAAAATATCAACCTTGAAAATATGGACGTCGGAAAGTTTGCAAAAACGAGAATTTCAGTGCTATTCCTTGGCCCTTTGTTTACCAGGTTTAGCCAATTCAAATTTCCTTCTCCTGGAGGTGATAAAATTGGATTGCGGCCCATTACCGTGCAGTTGAATGCTCTAAGAAAATTAGGGGCAAGAATTGAAAAAGAAGGGGAATTTTATTCGGTAGAAAGGAATGGAATCACCGCAAAGGAGATCGTGTTGCAAGAATTTTCAGTAACGGCCACTGAAATCATTATGATGGCAGCTTCCCTGGCGTCAGGGAAAACCGTCATTAAAGGAGCTGCCGCTGAACCCCATGTCCAAAACCTCGGTGACATGCTTTTAAGTATGGGAGCTGACATTAAAGGACACGGTACTCATGTCATTGAAATCCAGGGAGTTGAAGGACTTCACGGTTGCGAGCATGCGGTAGCTTCCGATTACGTAGAAGCAGGGACGTTTATTGTCATGGGTGCGTTAACTCCGGGTAAAGTAATGGTAAAAAATGTTGATTTTAATCATTTGGATTTATTTTTGTCTAAGCTTGAGGAAATGGGAGTTAACTTTGACCGCGGCGAAAATTCAGTAACCGTATTTTACTCGCCGTTTATAAAACCGGTGAAAGTGCAGGTGCTTCCTCACCCTGGAATTGCTACGGATTTACTGCCCATTTTAGTACCACTGTTGACTCGCGCACAAGGCAAAAGTTTAATCCATGACCCTTTGTATGGTGGCAGGTTTGGATATGTGGATGAGCTGCGAAAAATGGGGGGCGACATTGAAATAGTGGACCCTCATAGGTCATTTGTATTTGGCCCAAATCAGCTAAAAGGTATTACCATTGAATCTTCGGACATACGAGCAGGAGCCGGTTTAATTATTGCGGCGCTTATGGCTGAAGGTAAAACCACTATAAATAATGTCTTTCAAATTGACCGAGGGTATGAGAGAATAGAGGAGCGACTTCAGAAACTCGGTGCTGATATTAGAAGAATATCAGCCTAAGTTTGAAATTTACAATTCGTATTTATGTTTAATAATCGTATTGCTATTGATCTTGGGACATGTAATTCCCTCGTCTACTTTCGAGGCAAGGGAATCGTTTTAAACGAACCTTCAGTGGTGGCGGTTTCTTTATCTGATAATAAAATTTTAGCGGTAGGTGAGGGGGCAAAAGAAATGATTGGAAGAACTCCTGCCGATATTAGAGTATACAGACCTCTCAAGGACGGGGTTATTGCTGACTATAAAGTAACCCAGGCAATGTTGCGTTACTTTATCAAAAAAACTACCACAAACTTTAGGCCGTTTAAACCAGAACTAGTTATCTCGGTTCCCGCGGGTATCACCAGCACCGAAAGAAGAGCCGTCATTGAGGCCGCTTTGTCGGTTGGTGCGCGCCAGGCATTTGTGGCAAAAGAACCCATTTTGGCAGCTATTGGGGCCGGCATTCCTATTAACTCCTGTTCCGGCCACATGATTATTGACATTGGCGGCGGCACTTCAGAGGTGGCGGTGATATCTTTGGGGGGTATTGTGACGTCTCATTCGGTCAGGGTGGCCGGGGATAAAATAGACATTGCTATTGCTGAATACATTAAGAAAAAATATAATTTAGCCATCGGTACCCAGTCTGCAGAAGAAATAAAAATAAAAGTAGGTACCGCCCTGTTACAGAGAGAAGTTCGCTATATTGAAATTCAAGGGCGCGACTTAATTTTGGGTCTGCCGCGAAACATTAAAATATCAAACAATGAAGTGTGCGAAGCGATTTCTGATGTGTTGGGCGAAATTATTGCCGCCGCAAAAAAAGTGTTGTCAGAAACTCCCCCAGAATTATCAGCCGATATTATGAATAAAGGCATTATTATGGCAGGCGGGGGAGCCTTGTTGCCCAAAATAAATGAGTTAGTTGCCCAAAGCACGGGCGTACCCTGTTTTATTGCCGACGAGCCGTTATTTTGTGTCATTCGTGGCACTGGGATTGTTTTAGAACATTTAGATGAGTACAAAAAAGTGGTAATGAGTAAAAAGTAAAACTATGATGTTGAGTCATCAAAGGCAGTGGGAATTTTTGAGGAATAAATTTGAGAGCGGTTGCTTAGGACACGCTTATTTATTTTCTGGCCAACACGGTATTGGAAAAAAACAGTTTGCCAAAGAATTAGTAAAATTAGTCAGTGGGAATATTGGGACCTGGGACGTTGCAATAGAAAAAGAAATTTTCCCAGACTTACTAATAATAAAATCTCAAAACAGTGAGTCTTCCTTGAAAAATGAAAAAGACATGATGGAAATTGATATATCGCAAATACGCCAGCTCAACTACTTCTTAAGCTACAAATCTTACTATGGAGGCTATAAAACGGTTGTTATCCATGACGCCGAAAGAATGAACCAGGAAGCCCAAAGTTGCCTTTTAAAAACACTTGAAGAACCCAAGGGTAAAACCCTTATTATCTTGCTCGCCCAACATTCGGAGTTGGTTCTGCCTACCATTCTTTCGCGGTGCCAGTCGGTTGCATTTTTTCCCGAAGAAAAATATAAAGAATCTAAAGAAGAACAAGAACTATTGCAAGAGTTACTTCCGGTCTTGCACGCAGAATTGGCAGTAAAATTCCAATACGCTAAAAAGACAAGCGGAGAGGTAGAATATATAGATAAAGCTCTCAAGGTATTACAACGATACTTTAGAAATATCCTGCTCGCAAAACTGGGGGTGTTGAAAGAAGTTAGGGTATCTTCGGAGGAACAGTATTCAATTGAAAAGATACAGGATATTATCCGTTTAATAGCGAGTTTGCACACCCAGCTATTAACCACCAATGTTAACTCAAAGTTGGCATTAGAAATACTATTATTAGAGTTGTAAATCAACCTACTATGAATTATAAAGAATTTATTGATAAGGTAAGGCCGGAATTTGAAAAGTCGTTTAAATTTTTACATTCAGAAATAGATAAAATCCGCACTTCCCGCGCCACGCCAAGTTTGGTGGAGGACATGGAGGTAAACTGTTTTGGCAATACGTTTTCTTTAAAACAATTGGCAGCAATTTCGACTCCTCAACCTAATCAAATCGTCATCCAGCCGTGGGATGTTTCGTATATAGAGCCCATAGAAAAAGCCGTGTTACAATCCGGCCTGGGAATGTCTTCTGCAGTAGATAAACATGTGATACGGCTGAGTCTGCCCTTGCTTACCGAAGAGTATCGGCACAGTTTAATAAAAATACTCAACGGAAAAGCAGAAGAAGCACGCCAAACAATGCGCCATTGGAGAGATGATGCCTGGAATAAAATCCAACAAGCCCAAAAGGACAAAGCTCTTTCAGAGGACGATAAATTCAGGGGAAAAGACGAATTGCAGAAATTAATTGATGAATACCAAAAAAAGATAAAAGATCTCATTGAAAGAAAAGAGAAAGAGCTGCTTTAATTAAATCAACCGCTAAAATTATTATGGTACTTGCCTTACTCGTAGCATTATTCAGCCTCATTGCCCTCATGGTTATCCATGAGTTTGGCCATTTTTTTATTGCAAAGAAATTCGGGGTTAAGGTTGAAGAGTTTGGCATAGGCTATCCGCCCCGTATCTTTGGTAAACAATTTGGAGAGACATATTATTCAGTAAACCTCATACCCTTTGGTGCGTTTGTTAAAATTTACGGAGAAGAAGGAGGCGTTGATGACTACCGAAGTTTCTCTAATCTTTCTATTTGGAAACGTATTCTCGTTGTACTAGGGGGAGTTATTGCTTTTTGGGTGGCTGCCATTATCATTTTCTCTGTTCTCTTTAGCATCGGGGCGAGCGTTCCCGTTGGAGACCAAGATGTTGTGGGAGATGCCCCGGTAATAGTAAAAATAGTAGAGGTCCAAAAGGATTCCCCTGCATCAAGAGCAGGCATTCGGGCGGGAGACATGGTGACAAGTCTTAAAAGTAAAACGCAAACCGTGGCAGTACACACGATAAGTGGCTTTCAGAAATTTATCCAAGAAAATAAAGAGGGTAATGTTGCCGTAATGGTAAATCGCGGCAAAGAAAGTCTTACGTTTGATGTAACACCCACTGTGTTGCCTTCTACAAACCAGGCTGTGGTAGGAGTCTCTCTACAACGTTCAGCGACCATTATTGAAAAACATAGCTGGTACCAAGCCCCCATACAAGGAATACTATTCACGGGTAAAGTTACCTGGCAATCGTTACAGGGCATATTCGAATTTTTTGCAAGCCTTTTTAAAGGAAGGGGAGTCCCCCAGGGGTCAGAACTGGCAGGTCCCATTGGCATTACTATTTTTCTAGCGAATGCAGCGAGCTACGGTTTAGGGTTTTTCTTGTATTTTATCGGTTCTATTTCTGTTCTCATTGCCATTTTTAATTTGTTTCCCATCCCGGCTTTGGATGGAGGGAAATTATTGTTTTTAATTATTGAAAAAGTCATGAAAAAACCGGTTCCGGTTCCGTGGGAGCAGGGAATTACCATTTTCTTTTTTGTGGTGCTCATATCAATGTCACTTTTTATAACCGTTAAATTTGATATCCCCCGTGTGGTAAACTTTTGGAAAACAGGTTTATAATTATCAATAATCAAGTATCAATTATCAATCAAATCATAAATTATCAAATTATCAACTGGCTGCGTTGTCATTGAAAATTGATAATTGAGAATTGAAAATTTGTTATCATGCTCCAATCAACATTATTTTACAAAACAAACAAAAACAAAAATGCTAACGCAGATTCGGTGTCGCATGACTTACTGACGCGGGCCGGGTATATCGACCAGCTTATGGCCGGAGTCTATAGTTTTTTGCCGTTGGGATTTCGAGTACTAAAAAATATTGAGGCCATTATTAGGAAAAATATGGAATCCATTGGCGGGCAGGAGATATTGCTTCCGGTGTTGCAACCAAAAGAAAATTGGGTAAAAACTGACAGGATTAACATAGAAAAAGAAATTATTTTTATCTTAAAAGGCAACGGCGATAAAGAATATGTGCTGGGACCAACTCATGAAGAAGTGGTAACACCCTTGGCAAAAAAAGTGGTGTTTTCTTACCGTGATCTGCCCTTTTATATATTTCAGATCCAAGAAAAATTACGAGATGAATTGAGGCCAAAATCTGGACTCTTGCGAGTAAGGGAATTTTTAATGAAGGATTTGTATTCTTTTCACGCAAACCAGGGAGATTTGGATAAGTATTATGAAGTCGCCGCAAAAGCATACGAAAAAATTTTCAGAGAGTGTGGTATCGGAAAAATAACGTACAGAACATTGGCATCCGGCGGAAGTTTTTCAAAGTATTCGGATGAGTTTCAAACTCTTACCAATGCCGGAGAGGATGTAATTTATATTTGTAAAAAATGCAACATTGCAATTAATAAGGAGATAAAACCCGAAAATTCAAAGTGTCCAAAATGTGGTAATGCTGAATTTGAAGACAAAAAAGCTGTTGAAGTGGGGAATATATTTAAAATGGGTACTAGGTTTTCTGTGCCATTTAATTTAAAGTTCACCGATAAAGATGCCCACGACAAGCCTGTGTTGATGGGGTGCTATGGCATTGGATTAGGAAGGCTTATGGGAGCTATTGTAGAAGTTAGCCATGACGAAAAAGGGATTATTTGGCCAAAGAGTGTGGCGCCATTCTTGGTGCATATGCTACAGTTAGAAAATTCTTCTGTCGCCAAAAAGGCAGCTAAAAAAATATATGCCGATTGTCAGAAAGAAGGTATTGAGATACTATACGACGATAGGGAAAATAAAACTGCAGGAGAAAAATTTGCCGAGAGTGACCTGCTTGGCATTCCTTACCGAGTAGTGGTGAGTGAAAAAACGTTGAAAACTGGTTCTATGGAAATAAAAGAACGAGGTAAAGAAAAAACAACTTTAGTGAAGGTAAAAAATTTAATTGCCCTATTGTAATGATTAATAGAATTAAAAAACTTTTTTCGTTTTTGTCGCTTGACATGGCCATTGATTTAGGTACGGCCAACTCTTTGGTATATGTGAAGGGCAGGGGAATCATTATCAACGAACCTTCGGTGGTGGCGGTCAATAATAAAACCGGACAAATTTTGGCCATTGGCGAAGAAGCCAAAAAAATGGTAGGGCGTACTCCTTCATACATTACCGCAACCAGACCCTTGGTGAGCGGAGTCATTTCTGACTTTGAGGTTACCGAGCAGATGTTAAAGTATTTTATTGAAAAAGCGGTTTCAGGAAGCAAGAAAGCATTTGGTTTTGGCTACAACCCGCGGGTTATTATTGGAATCCCCTGTGGAGTTACGGAAGTAGAGAGGAAAGCCGTGAGGGATGCGGCAAAAAATGCGGGAGCTCGCACCGTGTTTTTAATTGAAGAACCTTTGGCGTCGGCCATTGGTGCTAAACTTCCCATTCAAGAAGCCGGTGGAAACTTTATTGTTGATATTGGTGGGGGGACGACGGAGGTGGCGGTTATTTCGCTGGGGGGTATCGTAACCTTTCGAAGTTTGCGGGTGGCCGGTGACAAGCTCAATGATGATATTATCCAGTTTGCCCAAAAAGAATACAAGCTATTAATTGGCGAGCGGACTGCCGAGTGGATAAAAATAAACATCGGGTCCGCTTTGCCGTTGAAGGAAAAAAAAGAACTTCCCATGCGCGGCAGGAATTTAGTAACCGGTTTACCAGAGGAAGTGGTAGTATTTAATGACGACATTCAACGGGCCTTAGAACGATCGGTAAAGCAAATTATTTCAGCCATTAAAACCACCATTGAAGAAACTCCCCCAGAGCTGTTAGCCGACGTAATGACTAATGGAATCTACTTAGCGGGTGGGGGCAGTTTACTTAAAGGATTAGATTTCCTTATTTCAAAAGAAACAAAAATGCCTTGCAAAATGATTGATGACCCGTTGACTTCAGTGGTTCGCGGTTCGGGCTTAGCACTAGAAAATATTGATACCCTGGCCGATTTGATGCAGAAGGATGAGGAATGGGGCGCGCCGGTATAAGTTCCGTCGACAATGTAAAAAATTAAGAAGCCCGAACGCGCACGCGCATTCGGGCCTTTTGGGGTGGTTACGATGCTCTTTGCCGTCGGCTTTGTTGAACTACCCGATGGTAGCCCATGGAAATTTCGGCGAAACTCGAGCCAGGCTGAATTAAAAATGGAATCCCTCCAAGGTATGTGCGGACGAGCGCCCTCTCTTCGTTTGCCAAGCAGAGCGCGGCATTGATCACCTGACCAATATCTTCGCCCGTTTTGGGCAGGTACGAAAGGCGTCGTTGCATTAGAACATCCTCCTTTTAAGAAAGTTACCAAATCCCGTGTCTAAGTATATACTTATCAAGCAACAATGTCAATCTGTGGATTACTGTTTTATAAAAAGTAACCCCCGGATGCGCAGTGCGCCGGGGGTGTTTGTGGATCAATGGTTCCGCCACTTAGGGTCTTTTTGGTTGGGAAGGGGCAAAAACAGTTCTGACCCCTTGTAGCTTAATTATACATTTAATAAAGATACCTGTCAAGTCTTTTATTGGTTCTCTAGTTTTGATACAATGTTTGAATGAACCCCTGTTGAATGGCGCTCTGCGCTAATTTTATAGGGCAAAATTATTCAACCGGGTAAATGATTTCAAAAGAAGAGGTCCAACATATCGCAAAATTGGCGAGACTTGAATTAACCGAAAAAGAAATTACAAAAATGCAAAAAGATTTGTCATCTATTTTGGATTATTTTAACATACTAAAGAAAGTCAAAGTTGCAAAAAATAGTAAAACAACCAATAGTCCAGGAGTGCTTATTCGCGAGAGTAAGCACGTAAGAAAAGATGAGGTGTTGCAAAAGCCTACGAGTTTGGTAAATAATTTGGTAGCCCAAGCTCCCGATAAAAAAGACGGGTACATAAAAGTAAAATCAATACTGTAATGGAACTTTTAGATTTAACTATCACGCAACTTCGCCAGGGATTTAAAAATAAAAAATTCACGTCGGTTGAGGTTACCAAAGCTTATTTAGAAAATATCAAAAAAACTGATAAAGATATCGGAGCGTATTTAGTAGTTACAGAAAATTTGGCCTTAGAACAAGCCGAAAATGCTGACAAATTAATTTCAGGGGGAGAAGCTTCTTTACTTACCGGAGTCCCATACTCAATTAAAGATGCCATTTTAGTTGAAGGACAACGAGCTACTGCGGCGTCTAAGATTTTGGAAAATTACGTAGCACCCTATGACGCCACCGTTATTAGAAAGTTAAAAAAAGAGGGAGCGGTTGTTTTAGGGAAAACGAATTTAGACGAATTTGCGATGGGAGTTTCCACGGAAAACTCTGCTTTTAAAATAACAAAAAATCCTCATGACCTCACCCGTGTTTCTGGAGGAAGCTCGGGCGGGTCGGCCGCCTCGGTAGCGGCACGAGAAGCTGTTTATTCAATTGGGTCTGACACCGGCGGCTCTATTCGCCTTCCAGCTTCTTTTTGTGGAGTAGTGGGGCTTAATCCAACCTACGGCGCTGTTTCTCGCTCCGGATTAATTGCCATGGCCTCTTCGCTAGACCAAATAGGGCCAATTGCAAAAACTGTAGAAGATGCAAAAATTATTTTTAATGCTATTTCCGGCAAAGATAACTTAGACGCCACATCGGTTGATTATGTATTAAAAGAATCAAAGACTGATATCAAAGGATTAAAAATCGGCGTACCAAAAGAATATTTTGCAAAAGGCATTGACCCTGAAGTTGAAAAGATTATTAAGAATGCCATTAAGAAAGCAGAGGAACATGGCGCAGAGGTACTAGAAATCAGTTTGCCCACTACCCAGTATTCTATTGCCTGTTACTACATTATTGTTCCCTCTGAAGTGTCCGCAAATTTAGCAAGGTTTGATGGAATAAAGTACGGGTTGAGCAATCAAGAGGGCAATCATTTATTGGACGTATACATAAAGAGTAGGGGACAGGGCTTTGGGCAAGAACCCAAGAGGAGAATTTTAATAGGAACGTATGCGCTTTCCAGCGGATACTATGATGCGTATTATAAAAAGGCCCAAGAGGTGAGGGAATTAATAAAACAAGATTTTGCAAAGGCTTTTGAAAAAGTGGATTTGATTTTTTCACCGGTCTCTCCTATCTCGGCATTTAAAATCGGTGAAAAAAAGGATAATCCGCTTTCAATGTACTTAATGGATGTATACACGTGTCCTGTCAAGTTAGCCGGACTGCCCGCACTCTCATTACCGGCAGGTAATATTGGAAAGTTGCCGGTAGGCCTGCAAATCATTGGAAACTATTTTGAAGAAAATAAGATTTTTTCCATAGCGTCTTTTTTGGAAAAAGTGTTACAATAAAACTACACGTATGATAACTATCATTGACTGGGACGCGTGGTACGACCGCCTTGGGATAAAGGAGTTTATTTACTTTATTTCTTCTCCGAGCATCCAAGACACTCTGTTCCCAATAAAAATTGTTTTTATTCTTTTCACCGTGTTTTTTTTGTGTGCGGTTATTTGGTTTTATATCAACAGCAGCTATATTCAGTACAAATTTTTGCAAGATGTCACCGAATTTCTTTCTAAAGAAAGTTATGGTTTAAGGAAAGTAAGTAAGAACTGGAAGAAAATTAGAAAAAGGATGGAGTCTGGGTCCGAATCAGAATTGAAACTTGCCATTATAGAGGCTGACGATTTTTTAGAAGAAACCCTGCAGGATATGGGCTATGAGGGGGAAACATTTGAGAGTCTCGTTAGAGAAGCTATTAAAAAAATACCAACCCGCGCCGCAGAAATTTTAGAGGCTCACCAGGTTAGAAACTCCATAGTCTATGAGCCTGACTATGCCATAACCGCTGAAAAGGCAAGGAAGATTTTATCCGTATATGAGAGCGTTATTAAAACCATATCGGTCACGTAATATGTGTCTTTCAACTAAAAAACCAGTACTCTTTAAGTCCTGGTTTTTTAGTTGAAGAATTGTTATACTACACTTGATTACCGATAAAAGCTTATGGCTACCGACCACATTACCGTGCTCAACGCCACTAAACTTATTAAGATAATCCAGACGATGTGAAAAATTTTCTTTCGTTTAAATTTCATAAATTTTAATGTAGTCAACCTCAATAACCATGGTAGCAGATTTTAAGAAAAATAAAAAGAGGAATGGGTTAACACATTTTTTAATACATGCGGGAGGAATGTTAGTAATAGCAGTACTCGTGGTGCTCGTTGTTGCTAATGTAAAGATATATCAAAAAAGAAAGGCCTTTTTGTCCCAAGTATCCAGTTTGCAACGCCAAATAAAAAACCTTCAAGACAGCAATGCTAATTTAAAGGAAAGGATATCAAATGTAGATAATGATACCTATGTCGAAAAAGTGGCCCGAGAAGAATTGGATCTTCAAAAAGAAGGAGAGACAGTCGTATCTTTTGTTACCCAGCAAAAACCAATCCAAGAAGCTAGTAATGCAACACCTCACGGCATTCAATCGTGGCTTGGCTGGCTATCGGGAGGTTGGGAATGGACATTGGTCCAATTATTTGGCAGTGCCTCCAAAAAGTAGTAAGTTTTTCGCAAGATTAATGTAACTTTCCTTCACCCGCCATAAAAAATTTGCGAGAGTAGTATAGTGGTAGTACGCAACCTTCCCAAGGTTGAGGTGCGAGTCCGATTCTCGTCTCTCGCTCCACAATAAAACTTTCTTCTTTTTTCTTAATGATACTTAAAAAATAGGCCGGAGTAACTCAGTGGTAGAGTAACTCTTTCGTAAAGAGTAAGTCGCGAGTTCGAATCTCGCCTCCGGCTCCAGTATCCACAAGCAGTGTTTAAAGTTGTGGTTTTTTTGTTGTATAATCTAATAACGTATTAAACTGCATAATACTATATGAGTTCAAAATCTAAAGCCAGTCTATCAATTGCGTTAATCTTGAGTTTGCTGGTAATCTTTGTTCCAAATTTTAGTAACATAAAAGTGGTCCGGGCCAGCGTTTCTGAAGATTTAAGCGAAGAATTCGTAGGGCCTTTTCCCAGCTGGAAAAATGTTAAGACAGATTACGGCGCAGTCGGCGATGGAGTGGCTGATGATACCGCGGCCATTCAAGCGGGATTAAATGACCTAAAAACTCATGTCAATGCAAATGTATTATATTTTCCTGCAGGTACCTATAGGGTTACCAGCACTCTTGTAACCACGCGGAGCGCCCACCAAGATTATATGGGAATTGCTCTTATAGGGGAAGATCCAACTACCACTACCATCATGTGGGATGGGGCAGTAGGGGGGAATTTGATGCACATTGATATGTGGTATTCAAAAATCAGCCGTTTGACTCTAGATGGCCGCAGCAAGGCAAATAATCTTTTGTTGAGAGGAGACAGTTTTTCCACCTATAATGAAATTTCTGATTTGATTTTTAAAGACGCGACCATTGGAATTAATATGGGACCTGGGGTGGCAGGCCAAGCCGAACATTCCATCTTGAGATGTTCTTTTTATCGGCTGTCTACGGGAATTGGTACTGGCGGATATAATTCTTTAGATGAATGGGTGTGGGAATCGCGATTTGAGGATAATGGTTGGGCCTTATATAACGGTGCGGGCAACTTCCACGCATTTCATAATTTATTTTTGCGCTCAACGAATGGGGATGTAGGAAGTTCTAACTTAATGGTTTTTTCGTTCCTTAACAATACATCCATAAATTCCAAAGCATTTATAGATTGGCATACCAGTGGTCACACCTGGGGAAGCCCAACATCTATTACCGGAAACCGCGTGATTGATACTACGGGGGATTCTTCATCCTGTCCGATTGGGCTTGGTAATGCCGGTCCCTATCTTGTTATGGATAATGTCATTAAGTCTAGCACCAGTGATACCCGGCCGCAATTATGTGAGAATTGGGGTGAACAAACTATCTTGGGAAATACATTTACCGTTTCTAATCCTATAAAATTTAGCACTTCAGCTGGGCACATTGAGCAAGATAATCAGACCGTTAGTCCCTCATCCGTAGACACTTCTCTGCCCGTGCTTCAGAGTACGCCACCTAATAGGCATCGCCATATCTTCGAAGTGCCAACGGGGGCTACTGCTGACCAAATACAGGCAGTAATTAATCAGGCTTCAGTAGAAGTAGGGTCTCGCCCCGTGGTGCATTTACCAAAAGGTACCTATTCTATAAATCATTCCCTTACCCTGCCTGCTGATTCTGACATTCAACTTATCGGTGATAGCGGGGCCGAAACGGGCACCATTCTTAATTGGTCAGGAAGCGCGATTGACCCCATGATTCTTTTGCAAGGACCGAGTCACGCTTCCCTCCGAGATTTGTACCTTAATGTGGGAACTGCCAACGGAGTGCTCGTTACCAATGCCGACCAAAGCAACGGAAAAATTTTCTTAGACCAGGTCATGACCAATGGCGGCTATGATGGCGTCTTAGTCAACCAAGTAGAAAATAGCGATGTTTTTATGCGTGACCCCCAAGGTGGCAGTCAAAACAATTCTTGGATGCATGTTGTGGGCGGACCTTTGCGCAGTTCAGGGCAATCCTCACCGGGTCAGGTTACCATTATAGGAGGAGCGACCGGGAGTTCTAATCATTTTTACACCGTCAATAACGGGGGCAGACTGGTTGCACGGAGCGTCTATCAAGAGGGAGCAGGCCCGTCCCCCCAGCCTATTGTGTTGAGTGACAATGGCATTCTTTCATTGGATGCCATGAAAATTGCCTTTACGGCTTCTGCATCGTTGCCATCATTTGCTACCGATAATTTTAAAGGACTTTTTGCCCTCTTTACTAATCAATTCCTTAGTGTCAATAGCCTGATAACACCATGGTTCCAGCTCACGGGAAATGGATCATTGTTTAAAATGCTGGTAATGAATAATCTTTTTTGGCTCAACCAATCTATCGGGCTTCCTATAAGTTCGACGGTTGTTTGGCATGACTTGACTTCGCCTGCGGCGCTCAGCGGTTTCCTTTTAAATAATGTAAATTCAGGGGTTTCAGGGGCTACTACCTATGGCGGGTATGATCGATTTAATAATACAGGGGCTAATGATCCTACTTTTCTTCGTGACATGGTTCAACCCATTAGGGAGACGCGTTTTTGGAATCCAGGGTTTGTTGCTGGTGGCGTAACCGGTATTGATTTTCATCGTCTTATGATTGCTGGCTCAACCAGTAGTGCTGGAAAAATGGTAGAATTTAATTCAGTAGGATCGAGCACTCCAACACCATCCGCTCCTCCTCCTGTTCCTGCTACCCCACCACCCCCACCCTCGCCATCGCCGTCGCCCAGTCCTTCTCCATCACCTTCTCCGAGTCCTAGTCCATCTCCAAGTCCTACTCTCTTGCCGACACCATCTCCTACGCCGGCGCCGACCCCGACGCCTCCTCCCCCCACTCCTTCTCCCACCCCCACTCCCACCGTCGCCCCCGGCACGGACACCATCCCTCCGGTAGTCTTAA
>Ga0209515_10004241_pt1 | contig 19579 bp, 16 predicted proteins | sample Subgroupgradi54m_FD_187454 | JGI IMG/M metagenome (GOLD analysis project Ga0209515, IMG submission 187454) | Subsurface groundwater microbial communities from S. Glens Falls, New York, USA - GMW60B uncontaminated upgradient, 5.4 m (SPAdes)... ...
GCCGACAGATGGTGGGAGACAAGTGCTTTCTACAGGATTTTTCTAATTATGCAATGTTAAGCGGATTTCATGTCGAGGGAAAGAAAGCTGCCCTTCGTGAACTCATTTCGAACTTGGCTGACCTTGCCGCCGTGGGAGCGGGAGCCGGCGTTTCGGACGTTGTTGCGCACAGAGCAGTCTCAGCAAAGCCTCGCCCAAAGTGTGTGAGCCAAGGAAAGGGACGAGGCGTCTGTGTTCCACTCGGGTGACCCTTTGCGGCATGCTGTGGTCAAACGGGCGTGCTTGATGTGCAGTCCTCCGTTGGCACCGCGCTGATTCTTTGCTCTGCTATGAAGCTGCCGCGGGCCAAGGCAGTACTTGGATACAATCCTTGAGCGTCGATTTCACAGGGTCATTGGCAGCTGGGGAATTTCACGCTGCCGATGCGGGTTTGCCACTGGAGGTTCGAGGACACCGCGTAATATTCATTGGTATACCAGAACATGCAGTTATCCACCGGGTCGACGCTCAACATCGTGTAATCGCCCCAGCGGTGGCTGCTACTCGTCTGCGCCCCACCCCCTGTCTGCAGCGTGGCTTCGGAGAGACCAGGGGGGTCACCAACGGCCCGGCCTGCATACCGAATCGAGGGAAAGAGACTCTTGCTGGACACGCTATAACCGACCAACAGATTCCCCTGCTTGTCGATGGCTGCGCTGCCCATCCAGCGCTGATTCGTATCCGGGGCAAACGTCCCCTGCTGCTGGATGCCAAACGACGTGCCCGGCAAGAGCGTTCGAACCACTTCATAGTAGCGGATGCCGGCCAGATTCTTGCCGCTGGGGCTGGCGTTCACCGTATGGGTCACGACCAGCGTCTCTGCGCTCCCCAGGTTTCGATACTGCAACCGGTACAACAGCCAATCGGACAGCGGGTCCAGTCCCGGACCCGGCCGAGGTTGAGGAATGCAGCTGATCTGGAAGTTGCACAGATTGGGATTGAAGTGGGCGGTCGGAATCGGGCTCTCCGGCCGCTCGGTCCACGTTGAGGCACTGGGATTCGAGAAGTCGACATGAAACTGAAAAAGCCGCAACGCGTCAGCGGTATCACCAAACTCCGGAGCGGTCAGGACCAGAAAATAACCTGGCGTCCCGAGGGGAGGCGCCTGCCCATCTAAATCGGCCGGCAGCATCCCGAAGAGATTGGCGGTGGACGCCTGCGCGCCCAAATTGACATAGAGGAACCCCGCCGTCGCATCCCCTGCCAGCATCTTCGTGCGATCCAAGGCCAACACCCCGACCCCGACGAACGTGTTCCCCTGGAATTGGTTATCCGTCATGTAGTAGGCATCGGGCCACACCCCGAGCTTGGCGTAATCATTGAGCCAATCGTTGGGCATCCGGAACACGTAAAGGAAGTAACTCCCTGTCGGGTCATTGGTCTTGGAGACAGCCACACATTGGTAGAACGGCGGCCCGGCAAAGACGTTCCCCGCGAACCCGAGCACCCACCGATCCGCCAGATGGTCGTAGAGGACGACCGGATCAGAGGAATTGTAGGTATCCGCGCACGATCCGCCGAGACTGGCGAACAAGCCCCCCAGGGGTTTCGGTGATGGCAGCAGCGCCTTGCCGGTTTTCTTATCAAAGACCTGCACGAGGTTGTTGACCGTCTGGACGTAGTGAACCGGGCCGACATCGCCGTTGGTGTCAGGCGGGAGCGTGAGAAATCCGTTGACGCTGCCATTCTGGCTGTTCCGAAGGCCCTCAAAACTGATTGTGGGTAGTGGCAGCCGCGAGGGAACAGGTGAGGCTTGCGTGGTGGCGTCACCCACGGCAGGCTGCAGGGCTCGTCGAGTCGCCCGGCGGCGAATCGGCATTTCCCGCTCCACCACAAACCCAGCCTTGGGAGGCCCCGCTTCGAGGTCCCGGAGGGGAGGAGAGACGTGAAAGCCGCTCGCCTGGTGTTGCTCAGGTTTCGCGCCCTCGGTCTTGCTCTTTTCGCTCTCTGCCGCGATAGCCTGTGTTGCCCCTAAGCGCGGTGCCGGCCCCAGTATGCCAACTAATGCCAGAACAGTAACCGCAGTAGCTTGACGCCTCATACCTGACCTCCTGAGCTCGTGGACGCGCCCTACACCCGACGCCATGTCTATGCTTGAGGATTATCAGACCAGTGTTGAGGTAAATAGCTTCCCGAGAGTTTTTCAACCCTGAAAGCAATACGATGGGGCGTCTTATGGCCACATGTCCATGAGCATAGGCCACATCTCCCAAAACATCCATGACCGTGAGAAGAAACTGCCCTTCGTGGACGCGTTTCGAACTTGGCTGACCTTGCCGCCCTGGGAAAGGGAGCCTGTGTTCTGGGGATTATACCACCAAAACCCTAGTGCAGCGTTGCTGAAGTTTCCTGAGTCTTCCGAAGCTATTGTGGGGGCGACTTCTGGGGGGATTCGCTAGCGTTGGCATTATCCTTCAGGAATAGCTGGTTCGCTCGCCGCACTAGAATCCATCTCATAAACACCGTTGCAGCAGCATGAGGGCCCAGGCCAAGTGTACGAACGCCAGGAAGTGCTCTAGATGATATTCATACCGGACGGGCAGACGTCGGAACCGCGACAGCCAGCGAAAGAGCCGCTCGATCTTCCAGCGACGACGGTACCGTCGCAGCGGGCGACCGGCTTGGGTGCGCGTGGTCCGGTTCGCGCGGTGCGGCGCAAGCAGCTCGATGCCGGGCGTCTGGAGGCGGGCGTCGAGGGCGTCGCTGTCATAGGCCTTGTCGCCGAGGCGTCGGCGCGGGGCCTCGGCGACGCAGCGGGCGTGGAGGGGCGCGTCGCCGAGCGTGACTTCAGACGGCGCAGCCCTGGCCCCGTGGACGGCGACAGGAAGACCCGCGCGGTCTGCCACGGCTAGGAGCTTCGTCCCGTTGCCCCCGCTTGGTCGGTCCCACCCCCGCGGCCCCCTTTTGGGCGATGCCGAAGGTCCCATCGAGGAAGCACTCGGACAAGTCCACGCCCCCACGCTCCCGGACATCCTCCGCGAGCGCCCGGAGCCGCCGCGCGATCACGCCGGCCTGGCGCCACGGCTGGAACCGTCGGTGGCACGTCTGGTACGGCGGATACCGGTCCGGCAGATCTTGCCAGGGCGCGCCGGGGCGCAAGATCCAGAGCATCCCGTCCCGGCCGGCCCGCGGGTCCGCCCAGGGACGCCCACGGCCAGCGTCTCGATGGGGGGGGCGGGGGACTCAGCGGACCCAGGACCGCCCACTGCTGGTCCGTTAGCGTCCTGGCGCACCGCCGTGAGCCTATTGTAGCGGGCGGTCAGCATTGATGAGATGGATTCTAGTGTTGTTTGACGCACTAATCTGTCCTTCTCTCAGAAGTGAATACAGTGAATACATTGTAGGATTGGCTGCCCTTCGTGAACTCATTTCGAACTTGGCTGACCTTGCCGCCGTGGGAAAGGGATCATGCGTTCTGGGGATTATATCACGCGGAAGGGTCCGGGCGAATCTTGGCCGGGGTTTCCTGAGCTTTCTCACACTATAAAAAGGGACCGAGGGCTTGTCTGTCCATGATCCCTCCGATGTCAGCGCGCCTCGACTGCCGTTGGTAGTGGTGACTTTTGTTTAGCCACAATCTCTTCCGCCAAGCTCCACAGGTCGTTACCATCTTCCAGGACCCAATGCCAGTTGCCATTGACTCCTCCAGGGTCCTTCTTGTCGGGATGGAGGTCGCGGAAAATGTTCCAGGCCAACGTTGAAATCGAATACTCTTGCTGGTCCTTATCCCAACGCACAGCATTACTCCGACCGTCCTTGCCTGTGAGCACCGCAGAAAACGTGGGGTCGCCCTCTCGGTACTTCACGTGAGACGGCAGCCCGTTCTTCAGGTAGATGCGCTCCCCGCCTTTGATGACACCGCTTTCCAAGAGGATCTGAAGGCTACGCGCTCGCTTGCGCTTCCCGCCTTCTTGCGCTCGGTCTTCCTGCTTGCGTTGAATGTCGACTTGGAATTGTTCTGCCGTCTGAAGAGGAATCGTCTTCGTTGGAACAATGATGACCTTCTCCCCGACCTGATAGGGAGTGAACCGCACGCACGAGATGTCGACGCCGAACCGCCGCAACCAGAGCACGGTGGTTGTGACCTCCAGCGAAAAGTCCTCCGAACAGAGAATGATGCGCGGCTTGGTGCTCAGCTCCTCAAAATCCTCAGCGTCGACAAACTCGATGATTTGATTCTTTGCGGTCTCAAGCGTCACACGATCATCCCGCTTGTCTCTTTGCAGGTACGCCAGGTAATGCGGGGTGAGCTTTTCGATGGTCATGGTGGAGACCATCGCGGCGTAGCGGATGGCTTGGAGGTCGGCGTATCCGGCGAAGGGGTCGCGCTTGATCTCCACGACGACGAGGTTGCCTTGACGGTCCACGGCTAGGATGTCCAGCCGGTCTTGGGAGCCGGTGAAGCGGTCGAACTCCGCGCTCACCACCAATAGGTCTTCGCCGAGGATGTCGGGCGCTTTCCGTATCCACTCCTCGATGTGCTGGCGCTCCCAGAGATTCAGCCCCGCAAAGCTCTCTTTGGCGGTTTTCTCTACCGAGCGCAAGTCTTTCGATACGACGAAGATCATCGGTCTGGCTCCTTCTTACGGGGTCTAGCAGCGACGCTAGCCTACCCTCTTTACACGGCCTCCACAACTGTTGTATACTTTATACAACAGGAGGGGGGCGGATGAAAACTCCGGCGGGTTTTGGAGAGTTTTTCAAGGCAAAGCGGCAGGCACTCAGCCTGACGTTGCGCGAGTTCTGCCTCAAGCACAAGTTTGATCCAGGCAATCTCAGCCGCCTGGAGCGTGGTGTGCTGGCTCCTCCTCACGACCGGGAAGTGCTAGAGAAGTATGCGAAGGCGCTGGCGCTCAAGCCCGGCACTGACGATTGGTACACGTTCTTTGATCTGGCGGCGGCTGCCAAAGGACGCCTCCCGGAAGAACTCTTGGAGGATCAGGAACTCGTCGCAAAGCTTCCCCTGGTCTTCAGGACCTTGCGTGGCAAGCGGCTTACCGAGCAGCAGCTTAGTGAACTCATAAAGAAAATACGTGGTTGAGCACGGAGGCCGTGTGTGCTTTTGCCTTCCAGCGTTCCTGACTTGCGCTATGACCAGCTCCGCCAGAGCGCGGATGCTTTCCTAGCGCGGTACCATCCCTCCAAGCGCGTCCCCATTCCCATCGAGCGGATCGTCGATTTTGATCTCGGCTTGAACATCGTGCCGGTGCCTGGACTGGAAGCGGCGTTTGAAATCGTCGGCTTCACGTCCAGCGATCTGACCGAGATCACCGTGGATGCATACGTCTACGAGCGCCAGTCCGGTCGCTATCGCTTTACTCTCGCCCATGAGACGGGGCATGTGGTTCTCCACGCTGACCTCTTCCGGCAGCAACAACTAGAGTCAGTCGACGATTGGAAAGAGTTCGTCCGCACTTTCCCCGACATGGACCTCCGCCGTCTGGAGTGGCAGGCCCACAGTTTCGCGGGCTTGGTGCTCGTGCCTGGCGATGCGCTCAAGCGAGCGGCGAGCAACATGTTGCGTCAGGCCAAAGCCCAAGGGATCAACCAAGAACAAGACTTCGTACATGACGTGATCGTGGAGGCGCTGGCGACACATTTTGAGGTCTCCACCGGCGTAATCCAGCGCCGCCTGGAATATGACAAGCTCGATCTGAGGACGATGTGATACGTGAGGAAGATGACATGTCGAAACAGTACTCGCCGAAGCCGATCTTCCGCCCCGTGCCTCCTTGCGCTACCGAGCGACCATCTGAGAGTATGCCCTCAAGAATTTATGTTGACTGAGTTTAGTAAAGTTAGTATATTCGGTAAGGAGGTACAAGGGCAGATGAGTTCCGATTTTTCAGAGTTGAGTTTTGGCGAAGCGGTCTTCAGACTCCGCAAACAGAAGGAGTGGACCGTCCGCGACTTGATTGCTCGGATCGCAGACCGAGGCGGCAAAGTCTCTCCTGCATACATCACCCGGATTGAGCAGTACGGAGAGATTCCGTCACCAGAAATGATCCTGACGCTTGCCGAGGTGTTTCAGGTCGATGGAGAAAAACTCCTGCAACAAGCCAAGAAGATCAAGGTGCAGACATTTGAAAAAGGCCTGGGAGAAAAGTATCAAAAAGCCATCGCGCAGTTTCGCACGCAAAGGAAGAAGACATGGGACAGGTCGCTGTAGCGCGTAGCACTCGGCCCCGCTCCATCAAGGCCCTCGCTGCCTCATACGTTGACCAATACATCGCTGAAAAGAAGTGGAAGAGCCTGCAAGATATCCGGCTCGACATCCAAGACCTGTACGAAATGATCCTCTATCCAGAACACGAATACCGCATGATCTCAGGCGTTCCGCTTGGCTACCACGAGGATGAGAAAGTGCTTGGCAAGACCATCCCTGATGAGAAGCTGATTCTGATTGACGATAGCATCTCGCCCCCTCACCGAGACCCACGGCACGTCAGCACTGCGGCGCACGAGTGGGGTCATGCGATCTTCCACGCTGGCCGAACGGAATTGTTCCGTTGCTCGAAGCGACAGGTATTTGATGCGAGTGAAGACCTTGAGAGGCAAGCCAACTCCTTCTTTGAACACCTCCTCATGCCGGATGATCTCGTGAAGGCACAGTTCTACGAATGCTACCAGCCTACGACTCCGTTCCGGTATCTCGGTCGTAGGGACTACTACTTCAATGCTTTCGGCGGTTCCAGGAGGCTGTTGATTGATTCCTACACCGAGTTTTGCCGCGCACTCGCATACCCGCTGACCCCGTACTTTTCTCGGGTGTCAAAATCGAGCCTCGGGCTAAAATTCCATAAGCTGGGTTTGGTGCAGAATTTTACGTCGGAACGCATTTTCGCCGAGACGACGCACATCGGCTACATCATCCGGGAAATGCAGCAGTGAATTTTTTTGCCAGGGTGATTTACCCACTTTAGTAAATAATGTCAACTAACGACCCTGCGAATCGCAATAACGAAAAGAAACTTGAGGCGCTGCTGCGCCTGATTCGAGTCGTGCTGACGCGAGTGTTGAGAAAGGGATTCCACGGCAAAGTTGTTTTCCAGGCGTCGATCCAGGATGGAGCTATCCAAGAGCTAGAGACCCAAGAGACGCAGAAGCACCGAGTCGAATAACGAGTATCTGAACGAGCCGGTTCCGCCGGTATCCAACAGAGCCCGTTGGCAACCAACCTGCCAGCGGGTTCATTTCTTATGAGGCGCTACGACGAACAATTCCTGCAAGAGACCGTCGAGTTCTGGCAACCCCGGACCGCTCGCAAGCTGACCAGGGAAGACGCCCGCCAGATGGTGGAGAACGTGACGGGCTTCTTCCAGGTGCTTGCTGAGTGGGACGCCAAGGCCAAGGCTGCCCACGCCGCCTCCGAAGCACACGCCGAGACCCCCACCAATGCCTAGACCTGCTGACACTGCTCTCGCGCTCCGCGTCGATGAGGTGGAGATTTACCCTGTTCGGCCACGCGGCGGCCTCGTAGCTTTCGCGTCCTGCGTCATCAACGGTTGCTTGTATCTCGGCAACATCGGCGTTCACACACGGCCCGATGGCAGCGGCTATCGGTTGGTTTTTCCCATGAAAGTCCTGCCGAACGGGAAGGAGATTCAGTGCGTCCATCCGGTGACGCGGGAGGCCGGAGACCTGATCTTGCAGGCGATTGTCACACGCTTTGAGGCGCTGATTGCCAGCGCCCAACGAGACGAGGATGTGGCGTCAATGACACGGCAACCTGGAGAGTGGCATGGCAACGACGGTTCGAGAGTTCCTTGAGGCGTTGTTCTCCCCTGATCTTGGCGGATCGTACATCGAAGTCCGCCGCATCAAACCGGGCCACACCTTGCCGCCGAGCTTCCATGAGAGCGCAGCCCAACTCGCCGATGCCATGCCGAAGGACCTGGCCGAGCAGGATGGCTTCAACGTCTATTTTGGCGTGTGCCTGCGAAGCCGACGCGAGGGCACTAAGGACGCTGTTAAATTTGTCGGCTGCCTTTGGGTAGATCTAGACGCCAAGCACTTTGGCGGAGGCAAGTCCGAAGCCTTCCAGCGGCTTCTGGAATTTGCGCTTCCCCCGACCGGCATCGTTCGTAGCGGCCACGGCTTCCACGGCTATTGGGTCCTCAAAGAGCCTCAGGAGATCACCGGACCCACCGACATAACCAGGATCGAAGCGATCCTGAAAGCACTAGCCGCCGCCTTGGGTGGGGATCGCCAGTCGGCGGAACTCGCCAGGCTTCTCCGGCTTCCCGGAACGTACAACGTGAAGGACACATCGGCACCTGTTCTCGCCACGATTGAGGTCCTGATCCCGGAGCGCCAATACAACCTGTCGGACTTTGAATCTCTGCTCGCTGTTGGCCCATCGGAGCAGATCGAGCAGGCCAACCCGTCTGGCTGGATTGCCAAGGCTCTTGCCGACCTACACGAAGGCAACCGCAACGCTACATTTGCCAAGCTCGCCGGAAAGCTGCACCGCGACGCCTGGCCGCCGGACAGCATCCTGGCTCTCTTGCTCCCACACGCCAAGCACTGCGGCTTTCCATCTGAAGAACTTCGGCACGAAATCGACGGGCTGTGCCGACGCTACCCGTCTCGGTCCTCCTCCGGTAATAGCGAGGAAACGGAAACCGAATCACGCCCGCTCGAACTCATCTCGCTGGCCGGGCTACTGGCGTCATCCAGCACCGAAATTGCCTGGCGTATCGAGGGCCTGCTGCCTCAAGAGGGCGTGGGCATACTGGCTGGCCCGGCGGGCTACGGCAAGTCGTGGATGCTGCTCGATCTGGCGATTGAGTGCGCGAGAGGCGGCAAATGGCTCGGCCAATTCCAGACCACGGCAGGCCGCGTGCTCTATCTTGATCGAGAATCATCCGTCAACCTGCTCGGCTGTCGGCTCCCAAAGCTGCTGGCCGCCAAGAGGCTGACCAGCGACGCGCTGGACCTGTCCTTTGTGGTCGGACAGCCGTTTTCCTTCAGTCGCCGGGAGTCGGTCGAGGCGCTCAGGCACCTGCTCGCGCAGTACCGTCCGGCGCTTGTCATCGTGGACTCGCTCATCCGTGTTCACGGCGCAGACGAGAACTCGGCCTCAGAAATGGCGCGAGTCTTCGAGATCGTCAAAGAGCTGGTGCGCGAGTTCAACTGCGCCATGCTCTTTGCCGATCACCAGCGCAAACCCGGCCAATTCAGCGTCAGCGCCGACCAGCTCTTGCGCGGCAGTACCGAGAAGGCGGCCTTCGTCGATACGCTACTGTCCCTGAAGAAGCAAGACGAGCATCTGGTAGTGGAGCACTCCAAGTCGCGGTTCGCGGAGCCGGTGGCGGCGTTTCTGGTCGGCATTCACGACCCGCAGCCCGGACAGACCATCGTGCGCTATGCCGGAGAAGCAGAGGCCGTCAAGGAGGCGGCCCGGTTGGAGGCCGCGCACGCCTTCCTGGTCTCCGCGCTGTCGGAAGAAATGTGGACCAGTCGCAAGGAGCTGGTCGAGCAAGCCAAAGCAGCAGGCGTCTCAGAAAAGGCCCTGGATGAGGCGCTGAAAGCGGGCCGGTTCGAGCGCGAGAACCGGAAGGCTGACTCAGGACGAGGCGGCAAGGCCGCCTTCTATCGGCGCAAGACCTATGCAACCGCGTCTCTGTTTCCATCGCATGGGCCGGAAACAGAAACGGAATACTTGGGAGGGAGTGATGGCAACGCAGAAGCAGATTGACGCCAACCAGCAGAACGCGCAGAAGTCCACCGGACCGAAGACCGAGCAGGGCAGGGAGATCGCCAAGCTCAACGCGGTCAAGCACGGCATCCTGAGCGACGCCGTGGTCATCACCAAGGGAGAAGGCCAGGAGCGCAAGGACGCCTATCTCCGGCTCCACGATGGCCTCAGGGACTACTTCCAGCCGGACGGGACAATGGAAGACGCGCTGGTGGAACAGGTGGCGGTCAGCTTGTGGCGCAAGCGGCGCGTCCTCCAATTCGAGCTGGGCTGTCTTCGCAAGCAACTGGACCGTTACAGCGAGGACTACGCGGCCAAACGGCTCCACTCGCACGGGCTGGATGCCCAGCAAGCGCTCAACAGCGCGAAGGAAGCCGCCGGGTTTGCTCAGCGGTGCATCGAGGCTCTGGAGGCGGGAGACGATGCGCTCTCAGATGAGGGGGCCGAAGAATGGGCCGAGGACTACGCGAAGCTCGCCGCCGAGCACAGCTTTTCCCGGAAGCAGAGTGAAGGCGATCTGGACGAGGAGGCCGACGGGCCAGCGCTGCGGGACTGGCTCAAGGAACAAGGGCTGACCGATGACGCCATCCGCAAGGGCCTGCTCGCTATCCATCAAGCCACACTCAAAGCCGCCGAGGAGAAGGTCAAGCCGTTGGAGGCGCAAGTTGCCCAGGAGTTGGAGCAGGCGGCTCTGCTGGCGTCAGCGCCCGCCTCCGGTCACGATCTGGACAAGATAATCCGTTACGAGGCGTCCCTGGATCGGCAGCTCTATAAGGCGATCAATCAGCTCGAACGGCTCCAGCGGCGGCGCAAAGGCGAGGACGTACCCGCGCCCGTGGTGCTGGATGAGACCTGAAATGGCTTCGTTTCGCAGAAGTGTTTTCGAGGTTTTCACCACGAAAGCCTGTGATTAACCTGTGCTCTACGGATATTCCCTAAAGATTTAGGACACCATCGGGGGGCGAAGCGAATTTATTCATGGGCGGCTATCGGTCGGACAAGAAGACGACGGTGGAGGAGTGCCGGAGCTTATGGGCGTCGAAGTTCCACAAGCGGGGCGTGTTCAAGCCCAGCGTCAGCTTCACCAGCGGAACCGTGACGTGGAAGAGCGGGGCGGACGAGATCACGTCCAACCTGGGATTCAGCTTCAGCCAGCAACCATCGCCGCAGCTCACGCTGTTCTACACCCTGACCCGCGCCGGGACCGGCGAGAAGCACGACCTCCGCTACGACATCGAGCTGGCAACCACACCCTGTCGGTACGGAGGCTTGCGCTACTGGTTCATCTGCCCGCTGGTCAAAAACGGCTGCGCCTGCCGCCGGAGGATCACCAAGCTCTATCTACCGTCCGGCGGCACCTACTACGGCTGCCGCCACTGCTACAACCTGACCTATGAGTCCTGCCAGGAACACGATGCTCGCGTAGATCGCTTGTGCAAGGACCCGACGGCGCTGGATCGACTGCTCGACAGCAAGAACACGGCAGCTTCTCTGCTGGCGGTCAAAGCGGCCATCAAGCTCCGCGGGTATTTGTGACATTCTCGTTGACGTACGTGATAACTCGTTATACCCTGACGTAGCCATGACCCAAGACCTCATTGACCAACTTAACACCTACCGACTTGAACACCGGCTAAGCCAACCCCAGCTCGCCAAGAAGCTCGGCGTTACCTTCCAGACAGTCAACCGTTGGCTCAATCGGCACATGAAACCTGGTCCGATCCACGACTACCACATCCGAAAACTTCTCGCGAGCGGGCCAAAGAAAAGGTAATCGCTCCCCAGCTAACCATGTCAACCGACCTGACCTTCATCACGAACGAATCCGGTAAGAGCCTGCGTGACCGCTTTGGTGTCTTGCTTGGGGAGGACACGCGCTTCTTCGATTGCCTCGTCGGTTACTTTTTCATCAGCGGGTTCCACAAAATGCATCCCGCGTTGACCAAGACTGAGAAAGTTCGCATCCTCGTCGGCATCAAGACCGACCAGCCGACCCATGAACTGATCCAGACCGCCAAAGAACAGCAGGAGTTCGTGTTGGAATCTCACGCTAGCGTCCGGCAACAGCTGCCCACAGAAATCTTGAGCGAGTTACAGGAGTCCCGCGAAAGCTCCGAGATTGAGGATGGGGTCCGCAAGTTCGTCGAGTGGATCAAATCCGGCAAGCTGGAGGTCCGCGCTTATCCGTCGGAGCGTGTTCACGCCAAAGTCTACATCATGACGTTCCACCAGGGCGACCGCGACAAGGGCCGGGTTATCACCGGCTCCAGTAACTTCACCCAGGCTGGTCTCGTGGATAATCTGGAGTTCAATGTCGAGTTGAAGAACCGCGCCGATTATGAATTCGCCCTCGCCAAGTTCAACGAGCTTTGGGCCAAGTCTGTGGATGTGACCAAGGATTACGTCACAACCATTGAGGTCAAATCGCCGTACGCGCAGTTCACGCCTTACGAACTCTATCTGAAATTCCTCTACGAGTATTTTCTGGGCGAACTCAACTTGCCGGACGAAATGGATGACATCTATCTGCCCGCCGGTTTCAAAAAGCTGAAATATCAGGAGGAAGCCGTTCTCAACGCCCGCAAGGTTCTTGACGAATACGGTGGCGCGTTTCTCTCCGACGTGGTTGGTTTGGGCAAAACCTACATGTCCGCTTTGCTCGCGCAGCACATCAACGAGCCGTGCCTCGTCATCGCCCCGCCGCACCTGCTTGACGAGCACAACCCAGGCTCATGGCCGAATGTCTTCCGTGATTTCGGCGTACGCGGCTACTTGTGTGAATCTCTCGGCAAACTCGAATCACTGCTCGACCGCGACCTTCAGAAGTTCAAAGTTGTCTTCATTGACGAGTCACACCGCTTCCGTACTGAGGACACGCAGAGCTACGAACTGCTCGCGCAGATTTGCCGGGGCAAGCGCGTCGTGCTCGTCTCAGCCACGCCGCTCAACAACACGCCGCAGGACATCCTGAGTCAGATCAAGCTATTTCAACCTGGCAAGAACAGCAGCATCCCGAACGTCCGCAACCTTGAAGCCTTCTTCGGTGCGCTCCGTCGTCGCGTCGATGGACTCGACCGCCAACGTGACCATGAGGTTTATTTCCGCACGGTGCGGGAAAACGCTCGGCAGACGCGTGAGAGCATTCTGAAGTACCTGATGATTCGCCGCACTCGTGGCGAGATTGAGAAATACTACGGCGAGGATTTGCGGCGGCAAGGGTTCAGGTTTCCCGAGGTAGTGGACCCTGAGCCGCTGTTCTACAAGTTCAACAAAGTTGAGGCAGAAGTCTTCGACGAAACCATCCGCTTACTCACGCATGACTTCAAGTACGCGCGATACACGCCGCTGGCCTATTACACAGGCAAGCGAGATGAGCACGAAATCCAAAGCCAGCACAACCTCGCCAAGTTCATGAAAATTCTTACGGTGAAGCGCCTAGAAAGCAGCTTCACGGCCTTCCTATCCACGTTGGGTCGCTTTATCCACACTTACGAGCGTGTCATCGCGGAATTCCGCAAGGGCCATGTGTTCATCAGCAAGGACCACATCGGTAAAGTATTCGAACTTCTGGAATCCGGCGATGAGGAGGGCGTTACGCGTTTGCTAGACGAGCAGAAGGCTGAGAAACTGCCCGCGAAGAACTTTCGGGCGGGGTACATTGGCGATCTCGAAGGTGATCTACGGGCGCTCCAGTCTATCCGCAGTCATTGGCAAAAAGTGACGCGCGATCCCAAGTGGGAATCCTTTCGGGACATCCTCAAGAAGGCGCCTATCCTCAAAGACGGCAGAGCTATTATCTTTACCGAGTCAAAAGAAACCGCCAGCTATCTTGCAAGCAAGATTCGCGATGAGGTTGAACCCAAGGTCCTCCTGTTTACTGGAGACTCGCCCAACGCTGTTCGCGAAGAAGTTATCGCTAATTTCGACGCCAAGACGCGTCGCTCAAAAGATGACTATCGCATTCTCGTTGCGACTGAAGTCCTCGCCGAAGGCGTAAACCTCCACCGCTCCAATATCGTCGTCAACTACGACATCCCGTGGAATCCTACGCGCCTTATTCAGAGGGTCGGTCGCGTCAACCGGGTAGACACGAAGTTTGACAGGATTTTTACCTATAACTTCTTTCCAACCGATGAAGGCAATGACCTTATCAAACTGCGCGAAGCCGCCGAAGCCAAGATACACGCCTTCATTCAAATGCTCGGTGCGGACGCCCGGCTGCTAACGGAAGGCGAAGAAATTGTCTCGCACGACTTGTTTGCCAAGTGGAATTCTAAGAAGACCATCACCGGCGAGGATGAGGACGAGGAGACGGAACTTAAATTCCTCACCGAAATCCGCAACGTGCGCGACAAGCAGCCCAACGTTTTTGAACGCGTCAAGCATCTGCCAAAGAAGGCCCGCTCCACCCGAACCTTGCCCGTAGTCTCCTCGCTGACCTCCGGCGCGGCAAAGGATGGGGGTGCTCGGGCGATTGCTGCTGCAACGCAGGTTCAATCTTTTCCGGCCCTCCTCACTTACTTCCGCCAAGGTAAGCTAGATAAATTCTTCCTCGGCGCTTCCGGCAGTCACCCGACCACCGAACTCGACTTCATGTCCGCCGCGAGAATCCTCAAACCCGCCGATCCTAAAGAGCCACGTCAACCCATCCCGCGTGAGTTCTACGACCTGCTCGACAAGAACAAAGCGGCGTTCCACACCGTCACCACTGCCGATGCCGAGCAAGCTGCGGCCACGCATCGTGGCAGCCCGAACGACGCCTACATCTTGAAGCGCCTCAAAGACAAGGCCGTCCGCCGCTGTCAGCAATTCACCGATGATGACGAGGAATTCGTCGGCAAAGTGATTCGGTTGGTGGAGGAGGGTTCACTCCCGAAGGCGACGGCCAAGAAGGTTGCCGCCGCTTTGAAGAAACCCGAAAACCTCCAGCCGCTCAAAGTCCTCGCCACCCTGCGCCGCGACATCAAATCCCAGTTCTTCCTGGCAAGCCCCATCGCCCATGCAAGCCAGGCCCTTGCCTCGCGTGAAGTTATCCTGTCCTCCTACCTCGTTCAACAGCCATGAACCCCCAACAAGCCCGCGCCCGCGTCGCCGATACCTTCCCGCAGCCGTTCAACCGATCCAAGTTCCTTGAATTCACCCGCAACCTACTGAACCGCTTTGACGAGTCCAAGGCCGCACGATGGAACACCACTTACATCAAGAACGCCTTCAAGCCACACGTCTCCCATTTCGAGCGTCTCGGCACTTACACCTCTCCCGATGACGACAAGCTCGACGTGCTTATCGTCCACCTGACCAACGAATCCAAGCTGGAGCGCACCCGCACGGCCATCCGTAATTTCGTCGCCGACCATCTCAAGCAGCGCGACGGCAAAGATGCGGCGCTTGTCGCCTTTGTCTCGCCCACCGAACACCAATGGCGCTTCTCCTACGTCAAGATGGAGTATGCCGCCGTCGAGACAGAGTCCGGCAAGGTCGGTGTCGAGACCCACCTTACGCCTGCGCGTCGCTTTTCCTACATTGTCGGCGAGGGCGAGAGCTGCCATACCGCGCAGTCACGTTTCCTGACGCTGCTTCAGGATACGGAAAACCTCCCTACGCTCGCGCAGCTCGAAGACGCTTTCAGCGTCGAAGCCGTCACCAAGGAGTTCTTCAACGAATACGCCGCGCTATTCGGAGACATTGAGGCGGCGCTCCAGAAGCTTGCTACCAAAGACCCCAACATCGGCAGGGAATTCAAAGCCAAGCACGTCAACACTGTGGACTTCGCCAAGAAGCTCATGGGCCAGATCGTGTTCCTCTATTTCCTCCAAAAGAAGGGGTGGCTGGGCGTCGAGAAGGGCAAGGATTGGGGCGCTGGCCCACGTGATTTTCTCCGGCGGCTCGTGGGACAGGCTTCCAGCCTGGCTCCCACCGTCAACATTTTTAACGACATCCTCGAACCGCTCTTTTACGACACACTGGCGACCGACCGCGGGCACGAAGCGTGGTGCAAGATATTCAAGTGCCGCATCCCGTTCCTCAATGGCGGCCTCTTCGAGCCGCTCGGCGATTACGACTGGCGCAAGACCGACATCACCCTGCCCAACCGACTCTTTACCAACACCGAGCGCACCGCCGAAGGCGATCACGGTACAGGAGTTCTGGACGTGTTCGACCGCTACAACTTCACCATCAATGAGGCAGAGCCTTTGGAAAAGGAAGTGGCTATTGACCCCGAAATGCTCGGCAAGGTGTTTGAAAACCTCATTGAGGAAAACCGCCGTAAAGGTCTCGGCTCGTTCTACACCCCGCGCGAAATCGTCCACTACATGTGTCAGGAAAGTCTCATCAACTACCTCGACACGACCCTTAACACTGCTGCCCGTCCTTTAATCCCAAGTAAATCAAAGCAGATCAAATTGTTTGATGAACCAGAGCCAGAGCAGATGACTCTGACAACTACCGTCCGCCATGACATCGTTCCCCATGCCGACATCGAAACTCTTGTCCACCTCGGCGACCAAATCTCCCACTACGAAGCCGTGGAAACGCGTTACGCCATCAAGATGCCCAAAAGCATCGAACAGCACGCCCGGCTCATTGATGAAAAGCTGGCCGACATCACCGTCTGCGACCCGGCGGTCGGCTCGGGCGCGTTCCCGGTGGGAATGATGACCGAGATTGTCCGCGCCCGCTCCGCGCTCACGTCTTACTTCAACGACGTTCATGACCGCACTCCCTATCACTTCAAGCGCCACGCCATCCAGAACTGCCTTTACGGCGTGGACATCGACCCCGGCGCAGTTGAGATTGCCAAGCTTCGGCTTTGGCTTTCGCTGGTGGTAGATGAGGAGGACGTGAAGCAGATCAAGCCGTTGCCGAACCTTTCCTACAAGATTGTTACCGGCAACTCGCTCCTGGGCGTAGAGAAAGATCTGTTCAACCAGCAGCTCTTCCAGCGGCTTGAAGAACTGAAGCCACGCTATTTCGATGAGCCGGACAAGGGCAAGAAAGACCGCTACAGGCAGCAAATCGAGGACACTATCCACGAACTGACCAACGGGAAGGAAACCTTCGACTTCGAGATTTATTTCTCGGAAGTGTTTCATCGGAAAGGCGGGTTCGATGTCGTTATTGCCAACCCGCCATATGGGGCCGAGTTTTCATCAGAACAACGTGTTTCGCTGTTAAGGGCTTACAAACATCAAAGCAGCCCACCTGAAAGTTACATGCTATTTGTCGAAAAAGGGCACAGCTTGAACCGGGAGGGCGGTGTCCTTAGTTACATCGTTCCCAATACGTGGTTACCATCGATTACTTTTCGGAAGTTTAGGCAGTTTCTTACATCGCAACTTCAATGGCGCAGCCTTCTTGTCGTCCAAACCAAAGTATTTGCAGCCGTGGTCGATACAAACGTATTCATATTTGAGAAGAAGCCTCCTGCTAAAGGATCATTGATTCCTATTTTTTGCTTTGGGCCAATGGGCTTGAGTCTTGCTCATCACCTTTCGTGGGATGAGATTCCAAAAAGCGGTGATGCAATTAATATTGTCTTCCCGCCATCGCACCAAAAGCTGTTTCAGAAGATTAGCAAAAATGGGGTGCTCCTAAAGGACATTGCGAACGTGTTCAACGGCGTTAAGCCCTTCGAGAAGGGTAAAGGCAAGCCTCCTCAAACAGCACAGATCATGCGGGACAAGCCATTTGTCGTGGAAGGTTCCAAACCTGTAGGTATCCACTGGGTGCCGCTACTCAGAGGCAGTCTTATTCAACGCTATGTCACCCTCTGGAATAATGATTCTTGGATCAAGTATGGCGAGTGGTTGGCTGCGCCTCGCGATCCTGCCATTTTCGAGGCTCCTGAAAAAGTGTTTGTTCGTCAAACCGGTGACTCCATCATAGCCACTCTTGGGAAGTCTGGCTTTGTGGCACGGGACAACTTGCATGTCATCCTACCCAAGCGATCCACCAATCTGTTCTTTGTCTTGGGAATTCTGAATTCAAAGGTGATGGATTTTGCTTATTGCTTCATCAACCCTGAAAAAGGAGAAGCTCTGGCTCAAGTAAAGAAAAGCCATGTCGAGGAGCTTCCACTGCCAAGAGTCGTTTTCGGTGAACCACAGAAGCAAAGATCCATCATCGCGTTAGTTGACCGCATCCTTGCGGCGAAGCAGCGGGATGCTGAGGCGGACACAAGCGCTTTGGAGCGGGAGATAGACCAGTTGGTGTATGCGCTCTACGGCCTGACGCCGGAAGAAATCCAAATCGTGGAAGGAAACGCGCAATGAAGGCTGTCCTCTATGCTAGGGTTTCGTCAAAAGACCAGGAGCAAGAAGGTTACTCCATCCCCGCTCAACTTAAGCTGCTCAAGGATTATGCCCACAAGGAAGGACTTGAGATTGTCCGCGAGTTCATTGACGTGGAAACGGCCAAGCAAGCTGGGCGCGTAAGCTTCGCGGAGATGGTGAAGTTTCTTGAAGGGAAGTCTTCCGCCGAAGCAATCCTGGTTGAGAAAACCGACCGGCTCTACCGCAACTTCCGCGACTATGTGACGGTTGATGATCTCATGCAAGGGGGGCTGTCTGTTCATTTGGTCAAGGAAGGGGAAGTCCTCAGCAAAGACGCTCGTTCTCACCAGAAGTTCATTCACGGCATCAAGGTCCTACTGGCGAAGAACTACGTGGACAATCTCTCCGAGGAAACCCGAAAGGGCATGAAGGAGAAGGCCGAGCAAGGCGTATATCCTTCGACGGCTCCGCTAGGGTATCTCAACGTGCGCTGTGAGGATCGACGCTTCATTCAGCCGGACCCGAACCTAGCTCCATTGATCCGCCAACTGTTCGCATGGTACGCCACGGGCAACTATTCGCTGCTTGATCTCGCTCGGAGAGCCAATGCCGAGGGCTTGGCCTACCGGAAGTCCGGGGCCAAAGTTCAGCGGAGCATCGTTGCCAAAATCCTGCACAACCCGATTTACTACGGTGATTTCCTCTGGAAGGAGCGGCTTTACCGTGGCACACACGAGCCGGTCATCACGAAGGAACTCTTCGATCAGGTGCAGGCGGTCTTCGAGCGGCGAGAGGGCCGTCCGACCGGATCGAAGAGGCACCAGTGGGCGTTCCAGGGATTGGTGTCCTGTGGACATTGTGCTTGCGCGATGGTGGCCGAGATGAAGAAGGGCCGGTACACCTACTACCACTGCACCGGCCACAAGGGGCGCTGCGGCGAGAAGTACGTCAAAGAAGCGGAGCTATCCAAGCAGTTTGGCGATGCGCTGCTGGCGATCCAGCTCGACACGGAAGTGCTGGCCTGGCTCAAGGAAGCTCTCCATGCGAGTCTGAAGGACGAGCGGGACTATCACGGCGAGGCTATCCAGAAGCTTCAGCAAGAGTACCAGCGCCTTCAGGAGCGCCTGGATGCCCTCTACGTGGACAAGCTGGATCGGAAGGTGGACGGAGGCACGTACTCGCGGCTGAGCGAACGCTGGCGGGGCGAACAGGAAGACTTGCGGCGGACCCTAGAGCGGCATGAGAAGGCGAATCGCTCCTACGTCGATCAGGGTATCCAACTGCTCGATCTGGCCTCGAAAGCCCGCGTCCTCTACGATCAGCAGCCTGTCTTGGAGCGGCGGCGGTTGCTCAATTACGTATTCTCGAACTCGACATGGAAGGGTGGTCGCCTGTCAGTGACCTTCCGGCAACCCTTTGACATCCTTGCGGATGCGAACCTTGCCTACCAAAAGCAGAAGGCCGCCAACGGGTCCGTTGACGGCCTTTCTGAAAATTGGCTGCCCCGCGTGGATTCGAACCACGACGCCGAGATCCAGAGTCTCGTGGCCTACCATTAGCCGACAGG